>Ga0123334_1006264_pt1 | contig 11060 bp, 9 predicted proteins | sample BiotimSIPDNA_FD_89706 | JGI IMG/M metagenome (GOLD analysis project Ga0123334, IMG submission 89706) | Anaerobic biogas reactor microbial communites from Washington, USA - Biogas_R1 time_0 SIP DNA | ecosystem: Engineered > Bioreactor > Anaerobic > Unclassified | place: Washington, USA | collected... | reverse complement strand
TCAATAACCTATATCCTTGTATGTGACTAAAGCATGCAAGGAGGAAAGGAATATGCTAACAATGGACAAGATTAATGATATCATGTAGATTTTCAAATTAAAACAAACCACTTTCTCAAATTATTTGAGCCTATTCAGGCAGTAAATTAGTTTAAAAAGCACATGGTTAAAAACATATTTTTTCAAATTATGAAGGTCAGAAAAAAACGCTCCTGAAATTTTCAGAAGCGCCAATTTTTTATCCCATACAATCTAAAACACAGATAATTGATATCCTCTAAGCATCAATTCAACCAGTTCTCGCCGTTTCTTGCCAATAATATTTCTGATTGTCGGGTTGATTTTCCCGTTCTTACCAAACAGTTTTTTACCATGCCTGCTTGCATAATTTAGTATTAGCTCCTGAAATTCATCTTCTTCAAGACGTAAAGAAAAATATGCATCTGCTGCAACAATGATCTGTTCTGCCATCTGCTTAACCGTAGAAGGGTTTTTGATAATATTTTTAGCCGGATCCTCATTGGATGTTAAATCTGATAGATCGTTAATGATTTCAATAGTTTTTTTGGCAATGCCCTCTATGTTTTTAGTATGGGAACCCAAGACAGTTTTTTTTAAAATATTAGTAATGCTATCTACCGTGCAGTTCTGATCGATCTGTATTCCTGTTTTAAACTTTGGGATGCAAAAAAACACACCCTTACGGTATTTACCAACGATAATTCTGGTAATAGCTCCATGGTCATCCCTGTATATACCCTCAATACAATCTCTTTTGATGCTTTTCATACTCAATTCAACTCCTTTTGTGCCTGAAATATTACTTCTTCATCAACATAATCTTTTTTGACCGAGGCCGCATACATGAGGGAAGCTGTTGCAAGATTATTGATCGGACGTGTAAATCCACCAGTATTTGCGTGAATAAGTTTCATTGTTTCAGGAAGAAATATATCTTCTCTGGTACCTGCTGCCTTGAGACGGGTCTTAATATATTCGGGTACCTCACCTTTATTCAGTCCCTTCATCATATATCTTACTGAAATTCTCTGCCTTAACGGAAGGTTGGCATTCATAGCCAGTCTATTGCGTATAGGTGGTTGGCCGCAAAGTATTAATATGTATGGATTTGCTGAGTCCATCCGAAAATTCAACAAAAGCCTTAAATCTTCAAGGATACCGCTTGTCGCCATATGGATTTCATCCATGATCAGTATTGGTGTTATCTTCTGGTCGTAGTACAATGAATTTATTGCATCCTGTATCTGGTTAAACATCTTGATTTTACGGTGTGCGGGTACTTCACCGAGCATCTGCGCAAGGCTGTGATAAAAATCCATAACGGTTAATGTTGACAATGCCATGTAACAAGGCTTGTATAAAGACCTGTTAAGACTACTTACATACCTTCTTAAAGCAGTAGATTTGCCAGTGCCGGGCTCTCCGATGACAAGACCTATCCCACGTGTTTTCTGCAGATATTTGAGTCTTGATTCAAGTTCCTTAAAATCGTTGCTCTCGTATAGATTGTCAGAAGGAATTTCCTTACTGAACGGATTAAACTTCATACCAAAATATTGTGTAAACATCACTTCTCACTTCCTTCCATCATGCTGGTAAATGATATCGATTGTGTGTATTCTTCTTTTGATAATTCCTCATCATTACAATCAGCTTCACCTTCTGAAGCGTCTACACGTTTTTTAATACTTTTGTTGCGCTTTACATAAACGTTGGATATAAAATCGACCCTGCGTGCGTCCCCGGCTTTTTTGCCATCGACATATATCAGAACAGGCTTGTCTGACCCCAAAAGCCATTCAGGTTCATACCTGATTTCCACCCTCATTCCCTTAAGGTGCGGCTGTGTTTCATAAAGTATATTCTCAATCTGTATGGTTGCATCATGATTGACTGTTCTCTTCTTTCTTATCAGGAAGACTTCTTCAAGCCATTGTGGATTACTTGGAAGCCTGATATCATCCGCTTGTTTAAGAAAAAAGTCAAGAGGACTGATGCCAAGCGAGGAATGTTTTTTATTCTGGTAATCATGTTCTAACCAGTAAAAATACTTTTCGTTGAGTTCATCAACATGCTTTAGTTTAATACTGTTGATCCTGCTTAAGAACCTTGTGCGCACTGTCCTGAAATACCTCTCAATTTTCCCGCGACCACGGGGAACCATGGGTTGTGAATGAATAAGAGAACTACCTATCTCCGCACACAGATATTCAAATTGCTGGGACCTGAAAATTTTTCCGTTGTCTGTATAGACTATACCAGGGATACCTCGCCTTGATACGGCCTCCTTAAGACAATGTCGAAGTGATTCATACTTCTGATTATGATAAAAGGCAGAATGTACTATTAACCTGCTCGCATCATCAATTATACCGACCAGATATGTCTGTCTTTTGCTTTTCCCGTAATGTATATATGGCCCATACATAATGTCAATTTGCCAACAGGCATTGATTTTTTCAAAGGAATATCTCAGTATTCTTTCCGGTTCTTTATCATTTTGACCTGACCCTGACGGCATGTTTTTTTGCAGTTCTGACACATGCCGGTAGAATGTTGAAAGAGAAACCTTTTCAGGGTTGATTTCGTCATCTTCCACCATTTTCTCATAAATTAGCTTTAATGGCATACGTTCATTCTCTTTAATCCTTTTACAAATTACACTAGAAAGCGCCCCGCTGACTTTTCTGGATGAACCTCTGTCTTTTCGATACCCTGGTTTCAAGGCATCTATTCCTCCTCGCCGGTAATCATAGACCCACCCTTTAAAAGTCTTGAATGAATATTGTTTTGGTCCGTAGTAAGGCATTTGTATAACCTTGTTGCTTAGTTTTCTGAAATATTCATTCTGATTTTTGACAAGACCATTTAACACAGGTCCAATTAATGAAAATTTTTTTAAGGCTACTGCTTCCCTTGTCTTATCATCAAGTGTTCTATCCATTATACACACCCCTAAAATTTATTTAAGGAGCAGCAAAACCGGTTTTATTGTTCCTGTGGTACATTTTATACCAGGTTTGTCAACAAGTCAGCGGAAAAGTTGTGTTGCTGCTAAAAATCAACAAAAACTCTTCCATTTTCATATCCAAAAATGTTATCATTAAAATGAAAAGGACAGTATCGCTTTGTTTTGTTTGGTTATGAATTCTGAGAAAGAACAAAAAGCTTTGATGTTATCTAAAACATCTCTGACCTTTTCACCTGAAGCTGCCTCCGAACAAGGCAGCTTTACCTTTATATTGATATCACGAAGGTACATTTTAATAGTATTAAGTTTCTTTGCAATCCTGTTAAGATAGAATCTAATGTGCTGCCTGAAAAAAGAAAGGTTTGGAAACTTGTTTCTTATCTCACTGCAGAATACATCAAGGCTGGTATCCCGACTGAATGATTGATGCAATATATCCATGAAATCTCCCGGGCTATATTGGAAGAACGGTTGGCAAAAGCTTGGGAGAAATGATAGCGTCTTTTTGCACTTGCTGCATAGATAACGTCTTATGAGGATTTTTCCTGAAAATGTTTTACTGAAATAGTTCCTACGATAGTATCCATGTTTTTTCATCCTGCAATACTTTCCACAGTTAGGACATTTGTCCGGCGGCTTGGGGAATGGAAAATTCCTTTGCATTTTGTAGTATTCCTGAACATTACAGCCAGCATTAAAAATTTGTTGCACAGCTAATCCCTCCAAAATACTTTTACAACAGATTTTAATGCTGACCTGTACAATTTGCAAATTGTTTTCAAATTATTACGGCTTGCTTTATTAAAAATGGACTCCTGTAGTCTGACGATCTATGAGGAGATTGGCACTTTTTAATCTGACAACCTACAACACGGGCAGATATAGAGCTGCATTCATTTCACTAACGGGGGAAATGCTTGTTAAGAAAAGCAAAGAGGGCATTGAGCCCTCTCGCTCTTGGACGTATACTTCACCCTTCTCTAATCATCTGAAAGAAGCCGTTTCTCACCAGTAATTTTTTGTATAGGGCCAATATCCTGTGTCACTTCAATTACTCCCAGGTATTCGCCTTTTTCGTTTCTCACAGCAAAATACCTGATATAAACATATTTTTCGCCCATCCTGATCCAAAAATCCTCATGATCTTTTCGTCCTGATTTCAAGTCTTCCACAATCTTTTCTACGATGTGCACACTGGCCGGTGGATGACAGTTTTGCACCTGTCTTCCGATTATTGTCTTCGGGCGTGCAAAAATTCTTTCCTTCCCTTGTGTGAAATATTTTACAGCACCGTCCTTATCCACAAAAGTAATATCAAGCGGCAGAGTATTGAGCATCGCATTTATTTCGCCCGGAGTAAGACATCCTGCGTCAAATTCAACACAGCCCCGGTCTGATGAAGGTCGAATCCCTTCTTTTTGCGCCTTTTCTGCGATATTCGTCCGTACAGGTTCCCATTCATCTTCAGGTGTTATCAGGCAATATCCAATTTCATTACCCGCCCTAACTATTTCGATCCATTCATCCTCTGTCAGAGTATCTAAAGCCATTGGGAAAAGAATGTTTTCCTCTTTAAAAATCATCTCTATAACCTTATTTACCGCTTCTTCCGCTTTCTCCAAGAATATATCTCTGTTTTCAACAGAATCTGAAAGAATACTGTTTACTTCTTTAATACCTGCCCGGATTTCATCATCCACACCCCACATTACCTTAGGCGGTGCGGTTATGCCGTACTTCTCCAGGTACGGAAATAACAGGTTCTCTTTTCGTGAATAATGTCTGTCTATTTCCCATAGCCTCTGAAACCCATCTTTCAGCTTCTTCAAGCTTTCAGTTGTGTCGCCGCTTTTATAAAGCTCTAACTGCTGTTTGATTTCACTGTTGATAAGTTTTTCTATTTCAGCATTTTCAAGCTTAAAAGTATGGATGGGATGCCCCGGCACTTCTTCGGGATTCTGCTGCCTGTGTATTTCTTCAATAGAGCCTTTAAAAACGGCAGCGTGCACATCACAAAGCCTTTGTATTTCTTCCACCGGCATACCTTCCATAATCAGCGCCTGTTCCATTTCAGTTATCTCCGCGACTGATATTCCTTTAATCAGCTCTTCAAATCTCGGTTTTATTTCTTCGACACTTTTACCATTGTGCAATTCTTTTATTAATTCCTTTAAGACTTTTTGCCTGTACTCACGGTTGTTTATTACTTCACTCATAACGCCATCTCCTTTTCAAAGGTCTTTAAGGGTCCAATTTATCATGTTTAGTTACAGAACCCTTTGTCAATATTTGTACCACATTTTTTATCCTTTACATCATGATTTTCCAATATCTATTCTGTCAACTATAACCTATCTTATTCCAGACAAAATGCCTTAGCATGCTTTAGTTAAATACTTATTTAGTTATATAAAATTTGACTTTATATAGGCATATTAGGGTGAGTCCTGCCTTTGGCATTTGAAATACTCCCTTTATATCTTATTTAGAAGGCCTATTAACTAATATACTGACGGTTGACTTTATAATCTTGTTTGAATTTCGTGATATCCAAGCGGTGAGATTATTGGGAAAAACGTAAAAAATCAGGGCAATTACTTTCGCAGAAAGCGTTTTTTTATCAAGTTAAAGGATTGAGTGGCTATCCTTTGAAGTGTGATGGATGCTTCTCTCATTTTTTCACATGATGAGCAGTAATTATTGTATAACTATACGAATTCACAGTTATCCTCAAACCGTCAACTTCACAATACCAGTTTTTCCCTTGCCGGAATATGTTGCAGTTGTTGTTCTGTATCTTATTTTTACAATATTCTATTACGTCATCCGTTGTAATCTTGAGATTCCGTTTAATTCTATCAGCTCCCATTTCTGTTGTATGAAGCTTATCAATATTAGATAAAAATGCATCTTTGCTTGCAGATTCTTCGCAATCAATCTTATTTTTCATATATATCAACCCTTCAACTCTTGTAATAGCAAAAACTCAGTGGTGTCAATAACACGAAAAAAGTGAAATGAAAACTGGTATGTTACAGCAAGATAAACCCTTGTTGTGTTCCCATGAACACAACAAGGGTTTAAGCTCAGCGGAAATATTAATAAGAACTAATTATATGAAAACCTTTTTTTATTAATCAAACTTTGAAATCTTATATTTTAAACCTTGAAACACTCTCTGTCAGGCTTTCGGAACTCTGCTTAGTCGCATTCATCAATTCCAGAACCCTGGCTGCTCTCTCGGCAACATCTAAAGCTTTCTGGGAGATAATTTGCGTTCCCTGTGCTCCCTCGTTGTTGGAAATAGCCAGTTCATTTATAGATTTTACCATGCTTTGTATTGCAGAAAGCAATTCATCGCAAGTTGTTGAAAAATCGGTAACAAGATCATTAAATGCTGCCGCGTCATTGTAATATTGTTCTCCGATACTTACCATGGTTTTGTAATCGCTGATAACTTGTGTGCCAATGAAATTCAAAACTTTTTCCGAGCCTAAAGCAAGATCCTCCACTGACTCTATAACTTCCATTGTAACGTTTTGAATTTTATTCGCAGCATGCCTGGAATTCTCCGCAAGCTTCCGTATTTCATCGGCCACTACAGCAAAGCCTTTTCCTGCCGCTCCGGCTCTTGCGGCCTCAATTGAAGCATTAAGTGAAAGTAAATTTGTTTGTTCGGTAATCTGAAGTATGGATTCTGTGAGGACATCAATGTTTTTAACGGCTTTGGATTTTTCAAGTGCCTTTTTCATCTCTAAATCTATATCATCACGTATTTTATTTGCAGCATTTTGGGAAATAGCAGCATTTTCTCTTAATTCCTGAGCACGTTTACTTATACTGTTGGCTGCTTCTGCACCGTTTTGGGCTTTTTCCGCAATATTCCTGATCGCATTTTCAATTTCCTGTGACGTAGCATTCATTTCTTCGGTAGAGGCTGCTGTTTCCTCTGAAGCAGCAGACATTTGCTGGGTGGTGACAGATACATCCTTGATTCCCTCTGATAATTCAGCTAAATTCTCTGATGATACAAGGATAGTATTCTCGACATTTGCACTCTCATTAATGACATCATTAATGAGATTTCTTATGGATTTAGACATAACATTGACCGATTTTATTAGAATGCCAAATTCATCTTTCCTGTTCGCAAAATGTTCAGGTAGGTCTTTTGTAAAATCAGCCTCAGCTAATGTATTAAGATGATCGGCCGCAATTTTGACCGGTTTTGATATACGGTTTGCCAAAAGTACTGATACTACCACCACTATGACTGCCACTAAGGCAATTAATATAACTGAAACAAGCATTGCCATGTTGACCTGTTTATAAACTTCATTTTCAGGTGCTGTCACTATTACCTTCCAGCCTGTAGACGGAACAGTTGCAAATGCTGCAACCATCTCCACCTTTCCACCTTCAAAGTCATCTTCCATGTAATTTATAAAACCGCTGTCATTAACTAATACACCCTCATCGAAGGCTTTTATTTTACTATCGTCTGTTGTAAATTGCTTATAATTCTTCCCAATCCTTTGCCATTCCCTGTGAAATATTAAATTCCCTGTGGGTGACATCAAATAAGCAAATCCAGATTCTGCAATTTTTACAGTTCCAATGTTGTTTTCCAACGACTTAACAACAACATCGCTCTGTATTATACCTAAAAAATTATCTGATTTATCAAGAAGTGGCACCACTACGGCGATTATTCTGGAGCCTGTCCTTTCGCTGTCCATTATATCACTTACTACAGGTTTTTTTGTTTCCTTTGCAATAATAAAATATTCTTGATTTGCAATATTAGGCCGTTTACTGTAATTATCAACTATACAATTTCCGGAATTATCTGCAACTAACGACGTTTCGACTTCATAATCAGATTGCTTGATTATCTTCAGGATATCCATTATTTCTTTCATTTCCATGTTGTTAAAATCAGGATAGGCTTTATATAACTCAACAAGCTGCATCATCTTGGAATTAACCCATGAATCTATTATCATCGCATTCGTGTTCGCAATCTCTATTTCCTGATTTCTTGTATTCTCAGTAATATCCGTAATATACTGTGATAATTGAAAAGACGCAAGCGCGAGAAGGGGAATAAGAGCAACCAATAAAAGAATCAGTGTTAGTCTGAATTTCAAGGAATTAAAGAATATCAAAATAACCCCCCCCAAAAAACAACTATCTGGTGCATACATTACTATGCACTCTATATAATTTATACCCCTTTCCGAGCAAGTTAATCGCTTTCATTTTTGCTTGTTTTCCCGAACCTCATCCATTCCGGCAGCAGAAGCCTAAAGTGGCCCTTTTCACGGATAGCAAGGATTACACTTTGGAGTAAAATGAAGAAGCATAGCATAAGACCGGTTGTAATGCTTTGATAATATGGCTTAGTAAGACCCGAAGCAATCACAATATTGGTAATGGTCTTTAAAGAAAGCATTCCGAAAAGCGTACCAATTACATTTCCAACCCCGCCGGTTAATAATGTACCGCCGATAATATTGGATGCAATTGCTTGCATTTCCGCCTGCGCAGCATTGGCAGCATCCCCTGCTCCCGTATGCAGCAGATAAACATAGCCACTAATTCCGGATAACAATCCGGCGAATAAATAGGCATAGAATTTTGTGCGTTTAACATTAATACCGAGCGTTAACGCACTATGGCTGCTTCCACCTACAGCGTAGAGATTGCGGCCGAATCGTGTCCATTTCAGAATCACCGCTATAACTAATACTATAGTTATAGCTACTAACACTCCAGGTTCAATTTGGGCGGGAATAAAATTACCTGTCTTTCCATAATAACCTATACCCGGTAATGTGATTCGTGCCTGTTTAAGTTTGAGAAATGCTTCATGTGCCGCTGTGCGCGGTGCAATGCTGACTATTGTTATCATCCCTCTTGCAAAGAACATACCTGCTAAAGTGACAATGAATGGCTGTATTTCCAAATAAGATACTAATATTCCATGAACCAGCCCGAAAGCTAATCCTATACCTAAAGCTATAAATAATGAACCTAACACAGTGCCGCCATGATCTTCAAGATAAACAACGCAGACCATAGTCACAAGAGCAGTTATTCCGCCGCCAGAAATATCTATTCCACCTAATATCATAACCATCGTCAGCCCACAGGCAATTATAAGCAGGTACGCATTGTTATTGAAAAGATCAAGAAACTGCTGGGGATTCAAAAACCCGCCGCCCCAGGCAATCATTGCAATGACATACATACAAATGAAGGTACAAACTGTTATTGTCATAAGTAAATTGGTGTTGGAAATAGGCTCCCTGCGTAACAAACTATTATTTTTTTTCATAGTATCCTTTCCCCATTACTCCGTCGGTTTTTCGCACAATTGAAAAGAATAATCTTAAGCAATTGGCGAATTAGTTACGATGATGATTATATAAACAATTTGTAAGGCCACTAAATGCTGTTTAAGAAGCCTTCATTGGAATATTCGTTCCGACCTGTTTTTTAAACAGTTTTTTATAAAGATTAATTGCAAATTCTTTTACAACGGGCGAACTAATCATAACGATAACTATAATAACAATTGCCTTATAGGCTTTTACCGCCGCCGAAGGAACCTTCATTGCGTAAAGAGTAACTGTCAGAGCCTGAATAATGTACGCCCCAATTACTGAACCATACAAATTGAATTTCCCGCCGCTGAGAGCAGTTCCCCCAATAGCAACTGTCAAAATAACATCCATTTCCGCATCCAAAAGCAGAGTTTCATGGTTGATAAGCCCTATTCGGCATACAGTAATACAGCCCGCAGTTGCAACGCAAATTCCCGATATCATAAACGCTATAAGTTTTATCAAAATAGGATTGATTCCGTTTAGATGTGCGGTTTCTTCATTTATTCCAACCACTTGCGTGTATAATCCAAGATTGGTAAACCTTAAAACAAGTGAAATCAAAATCAGGAACATAACCATGATAATGATCGGACTTGGTATGGGAATTCCCGGTATAAAACCTCCGATACTGGACAGCAGCGGGCTTGAAACAGTGGGTGTAGCCCCGCCGTTTATCCAATAAGCGATAGAACGCCCCGCGGAAAACAATATTAACGTTGCAATCATCGGTTGAATTTTGAATATCGCAACCAGTATTCCGTTAAATGTGCTGAAAAGAACGGTAACTAAACAACTGAACAAAAATGCAAGAATAATTACCGGTACTGTAATTTCATTTGAACGAAGCACACTGACAAATACACTGCCTGCTATTGCAGCTACTGCCGCAACACTTATATCCTGTCCTTTACACGATGATGTTATCAGCGTCATGCCTATTGATATAATAGCAACTGCTGACGCACCGTTTAAAATGCTGATCAGATTCCCCGAAAGAACACGGTTCCCCTGGTTGTTTGTTACAATGCTTACAGAAAAAAATTCAACATCCCTGATTAAGTTAAAAACAACAAGTAATAAAAGCGAAAACAACGGTATAACCAGTTGAGATCTTGTAAATTTCTTTAAACCATTACCCATTTTGTACCGCCTCCCCCGCTATCATATGCATAATGTTATCCTGGGTCATATCCTCGCCTTTCAATTGACCAACTACTTTACGATCGCGCATAACAATAAGCCGCGAACAAGTGCGAAGCATTTCCTCTATTTCGGATGAAATGAATGTAATACTTACACCGTCCTCGGCCAGCTTGAGTATAAGTTTTTGTATCTCGACTTTTGTCCCGACATCAATGCCGCGCGTTGGTTCATCCAGGATAAGATATTGCGGATTTGTGAGCAACCAGCGTGCTAATATTACCTTTTGCTGATTCCCACCTGAAAGCGATTTTATTGGTGTATCCATTGAAGCGGTTTTTATTCCTAATAATTTTATGTACTCATCTGCAAAAGCTTCGGCCTCGGCCCTTGAAAACGGCCTGAAAAAGCCTTTCATTACTTGCAGGGCGAGTATTATATTTTCACGTACAGACAAATCCTCGACAATACCGTCTCGCTTTCTGTCTTCAGGTAAATATCCGATACCATGCATCATAGCATCTTTAGGTTTTTTA
>Ga0123334_1006263_pt1 | contig 11061 bp, 12 predicted proteins | sample BiotimSIPDNA_FD_89706 | JGI IMG/M metagenome (GOLD analysis project Ga0123334, IMG submission 89706) | Anaerobic biogas reactor microbial communites from Washington, USA - Biogas_R1 time_0 SIP DNA | ecosystem: Engineered > Bioreactor > Anaerobic > Unclassified | place: Washington, USA... | reverse complement strand
TTTGTCATATCTGTTTTCGCACACAAGTCAGGAAAAATGGGTAAAATGTATCAAGGCGTATCTAAACAGCAACCTCTCTTTGATTGAGTTCTTTTAGATTATAGGGAAATGTGAAACAGTAACATGTAAAGAAAGTATTACAAGACCTATAGTGTGCGTAATAATAATGTTGAATCCAAATTGGTGGGGTTAAATCTTTGGAAACATTCCCGAAAGTGATTATTTGGCATTACAATAGTTGAAATTATAGTGGTGTTCGTTAACATTTTTTCGAGCTTATTGGAGAGGGAAGCAATGGATTGGGAACAATTGGAAATTGCGCAAACTTTGGCGCAGTCAAAAACGAAAAGTCAGTTCTTAGCAGTTGATCGTATAAAAGGACAACCGTTTTACTTAACCGTGTATCATCTGGATTTTATTTCAGAGGATTATTTTAATTTTCTTCAAAATAAAGTTAAATCTGCTGCAAAGTTAGATCATCCAAATATACAAAAAGTTTATTCTTATAACAAACAAGATAATGCTTATTATGTTTTAAGCGAGTATATAAGTGGCTTGACATTGGAGGAATATTTAGAAAACAATGGTGCCGCCCCAATTGACTGGGCTCTGCAACTTTGTCAGCAACTTGGAGAGGCTTTGCAGTTGGCACACGCGAATGGCATCACGCATGGTCGATTGAGCAGCCGTAATGTGCGTTTTACAGCCGATGGGCAGGCAAAAATTCTCGGATTTGATCAATTTTCTTCAATTAATTATCTTTCAAGCAGTCGTGAGGAACTTGAAGAAGATCTTCTGTATACCGCATTTTACATGGCACCTGAGGTCATTCAGGAAGAACCAGTCACCGAATTGAGTGATCAATACAGTTTGGCTTGTATTTATTTCGAGGCATTAACTGCTCAAATTTTATTTGAAGCGAGTAGTGTGCAACAAGTATTAGGTAAAAAGTTTATGCGTCTGCAAGGCTTGGATAAGCTTGACCCTTTCAAACAAATTACACTGATGCACGCGCTTCAACCCGAGGCCAGCCAAAGGTATGAGTCGGTTGGTGCCTTTATATGTGATTTGGGCCAAGCCAACCATGTAAAAGCAAATGGATATGCAACTGGCGCAATACCTGTATTCGGGGCAAGAGCAGCGTCAGGTGATAGTTCAGTCCCAGTTGTTGGGAGCAGACCCTTTTTCCAGAATGAACCTTACCCCTTCGCAGCGCAACTGGATGTGCCTCAGCAAGCAATAGTACCTGCAAAGACTGATACAGGGCTAAGAAAAAGCTTGATTATTATCGGGGCATTGCTTCTTTTTGTCCTAATGGCGATTGTATTAATCAGAAGTACCAGTCAGAAAAAAGAGTTTCAAGCTCTTGATGTGCAAATCCGTACACAAAATGCTCAAAACACGAAAGCGTTTGAGACATTGCAAGTACTCCAGATGATAACACCTGTTTCGCCACAAACACCTTCAGAATCTGAAACAGTGCTTGAATCAGCAGTTGAAAAATCTATCATACAACCCAGCCCTACATTAACTAATACTATAGTGCCGACATTAACATTCACTCCTGAACCGACATCTACATCCGCTTTAGCGGATGTTCAGATTGGTGCATCCTGTAAAACTGCTTTATATGGTAGGTATATTTGTATTTACGATTGGAAGTATTTTGGAAATGAAATGATTGTAGAGTTCAGTTCAAGTAATGTCGATATGGATGGTTTATACGTAACTATTGATGGAAACAGGTTCAATTGTGGCACGCTTGAATACAATGGCAGGTTCAAGTGTTTTGGGAAACTTCTGCCTTTTGATCGGACCCTGGTTATAAGTCTTATCGACGAGAATACCGGTACAAAATTAGGATCTACCAGCCACATTTTTAGAGGTCCAACACCTACAAGACCACCACAACCCACTAAGGATAGATATGGAAATTAAACCTAAATGGCTTTTAGTATTGAGCGTTTAACCCTCTTGACTTTTTTGCCACTTTGGATTATTCCGGGTATTTCCATCGTTTATGGTGTTAAGGAAAAATTAGGGCTTTTGGTTGTTTGGGGTGACCAACCAGTGGCATACATTATATTAGGATTGTTTACTAACCTTTTGATTTCACTCTTTTTTGTATTCTTACCCTCACCACTTGATCAAATATTTCGAATCGCCTATCTCATGATTGGTTTTTTATGGGCGGTTTATCAGGTTGTGCGGGCAAAACCCAATGTCGGATTAAAAGTAGACCGCATTTTGTTGGCTTTGGGTGTGCTGCTATTGTTTGGGCAATTTTACTCTTCTAATCAGCTCATATTTCCATCCTTTACCGATAGCATCACGCATTACCGATACATTAAGCATTTTCTTGATTGGCGTGATGAGGGATTGAGTACTTGGGAGTTTATTAGCCAATTACGTTTTTATCATTATGGCTTTCATTTGATTGCTACTGAGATTCAAAATTTAACTGGTTACGCGATAACGGATATTATGCTGACGATAGGCACGTGGTTGATTGTGTTGGCGCCTTTCACGCTTGCTTTGCCACTCGAACAGTTAGGAGTGACAACTGAAAACAGGCGTTGGGCTATTTTGCTTATAGGTTTAGTCTTTGTTTTTCCTGGTTTCGCATTAAATTGGGGTAAATATCCTGCAATTTTAAGCGTTGTCTTGTTGCCCATGCCTCTAAGTCTTATTCTTAGAATCTATAAGCAGCCATATAAAGAAAAGAATTGGGTACGAAGGCTTACATCGCTTGTGTTGTTTGGTTTGATAGGACTGAGTCATTGGCGGTCCTTAGTGGTATTGGTCACAATGACTTTGGTCGTTATGACTTTTCATAAGTTCCTCAAAAAAAACATACCGATCGTGGTTTCTGGCGTCTTAGTGCTTGGTGCATTGTACTTTTTAGTGAAAGACCAGGGCAGGTTTAATGTTTCCGGCGGACAATTGGTCTTTTGGTTTCTTGTCTTGTTTGTAGCGTTAATTGTATTATTTGTTCAATTCAAAAGGAAAAAGACTACCTTGCTACCGCTAACGATAGCACTTTATCTTGCTTCAAGACTTTTAGTGGAGATTCCGTTAGGAAAGTTGCTACCCAAAATTGGTGCACCAGTTGACATGCCTTATTTTCGGATTGTTCTGTTTATCATTGCTGGGTTGTTTATGGGAGTGCTTATCAGTGAATTAAAGACTTTATTGCTAGACAGGCAAGAGTTCCTGTTGACCAAAAAGCACTTCTTGAAAGATATCGTTGTTTTGGTGTTCGTTTCGCTGTTAATCTTCGCGGTTCCAATACACCGCAAATGGACACCTGCGAACGCTTACAGCCTGGTTGGCGTGCAGCAAAAAGAAGTGCTAGATTGGGCGCTGAATACCTATAAAGGGCAAAACAGGAAACTTTTGCTGGCAGGGACTCCATTGCTCGATTATGTTGAATATACTGACGCGGGTGGTTGGTTGGCAGAAATGGGTGAGTTTGATGTTGTTTTCGCCATTGATAGTGTTGACCTTAATCGCTCGGGGGTGCATGACAGATTGTGCAGGGAAAATGTCAGTTTGGTGTATGCTGATTACAGCAGGGCAACGGTATTTTCGCCCAAAGTGATGCTTGATACAAATCTGTATAACACGCTTTTTGAAACAGAGGATGTGCGATTAATCTCACCAAGATGTGATTAAAGGCAGATTGCTCTTTTTTGGAAATTATACAATTCGCGATTTTTTCTGAATAGGCGTTTATAATCTATTAAAAATGGAGGTTTCGTATGAAAAAATTTTTTGGAGAATTTAAAGATTTTATCGTTCAAGGTAATGCGTTAAACCTGGCTATTGGTGTGGTAATCGGTGCGGCGTTTGGCGCGATTGTTAACAGCCTGGTGCAGGATATTATCATGCCACCCATCGGTTTGCTCTTGGGTAAGGTCGATTTCAGCAATTTGTATGTTTTGCTTTCTCCGCGTGACGCGACATTTAATTCCCTTGCGGAAGCCCAGGCAGCCGGAGCAGTGGTAATCGCGTATGGCAAATTCATTATGGCCATTGTAAGCTTTTTGATTATCGCTTTTGTGATTTTCTTATTGCTGCGCGCGATTAATAAAGCACGCGAAAAAGCTGAAGCAAAACTCAAGGTTGAGAAGAAAGAAGAAAAAGCGACAACCAAAGTGTGTCCGTTCTGCGCGACTGAAATACCTTTGGAAGCGACCCGCTGTCCGCATTGCACCAGTCAGCTTGAAAGCTAATATATAGTTGTCGTCATAAGTTTTAGAAGTGCAAGATTTCCACATTTTGCACTTTTTTGTTTAAGTGTTTATTTGGTAAGACTGTGTAAATAGTCTGACTTTTCAGGCGGTCATGCTAAAATAGGGGAATGGTTAAGCAAATTTATCTTGGTGAAAATTTAAGGATTCTCAAAACGCTGCCTTCAGAAAGCGTGGATTTGATTTATATCGACCCACCTTTTAATACCGGCAGGGAACAAGCACGGCGCAGTATCCGCGTGAAGCGTGATGAAAGTGGCGACAGGGTAGGCTTTGGAGGACAAAGCTATAGCACTGAGCTACTGAACGAACGCGCTTACCACGACAGTTTTGATGATTTCTTGTCTTTTTTGCGACCGCGTCTGCTGGAAGCTCATCGCCTGTTGAAAGCACAGGGGAGCCTGTATTTTCACATCGACTATCGCGAGGCGCATTATTGCAAGATTATGCTGGATGAGATATTCGGTAGGGCAAACTTCATCAACGAAATTATCTGGGCTTATGATTTTGGCGGACGACCCAGAAACCGCTGGCCTGCCAAACACGACACCATCTTTTTCTATGCCAAAGATGCCAATAACTACACTTTTAACCGTAATGATATCGACCGAATTCCTTACATGGCGCCTGGATTGGTGGGCAAGGAAAAAGCTGAGAAGGGCAAATTGCCAACTGATGTATGGTGGCACACGATTGTGGGCACAAACAGCAAAGAGAAAACGGGCTACCCGACCCAAAAACCCTCTGGCGTGATTGAACGCATCGTGCGTGCCAGCTCGAACCCGGGCGATTTGGTGATGGATTTCTTCGCTGGATCGGGCACAGTCGGCGCGGTGTGTGAGAAACTTGAGCGCAACTACATTTTGATAGACCAAAATCCCGAAGCCTGGGATGTGATGAAAACCCGCTTCGCGGACGTAAAGGATATTGAATGGATAAATTAGAGCTGCCTTTTGACCCCGTAGCTTTCCCCATCTTACATTTTGACCCTGACGCGGAGGCTTTGCTGAACCCCGCAGACATCGCCCCGGAAATTGATTTACCCAAACACGTGGTGATGTGTTTCTTTAGGGAAGTGATTGATAAGGTCGTTAAGGATCATGATGCCAAATTGCTTTTTATGAATAAGAGCGAATGCAGTGACCATCCCTTTTATGAAATCGACTATCAGGGGAAGCGTGTAGCCTTTTTTACACCAGGCGTTGGCGCGCCATTAGCAGCGGGATTGATGGAAGAAGCCATCCAAATGGGTGGCGAGCATTTTATGGCTGTGGGTGGATGTGGTGTGCTGGAGAAAGAGATCGCCACCGGCCAGGTTTTGGTTCCCGTTACCGCGATTAGAGGTGAGGGCGTTTCTTACCATTATTTGCCAGCCACGCATGAAATCAATATGAACTTTCGTCCGCAGACGGCGATTGAAATGACCTTAAAAGCGCACAACGTGCCATTTGACAGAGTAAAGACCTGGACAACGGATGCATTCTATCGTGAAACTCCTGCCAAGGTGGATTATTACCGCGGACAGGGTGCTCAGGTGGTTGAGATGGAAGCGTCCGCTTTTATGGCCGTGGCAGAGTTCAGAGGGGTGGACTTCGGTCAAATTCTGTATGGTGGTGATTTGGTCCATCCCGACGGATGGGATAAACGCGCCTGGCGGCAAAAAAGCGACATACGCGAGAGTTTGTTTTGGCTTGCAGTGGAAGCTTGCCTGGCTTTATAGATTGGAGAGATATGCCTGTACATGAAGAACTCGTTATGAAACATTTGAAATCAATGGAGGGTGTGCCTGAAAGCATTCTGCCTTCGTATGATGGTTTTGGTATCGCGAATATTATGCCCAGTGTGAGCGCGTGGCTGGGCGGGGGCGCGTTGCCAGCCTTGCCACTGGACGAAAGTATAACAACGCACTTCGCCAAGAACTACAAACAGGTCTTGTTTATCTTGGTTGACGCACTGGGTTATAAGCCATTGCGCCAGTGGTTGGCTGATGGGAAACTCCCATTTTGGCAAGCGCGGGCTGAGGCTGGACATCTTTTCCCGCTGACAAGTATTTGCCCGAGCACGACGGCTTCGGCATTAACCAGCATTTGGACTGGCAGCACACCCAGCCAGCATGGCATCATTGGCTATGAAATGTGGCTTTGGCAGTTGGGCATGACCATTAATAATATCTTTCATATGCCAGCTTTTTTTGAAGGAGACATGGGTGGATTGTCTCGCGCGGGCTTTGATCCGCAAACCTTTTTGGGCATGGATCCTATCGGAACGGTTTTTAAGAAATGGGGTATTGATACCCACGCGGTAATGCCTTCGCATATCGTTGGTTCAGGGCTTTCGCGCATGCATTTGAACGATGCGACTTTTCATGGTTACACAAGCGAATCTGATTTATGGATCAAAGTTCGCCAGCTTTTGTTGAACCCTAATCCCAGACGCCAGTTTGTGTATGCTTATTGGAGTGTTGTGGATACGCTCTCACATCGCTATGGCACCGATGCTGAGGCAGGCTTGGAATCTTTTGTCAATTTTAGCAATAGTCTTGAGCGGATACTAATGGAGAAAGTCAATAAAAGAAAGCCTGGCGATACTTTAGTCTTGCTCACCGCGGATCATGGATCGGTGACGACACCTTATGATGAACATTATAATCTGGTCAATCATCCGGAACTGCGCGAGATGCTGGTAATGCCTCCAACCTGTGAAGCACGATTGCCTTTCTTTTATGTTAAAAAAGGTCAGGATGAAGCCTTGAAGCACTATCTTGATGCGACCTGGCCAGGGAAATTCAAACTTATTGACCGTGAACAAGCCTTGCGGATGGAGCTTTTTGGCAAGGGTACACCGCATCCGGATTTGGAAAACCGCATTGGTGATTTTATTGCTGTGGTCACGGACCCCGAAGCGTATCTGTGGTGGCCCAATAAATTTAATCACCTCTTAGGCAGGCATGGCGGGTTGCACGAAGATGAAATGCTGGTGCCTTTGCTGGGCTTCGAGCTTTAGCTGATTGAAGGTTTTCCTAAGGAAGAATGACCTGATTAAGCTTCGATTTAGAAGGTAATGCCAATAGGATAAGAGACTGCTCAAACGATCTATCGAGACTATGGGAGAATTGTAGCGTTTAATTAGCAAGGGTTAAGATGCAAACTAACAGCGAGTTTTGGGACGCGTTGGATAAATTAGTGGCTGGGTCAGAAATGGTCATCGACAGACCAAAGGGATCCGCTCATCCCCGCTATCCCGGGTTTATTTATCAGGTTGATTATGGCTATTTGAAAGATACCTCTGCTATGGATGGCGCAGGCATAGATGTTTGGGTGGGCAGTGGCGAAAAAGTGGTCGACGCGATCATGTGTATTGTTGATCTGACGAAAAAAGACTCAGAAATTAAAATCCTGATCGGGTGTACAGAAGAAGAAAAGGCAATCATATTCGAAACGCATAATGAAACACCGTCTATGAAAGGGATATTAATCCGTCGGTAAATCCAGACTGTTCGTACTGGAAATTACTTTCACTTTGATGTTAAGCCAATATTATAAAGGAATGATTATGGCAGAAGTTTATCAAAACATTTTTATGGAAGCACTTCCGCTTCCAAACAACCCGCTAAAGAGTTTAAATCTTTTCATCATCAAAGGCGAAAAGCGTTCGATGATCATCGATTGCGGTTTTAACACGGAAGAGACCAGGGAAATCATGTTGGCCATTTTTGAAAAGCACGCGCTTGACTTTGAAAACACCATTCTCTATTTAACCCATCGCCATTCTGACCATGTCGGCCTGGCAACGTTTTTGCGCGATAAAGGTCTTGAGGTCTATATTAGCCGGGTCGAAGGAAACGCGGTGAACGACCCTGACCATACCTGGGGTACAACGTTTGAAAACGCAATGCTTCAGGGGCTTGCGGAAGATAACTTTAAAATCGAAGAACATCCCGGTTACAAATATGCCCTTTCTGGGAGGCTGGACTATATCGAAGCGGTCATTGGTGATACCCTGAGCATCGGTGACTATGATTTTGAAATAATCGACCTTTCGGGGCATACACCTGGTATGACAGGTCTTTATGAAAGAAAGCATCAACTGCTCTTCTGTGGTGATCACATCCTGAAAAAGATTACGCCGAATATTACCTTCTGGGGCTTTGAATGGGGTGATAGTTTAGGCACGTACTTCAAAAATCTGGATAAAGTGAGAAACATGGAGATTAGGCATCTGTTTTCGTCTCATCGCGACTTGATTGAAGACCACAGGGAAAGAATCGACGAGCTTAAACAGCATCACGCCAAGCGGCTCGCGGAGGTGAAAAAGGCCTTGACCCTTAAGGAATACTCAAGCGTAAGGGATGTTACCAAACATATGCACTGGGATATACGTAGCAGGAATTTTGATGAATTCCCTCAGTCTCAGAAGTCCTTTGCCACCGGCGAAGCTCATGCCCATTTAGAGCATCTCCGACATAAAGGCGAAGTGGATTTTATTCAAAAGGATGAAAAGCTGTATTATTATTTGACTGATAGACACTAAGCTTTTTTTATGTATGAAAGGAAATAAAGATCGGCGACACAATTTCAGAGGAGGAAAAAATGAACAATGAACGGATAAAGCTAACCGAGGAATTCTTAAAACATAAGCTTGAAGGGGGTGCCTATCTTATCGCTCATCCGGAAGCGAAAGTCTATCGGCTGGAACATAGTTATCGTGTAGCAAATATCGGGCGTCAAATAGCCCGAAAAGAAGGGTTTGATGAAACCGAAATGGTCATCGCATGTCTGTTGCATGATGTTTCATACTGTGAAGAGTTTGGAGAAAATGGATGGAAAGAACACGGAAGACGCGCATCACAGATTGCCCGTCCGTTTCTTTTGGAGTTGGGGCTGCCAATAGCTCGAGTAGATGATATCTGCTATGGGATTGCGATCCATGTTGATGATGAAGCGGACTTTGACGGCGAAAGAACTCCCTTTGCTTTGTCTGTTGGTTACGCCGACAATATCGACCGTTTTGATGTTTACCGCATTCATGAAACGCTATGTTATGACGAATTCATTAAAAAGAGTTTCGATGAAAAGTTGGAATATGCCGAAAAAAGGCTTGTCAGATTGGGCGAATTGAAAGAAACGCGGATGGGAACAAAAGCAGCTGAAGAAATTTGGAGAGAACGCCTCTCGTTTTATATCGCATTTTATGAAAAGCTTGTATCCCAAATGAAGACCAGCAAAAGTATCGTTGATTGAACCTATACTTATTGGAGTGACGGGATTCCTGAAAAAGGCTTTATCCGTTTGGAAATGTGCAAAATCAGAAGTTTATCTTCGACTTCTTCTTCGGGGAGGATGTCATAATAATGATAAAGGGGGGACTCAGTAGCGAACAGGGCTTCAGAGTTTCCACAAAAACTAAAACTTTAAATTATGTGCTATAAGGAAATGAACTGCTTACAATTTTTAAGCAGTTGAAAATGAAAGCAACAGATGGAAATATGAGAATATTGATGTTACAGATATGCAAGGCATTTTCCGAATCTTTCAATCTATTCCATCACCTAAAGCTGAACCCTTTAAAATGTGGTTGGCAGAAGTGGGAAAAGGAAGAATCGATGAGATTATCGATCCTGAATTTACTATCGCCAGAGCTTTGCAAACATATCTTTAAAGAAGGCTATTTCAGAGAGTGGAATAATCAGAGACTTCAAGCTATACAGGATAGAAAAGAATTAACGGATGCTTGGCAGGACCATGGAGTTGAAGCAGAGGCTGTTGCAGACCGCTGATTAGAATAATTGGAGGATAAAGGCATGGACATATCATTCAAGTGTGATAATCAAAAGTTCAATTATAGAGTATGTGCCATGATGATTTTTGATAATAAAATTTTAGCAATTCGTGGCGATCGATCACCGTACTTCTATCTTCCGGGTGGCAGGGTAAGTATGGGTGAGACTGCCGAGCATGCAGTTGTCAGAGAGGTACAGGAAGAACTGGGAATAACACCGAAAATAGTGCGACCATTGTGGCTGAACCAGGCTTTCTTTACAGAGGATGTTGATCATCTTGATTATCATGAGCTATGTGTATATTTTTTAATGGATATATCACATACTGATTTATTGTTAAGAGGAGAACGGTTTGAATGGAAAGAAGGAAAGCGAACTCATATTTTTGAATGGTTGACGTTTGAACGGATAAAAGATGAGTACTTCTATCCCCTATTTTTAAAAAAAGAAATATATAATCTTCCAAAAGAATTTACGATTCGAACGGAAAAAGAATAAAACAGCAAAATCCCGGTTTGTTGTACCGGAAGTCGTTAAATCCCTGATATCAGGCAAAAGCTACAAGTGGAAAAGTTGATTTTACGAGGTTTTATGAATGTAAAAACAGCCAAAAACAGTGTTATTATTTTAGACTCCGCCACAGGGGAGTATGTCATAATAATGCTAAAGGGGAAAAACGCAGTAACCAAAAGGGTTTCAGAGCTTACGCAAAGTATGAAATTCGACAAAATTAGGTTGTTATACAGAATTTGCATGGCTGAAACTTCTATAATAGGAAGAGAATTAACGCTACTATACGTAAAACTTTTGAAAAACAAAAGTTTTACGTATATAATGTGTTAAGGAGGTCGTCATGTTTATTAAAAGAGAAAACCTGCTCAACACACTTATTCGTTATAGGCACAAGGATTTGGTCAAAATCATAACCGGTGTCAGACGCTGCGGTAAATCAATATTATTAAACGAACTGTTTTACCGCTATTTGCTTGATGACGGAGTCCAAGCCGACCATATCTTAAAAATTGCCTT
>Ga0123334_1006258_pt1 | contig 11068 bp, 7 predicted proteins | sample BiotimSIPDNA_FD_89706 | JGI IMG/M metagenome (GOLD analysis project Ga0123334, IMG submission 89706) | Anaerobic biogas reactor microbial communites from Washington, USA - Biogas_R1 time_0 SIP DNA | ecosystem: Engineered > Bioreactor > Anaerobic > Unclassified | place: Washington, USA | collected... | reverse complement strand
TTTTCACGGAACGGGCGGTATATGAAGCCGGCCTGACAGAAACGGCAGCCTCTTATGCAGCCCCTCAGTACCTCGACAGATACTCTGTCGTGAACTATCTCTGTAAACGGAACAACGAAATTCTCCGGGTAGTAAACGCTGTCAAAGTCCTTTATTATGCGCTTTCTTATCACTTCAGGAGCACCGTCTGATACTACAAGATGATCGATAGTGCCGTCCTCCTTGTAGACGAAGCTGTAGAATCTCGGCACGTATATGCCCTCGATATGGCAGGCCTTTCGCAGGAACTCAGTCTTTGTCGCCCCCTGCTGCTTCATTTCCCAGTAGAGATCCATAAGTTCAAGATTGACCTCCTCGCCCTCTCCGAGCACAAAGATGTCGAAGAAGTCTGCAAGAGGTTCCGGATTACAGACGCAGGGGCCTCCGGCGATGACGATATTCGTCAGCTCGTCTCCCCTGTCCGCAGCAAACACCGGCAGACCTGCAAGATCAAGCATATTCAGTATATTCGCATAGGAAAGCTCATATTGCAGAGTAAATCCTATGATATCGAAGTCACGTATGGGGGCAAGGCTCTCCAGTGCATAGAGCGGAATGTCGTTCTCACGCATTATAGCCTCAAAGTCTTCAGAGGGCGCAAAGCATCTCTCGCACCAGTAGTTCTCCCTCTCGTTTGTCAGGGAGTAGAGTATCTTCATTCCCAGATGCGACATACCGATGTCGTAGGTATCCGGGAAACAGAATGCGAATCTTACATCTATCTTTGACTTGTCCTTGGTGACACTGCCCACCTCTCCGCCGATATAGCGTGAGGGCTTCTGCACATCCAGCAGATGCTTCTCAATTTTATCTTTCAGCTCCATAATATCCTCCGGTATCATTTCATGCTGTCTTCTGTGAATCTGAACGGCATAAAGTCAGAAAGCCTGAACCAGCCGTTTGCCAGGATAATGACCATATCGCTGGCGCAGAACTCGCTGAGCACCTGCAAACAAGCTCCGCAGGGATTGCAGGGCTTTGTGAAATCCTCAGTGCTGCTGCCGGCTATAGCAATGGCCTTAAAGCCGGTAACGCCCTCGGATACCGCCTTGAAAACCGCAGTCCTCTCGGCACAGTTTGTCAGCGAATAGGAAGCGTTCTCGATATTGCAGCCGGTATATACCTTACCGTTATCGGCAAGGAGAGCTGCTCCGACACGGAAACGGGAATATTTGCTATAGGAATTCTCAGCAGCCTTTACAGCCATTTCGTAAAGCTCACCGTTTGTCATTTTCTGCCTCCGCGACCTGCGCCAAGCTTCTTCTTTTTTCCATCGGGAGTTACGATGTATGTATTCTCAAGCTGTCCGAGCAAATTTCCAGTAACAGCAGCTCTGTACTCGTTTCTAAGCTCGGTCTGCTCAGCTTTTTCAGCCTCGGTAAGTCCCTCAGCTTTGGACTTCCTTGCAAGCTCGTTTATGCGGTCTATTTTTTTCTGATCCATAATGGCACCTCTTAAAAAAATAATAAAACGCCGAAGGCGGCAAGAAATGGGAGTCCAGAGGGTTGTTAATCCTCTGGCAGGGGGAGAACGAGGGGGACGGCGTCCCCCTGAAAAACAGTCCAGACAGCGAAGCGAATCTGGACGGACGCTCTGCATAGATATCCCCCGGCTCGGCCGGCAGGATAATTTCCATTTCTCTAATCATTACATTATTGTAACATGATTTCGCAAATAATTCAAGCCTTACCACTGGATTTTTCCACCGCAATATGCTATAATGTTTACCGACAATAAAATTTCCCAAGGAGGAAACCTATGAAAAAAGCTCTTGTCACCGGCGGTGCAGGCGGTATCGGCTCTGCGATATGCCGCAGGCTCGCTCTGGACGGTTACTCCGTCATAATAAATTATTCCCGTTCAAAAGAAAAAGCTGAGGCTCTTGCCGCTGAGATATCCGGTCAGGCTATAGACTTCGATATCTCCGATACACAAGCGGTCAGTGACGCTTTCGCTCATATAGGCCGCATCGACCTGCTTGTGAATAACGCAGGGATTTCCGAGATTGATCTTTTCCACTGCATTTCCCCGGAAAAAGCTGCAAAGATCATGTCCGTCAACCTTGTCGGTGCAATGAACTGTGCCCGGACAGCCCTGCCGGATATGATAAGAGCCGGAACAGGCTGCATCATAAATATATCCTCCATGTGGGGACAATGCGGAGCCTCCTGCGAGGTAGACTATTCCGCCTCAAAAGCAGGACTTATCGGCTTCACAAAAGCTCTTGCCAAAGAAGTCGCTCCCTCGGGGATAAGAGTGAACTGCGTTGCTCCAGGATTCATCATGACAGAAATGAACAGCCGCTTCTCCGAGGAGGATCTGGCGCTGATACGCGAGGACATCCCACTGGGAATATTCGGAAAACCTGAGCATATCGCCGACGCAGTCTCCTTCCTCGCCTCACCGCAGGCAGAGTATATCACCGGTCAGACTCTCGCCGTCAACGGCGGAATGGTCATATAGGAGGGCTTATGCTGAATATGGACGACAGGCTCCGCAGCCAGATAGGCTTCATGCTGGAGCTGGATAAAATGAAAACGCTGTACCGTCAGACATATGTGCTGAATGAGGACAGAAAGGAAAATGACGCAGAGCACAGCTGGCACCTGGCTGTTATGGCATTCCTGCTGGCAGAGCACTCAAACCAGCCGGTAGATGTGCTGAAGGTGATGAAAATGGTGCTCATCCACGACGTTGTGGAGATAGACGCCGGCGACACCTACTGCTATGATGCCGAGGGAAACAAGACTAAGGCTGAACGTGAGGAAAAGGCTGCCCAACATATTTTCGGTCTCCTTCCTGTGGATCAGAAGGAAGAGTTCTATGCACTGTGGCGTGAATTCGAGGAGGCAGCTACTGCCGATTCAAAATTCGCCAACCTCCTGGACAGATTGCAGCCTATTCTGCTCAACTACACAAGGGACGGCATCTCCTGGAAAGAACACGGCGTTTACTCGGATCAGGTCAGGGCAAGGAATCTACACAGCAGCGAAGCTTCGGATGATATTGCTGCCATTATCGAGGATATTATCAGCGATGCCGAAGCTCAGGGCTTTCTCAAAAGTCGATAGTAAATCTGCACAAATCAATATCACATCAACAGTGCACTATTACTGATACGCCGAAAAAGGTGAAATGTTTGTGATATTTTTTTATATAGCTTGAACTTTTTTTCAGTTTGTGCTATAGTATAATATGTGTATGTAAAAAACACGACAGTTAAAATATAATTTCAAAATAGAGGGATGATAATTAATGGCTGAAAAGTCAAATGAAACAATCAACAGCGAGGCACTTCCATCCAATGACAAAATGGCGGATGTTACCGACGCTGTAAAAAATGTTGGGGAGAACAAAGAGGAGCCTGTAAAAAAGGAAAAATTCCAAAGGCTGAAACGATTTTTCGCTAAGCGTGCAACTCACACGGATAAGTACAAGAAGATCAATCTCTTCCTTATGCTGATATATCCGCTGTTTATAATGTCCATTGCGGAAGTAACTCAGGGCAAGGGATTTGCCCGATATTTCAGGCTCTGGAGCGACCACACCGGCGCAATGACCTTCGGTCTGATAATCACCGCCGCAGTCTTCATACTGTTCCTGTGCATCTTCAAGCACGGCTGGGCGGCAGTGGCCATACAAAGTGTATTGTTCATGTCTCTCGCTACAACCGAGCTGTTCAAGTACAATACCAACGGAAATCACCTCATAATCTCAGATATGAGAGTCGCCAAGAGCGTCAAGAGCCTGAAATCTTTTGCATATATCAAGATCACACCGCAGCTGATACTGTCCTACATAATAGTGATCGCCTTCATTGCTCTGGTGTTCTACTTCAACCCCAAGCTCAAAGCAAAACCTATCCCCCGTACAGCTTCCGTTGCAGTATGTGTTCTCGTGGGATTCGGAATGATAGTATGCCCGCCATTCTACAAGCCGATATACTCATTCTTCAAGGTTGATACAACTTCCGCTACAAACGATCTTCTCCTCAAGGAGAAATTCAATAACAATGGCTTCTTCACTTTCCTTGTGCAGACAGCCTCAGAGGACTTTGCAAACCGCCTCAAGGAGCCTGAGGACTATACAAAGGATCATGTAAAGCAGATCCTCAACATCAATGTTGACAATAGCGGTGACTTCAACGGCGGCAAGAAGCCTAACGTTATCGTGATAATGAGCGAGTCAAACGCTGATTTCCGAGTTTTCGACCAGCTCGATATCGGCGAGGATGTTTATAAATACTTCGATGAAGCCTGTGAAGAAGGCAAGGGCGGAAGGATCATCACTCCTACCTACGCAAGCTGGACTGTAAGAGCAGAGTTCGAGCTCATGTTCGGTCTTCCTGTAAGAGGACTTAACGATCCTAATATGCCTCAGAGAGAGCTTGCTGACAGAACTCTCCCGGCTATGGCTCAGTACTATGACAGCTGGGGATACAATACAGCTTACGTTCATCCTTTCCAGGCAAACTTCTACAGCAGAAACAAGATCTATCCGAGATTCGGATTCAAAAATATGATATTCCATGATGACTACGACGGAACTACAGATTTCACTGTTGACGTTGATCATTACGGAACTTATGTAGATGATAAGTCAATATTCGATCAGCTTGTTGATCTGATAAAAACATCTGACGAGCCTATGTATATCCACACAACTACTATGCAGAACCACCAGCCTTACAATCAGGGCGAGGATCCTGACGCTGAGTTCGACAACTACCTCCAGTGGATACAGCACTCCAACGAAGGTCTCCATGTATTCCTTGAAGACCTGAAGAAGATTGACGAACCTACTCTGGTATTCTTCGTCGGAGACCATTTCCCGTCACTCAGAGGTGAGACCAGCGTCTACAATGAGCTCGGACTTACAGGAAATAATTGCAGCATACTCTACGAGCAGTCCTACTTCCTCTGGTCCAACTATGACGCTGACTTCTCAAAGGTACCGGACGAAAAGTTCTCATTCTTCTATGTGCCTTATGTACTGCTGGATATAATCGATGCTCCCCATGACGCATTTATCGAGAAGATGATGCAGTATATGAAGAAGATGCCGATCTACTCCACATCATATGATCCGGAAACACCTCACGACAAGGATCTGGATATGCTGACCTACGACAGAGTTGTGGGCAAACTTTACTCTACTTCACCAGTTACTGACGATTAAGGGGATTAACATGATAACACCAGTAATCGGAACAAAAGGCAGCGCTGAACTCACTGTATCAGCAAAAGAGCTGGCTGTAAATATCGGCAGCGGCAGCCTTGAGGTCTTCGCTACCCCGGTAATGACCATGCTTATGGAAAAAGCCGCCTGCAACTGTATACAGCAGTTCCTTGAAGGCGACGAGACCACCGTTGGCACTGAGCTTTCAATAAAGCATACCTCCGCAACTCCGGAAGGTATGAAGGTGACAGCAGAGGCTGTCCTCACAGAAGTGAACGGCCGTGAACTGATATTCGATGTGTCAGCCGCTGATGAATCAGGCTCTGTAGGCTGCGGAACTCATCACCGCTTCCCCGTGTTCGGTGAAAAGTTCACTGCAAAGACAAAATCAAAGTTAAAATAATGAACAGCTCCCCTGATCCAGACGTTCAGGGGAGCTGTTTATATCTCCCTGTATTTAGCCTTCCGTCCACACATGAAATTCTGTTACAGCAATGTGTTTTTTTAATCAGCATATTTTCTATCGCTTATCATAATATTATCACATTAAAGCTTATAATAATAATCAATGAAAAAAATCTGTATAAGTGAAAGGATGATCTCTATGTCAGACAATTTCAACGAATACAATAACGATATGATCGATAATAGTAATTCAGGCGCTCAGCAGAGGCCTCATTATGATAACTACTATGCAGATACCGTTATCCAGAGTGAGGAATCCGCTGCACCACAGACTGATAGCTCGGGATCATATGCATATATTTCCGAAAATGCTCCTAAGCCTAAGAAGCGCAAAAATCACGCCTTCCTCAAGGCAGTCGCTTTTGTACTCTGCCTTGGTATAGTAGGTGTTGGCTCAGTTCAGGGCTATAAGATCTACAGGGACAACAAGGACGGTTCTGAGCTTTCAGAGCCGGAAAAAGAGGAAAAGACCTCCTCTGCTTCAAAGGATGTGGAGCTGAATTACTCGGAAGATGCGGAAGACGAAGACACTCCCAGCATTATCACACTTGCTGCCCGTGAGGATTCAAAGCCGATACCGGACATCGTTGATTCAATCATGCCTTCTATCGTAGGGGTATCCTCCAACTTTGAGATCACTCAGAACTACAGCTTTTTCGGATGGGAATCCGGTCCGCAGACAAAACAGATGACAGGTACAGGTACAGGCTTTATAATTTCCGAAGACGGCTACATCGTTACAAACGCTCACGTTGTATTTGATTCCGAATATAATTCTGGTCCGGCTCTTGAGGTCTCTGTAATGTTCAGTGACGAGAGCGAGCATGATGCTAAAATTGTCGCTTATGATGTTGAGACAGATATCGCTGTCCTTAAAGTTGACGAAACAGGACTTACTCCTGCCACTCTTGGAAACAGTGATGAACTCCGTGTAGGCGAACTGGTTATCGCTGTAGGAAATCCTCTCGGATTTGAGCTTTTCGGTTCAGTAACAAGCGGAATTGTATCAGCTCTTAACAGAGATATCTCCATTAATGAAAAGAGTATGTCACTTATCCAGACAGATGCTCCTATCAACAATGGTAACTCCGGCGGACCGCTCCTTAACAGCTGCGGTCAGGTAATAGGTATAAACTCAGCAAAGATGTCCTCAAGCTACGGTTCCGCAAGCGTTGAAGGACTTGGATTTGCCATCCCGATAACAGATGCTAAAAAGATCATTGACGATCTTATCAACTATAAGCACGTTAAGGGCAGACCTCAGATCGGTATCTCTACTAAAGACGTTACAGAGAGCATTTCACGCTACTACAATATACCTATGGGAATCTGGATCACAGAGATTACAGATGGAAGTGCTGCAGATGAGGCAGGTCTTGAACAGGGAGATATCATTATCGATATCGAAGGCGAGGCTGTAAAGACAGCAGAAGAACTCAACGCCATAAAGAATCAGTACAAGGCCGGCGATACAATCAACCTGACTGTCTACAGACGCGGCGAGGATATAAAGGTAGAGGTAACTCTCCAGGATGCCGACGAACAGCAGGAAAAGGAAACCGAGGACAGCGCCGAGAAAAAAGAAAAGCGTCAGCCTGCAACAGCAGCTCCAAGACAGTCAGATCCATATGAAGACTTTGACGAGTTTGGATTTGGCCAGTTCCCCTTCTGAGTTCGTTCAATAAGTAATTATCACTACTCTTCTCCTTATTATGTGCCAGAGTAATGGCGAAAAATAACCGACATATATGCGTGATGCATATATGTCGGTTATATGTTTTTTACAACAGAGCTCGTTGACTGACTCGTAGCTTCCTCATAATATCAAGAACCCGATGCTGAATACATCGGGTTCTTTTGTACTTATACGGTAATTTTTATATATCAACGGGTATTGATCTTTTGAGCTCGAAAGAGTACAAATACGCAGCTTTGACTTTTTTTCTCATTGTCAGCTCGATAGCCGAGCGGTAAAGTCTGAGCTGAACGCTGTAGCGCTCTGCAAGGCTGCTTGCCGAAGACCCTCTGTCGGACTTATAATCCACAATTACTATCTGCCCGTCTTCTTCAAACATAAGGTCAACAATGCCCTTTATCATACCGTCTGAACGGCTGAGTACCTCCATAAGATCGCTGTCGATATCAAGCTGACGGACTGCGACCATGAACTTTTTCTCACGCCACACATTTTCCGCAGACCTTATCCTTGCATAAAGCTCGCTTTCAAAGAAAGCCGATACAAGCCCTGCATCAACTGCGGAAGCCTGCTCTGCCGTAAGGAAGCCATTGGCAGTCATCCTTTCTGCCTCAGCCTCAGGAGACTTTATGGCCTCCTCAAAATCACAATACTGGAAAAAGGTGTGCAGCGCAGTACCTCTCTCCGCACCTGTCAGCTTCTTTGCTCCGGTGCAGAATCTCGGGCGTTTCAGTCTGAAATCGAACTCCTCGTCGTCACCCTTGAACTTTCTTGTTATCTGAGTAACACTAAGCTTTGCCGGCATTTCCGACAGTCTCCGGTCATATGGATGAGCTATCAGCTCCATGAGCTGGCCGCAGATCATTTCGTCCGGCTCAGCCTCCTCCGGGATCTCCTCCGAGAAGATATCCTCTGCCGTCACGGGATGAGCTGTCTCCCAGGTGAAAAGATCTCCGCCATATAAAGCTGCCGGCAGCCCGTATCCGCTGGTCAGTCCTATCCCCTCAGCTATCTCACGGAACGAGCTGTGGCGGAACAATACCGGCCAGAGCCAGTCAGAAAACGATTTTGCCTCGCTGACCGCATCAAATATATCTCCGCCCCGTACTACACAGCCGTCCAGCAGGCTCTGAACACGCTTCAGAGACTTTTCACCGCATTTCAGATTGATGAACAGCTTCTGCCTTGCCCTTGTCAGGCCGACATAGAGCAGTCTCATCTCCTCGCTCCGGGTACTGCGGTTCTCCTCCTCGGTGAGCATGGTGTGCTGGAAGGTCTTGTATTTACGGACGATCTCCGGATCATAGAGAGTATAGCCAATCCTGCCGTCCGCCGAGCACATCACTGCGTCGCTGTCAAAGCGGAACTGGTGCGAGGTCTCTGCGATGAAAACAAATGGATATTCAAGTCCCTTTGAGCCGTGGAAGGTTTGTATGGACACATAGTCACCCGAGGAAGCAGAAGCCTTTCCCTGAGCAATATCGCCGTTCTCAAGCACTCTGTCGATATGGCGGATGAAGCCGCCAAGTCCTCCGGAGCCCTCGTATGCAGCAGAGCTCTCGTAGTTCTCCGCATACTGTATCAGTGTACGCAGATTCGCCCTTTTCTTCTCGCCGTCACTGCTGAGCTGCATAACAGAGATAAAATCTGTGGTATCGTAGATACGGGATATCAGCTCCCCAAGCGTCATCGTAACAGCGTCCAGCCTGAACGAATCCAGCGCCCTGAGAAAATCAGAGCATCTCTCCCGGAAGAACATATCTCCGCAGTCCGGATACTCTCCGGCTTCGATCCTGAGTAGTACCGAATATATAGGACGCTCACGGTCAAGAGATTTTATGAATGCAGTCTCCCCTATGGTGAACATATACATCGGCGATGTCATTACTGCCATCATGGGAATATCCAGCAGCGGGTTATTTATTATCCTCAGAAGATCAGTCAGGACTGCGATCTCCCTTGAGCGCAGATATCCTCCGTCATCCCTGCCACGGGCAGGGATACCTCTTTTTTCCAGCTCCTGAGCATATATGCTCACGTACTTATTGCCACGGACGAGGATGCTGAAATCTGACGGACAACAAGGCCGTCTGCTCCCGTCCTTGGTTATGACCTCAGTGCCGTTTCTTATCATCTCAGCGATCTTGTCTGCGGTATACTCCGCCTCACTGTTCCTTGCAGCAGAAGTCTCCGCATCCTCCTCGGGATCGTCAAATACCAGTCCGATATGCGTCTTCACATCCTCCGTGCCGGAATACTCCTGCGCTCCGAAATACAGCATTTCATCCTCGTTATAGGCTATATCGCCGCATTCCGGGCTCATTATCTGCGAGAACACATAGTTTACAAAATCGATAACGCCCTCAGAGCTGCGGAAATTCCTGTTGAGTGATATAGCCTTGTTCTCGCAGGTACTCTCCTCGGTATACGGTTCGGAGCTGTTAAGGGTATTGATGAAATTCTTAGGGTTCGCCAGTCTGAAACGGTAAATGGACTGCTTAACATCGCCTACTAGGAAGACGTTATTGCCATACATCGGCTGTCCGTTCTCATCGTGCTTGTAGTTCTTCGATATGAGCTTGAATATCAGATCCTGCTTGTTATTTGAGTCCTGATACTCATCTATCATTATTATGTCATAGCTCTCCGCAGTCCGAAGAGCAGTTTCCGACTGTATCAGCCTGCCCTCGCTGTCGGTATCTGCAAGTAGCTCCAGCGCCAGCCGCTCGCCGTCGTCAAAGCTTATTGCGTTTTTCTCACATTTGCGCCGCCAGACAATCTCCTGATACTTTCTCAGCACCTGCGTCAGTATCTCCGTTACAGTTCCGGCTTCTCGGTAATCGCTCTCCACGGAAGCAGTGCTGTCGATGACTGCCGCCGGTATCTTTTTCAGCACATCCCTTCTTGCCTTGTAGATATCACGCAACGCCTTATTATGTGGAGTTTTAGCGGTAACACGCTCAAGCTGGGCAAATGAGGTCAGCCTGTCTGCCTCATCCTCATCGGGGAAGCGGCCTGAGCGAAGGATATCCCTCAACTCGCAGAGCTTGTCATAATCCTCCTCTGCCGTGGCAAAGGACTTCTGAGCCTGGGGATAGTTCTCCCTGTCCGGGAAAATGGCAGGCATAAGGTCGAGACAGTCTTCAGCTATACGGACGCCCTTTTCCACTCTTCTCATCAGAGAGCTGTGCAGAGCTTTATAGTATATTGAATCACGGAATGACTTATGATACTCCTCAACAGCCTTATCCAGCCATCTGTCACGCAGGGCAACTGACGAGAGGAATGAATCTGCCTTGCTGATAACTCCCATGAGCGCCCTGCTGTTCTTTATGCAGAAACGGTCATAGAGATAGGATATCTTGTCATATTCATTCTCGGTATAGTAATCGAAAAGCTCCTCCATAGCCTGTGACATCAGCACGCTGGTGTCGGTCTCGTCCAGCACTCCGAAGCCGGAGGTAATGCCCTGATCGGTTATATTGTCTCTCAGGAGCTCAAAGCAGAAGGAGTTGATAGTTGAGATCTTTGCGCTCTGGAGAAGTATCTGCTGCCGGAGAAGATGAGGATTTCCCGGATCATCAGTTATCATTGCACGCAGCTTGTTGTCGAGACGCTTTTTCAGCTCTGCTGCCGCATCGTTTGTAAAGGTAACGATTATCATCCGGTCGGCATGAACGCCGGACTGTG
>Ga0123334_1006252_pt1 | contig 11077 bp, 9 predicted proteins | sample BiotimSIPDNA_FD_89706 | JGI IMG/M metagenome (GOLD analysis project Ga0123334, IMG submission 89706) | Anaerobic biogas reactor microbial communites from Washington, USA - Biogas_R1 time_0 SIP DNA | ecosystem: Engineered > Bioreactor > Anaerobic > Unclassified | place: Washington, USA | collected... | reverse complement strand
TTTTACTTGGACTTATGGGGCTCTTCTACCAGGCTTTTGCCGGTGAAAAGGGTATTCAAGGCTTCTGGGTCACGTTCTTTCTTTTCTTTATGACGGGGCTGGCCATTGTATTATACTTGAACCAGACGCCTTATCAACCACGTGAACGAGACTATGCCTATGCGGGTTCGTTCTATGCCTTCTGTATCTGGTTGGGACTTGGTGTGCCTGCCTTGATCAAGGGCTTCAGGAAATTCCTGCCTGAAGTTCCAGCGGCTGCCTTGGGTACGTTGCTCTGCTTGGGCGTACCAACCTTAATGGCTGCTCAAAACTGGGACGACCACAATCGGTCCGACCGCACCACTGCCAGGGATTTTGCCTATAATTACTTGATGTCCTGTGATGAAAACGGGGTGATTTTCACCAACGGTGATAACGATACATTCCCCTTGTGGTACATCCAGGAAGTAGAAGGGGTCAGAACCGATGTCAGAGTCTGTAACCTGAGTTACCTGCAAACCGACTGGTATGTGGATCAAATGCGCAGGCCTTACTACGAATCTGATGCCTTGCCCATCGACTGGGATAGATCGCTGTATGCCAATGGCAAGCGTGACATTGCCCGCATCATGAAACTGACGGAAGATTCCATCAGCTTGGAAACAGCGCTTGAGTGGGTCAAAACCGATGACCCCCGTTATAAACGGATTCCTGGCTACGACCAGCAACTTGACTTTGTGCCTTCCGATAAAATCTTTATTCCTGTTGACAAAGACAAGGTCTTGGCTAACGGATATGTAGACTCCTCATATGCTGATAAGATTGTGCCTCAGATGATGGTCAACCTTGCTGGTAAAAGTTACCTAGGCAAGCACGAACTCATGATTATGGAGATGTTGAAAACCAACAACTGGGAACGCCCTATTTATTACGCGGTCACAGTAGAGGGTTCACAATTCCTGGGTCTGAAGGGCAGCTTCCTGCAAGAAGGGTTGGCCTATAAAGTAGCACCTGTTCAAAGTGCCAACGGCGAACCCTCCGTCAACACGACCAAGATGTATGACTTGATGATGAATACCTTCCGTTGGGCTAATGTCAAGGATTCTACCATCTATCTGGATGAGAATAACCTTCGCATGTGCAATACGCATCGTCACATGATGGCTTCATTGGCTATGGCACTCTATAATGAGGGTCAATATGAAAAAGCGGAGGCTGTGATAAACAAGGCTATGGAAGAATTGCCGACGTCATCTGTACCGGCTAATTATTCCATCGTAGACATGGCCAAAGTGCTGTATGCTATGGGTAAGTCTCAACAAGCCAAAGACATTATACAGGTGGTAGCCAACAACAGCCTCCAGTACCTGAATTGGGCGTATGGCTTTTCCCCAAGGCAATATAGGTCGGCTAATGTAATGGTCAATACTCATCTGTTCACCCTACAGGAGATCATGAGTGTACTCAACCAGTATGACAAAGACCTGTTCAATGCGTATATGCCCGATTTCCAGAAGCATGGTCAGCTATTCCAGCAGAACATGTCTATGGCTGCCAGGATGGGCCGCAACCGCTAAAAGATGTTTATTGAACAATTACCTGGCTTTGTGCGCTGTCTTTACAAAAGTGTTTTATGGCGCAAAAGCCCTAACGAAAAAATAGTTTACCTGACCTTCGATGACGGACCAATACCTGAGGTTACTCCTTGGGTATTGGACGTCCTTGACAGGTACGGCGTCAAAGCTACTTTCTTCTGTGTCGGAGAAAATGTCATGCGCCACCCCGATGTCTATAAGGATGTTTTGGCGCGTGGTCATCGCACTGGCAACCATACCTACAATCATTACAGGGGTCTGTTCCGCAATTCGGAAGAATACCTGGCCAACATCGAGAAGGCTGCTCAATACATTGACAGCGATTTGTTCAGGCCACCTCATGGTGATATGAAGTGGAGTCAACTACGAACAATCAAAAAGCATTATCAAGTAGTGCAGTGGGATGTAATTTCCAGGGATTATAACCCCGATCTGGAACCTGACAAAGTCTTGGCCATCGTCATGAAGTATGCCAGAAATGGTTCCATCATTGTCTTTCACGATTCCTTGAAGGCTGCCCGTAACATGAAGTACGCTCTCCCCAAGGCCATAGAGTATTTGCAGGAGCAAGGTTACGCCTTCGGTGTGTTGTAATCCTGGGTGTTTTCCGATACGTCTCTATCCCTTTTTAGCCCTATAGCAATTACCGGGCAAAGCTTCGATCATATCATCCATCTCGAGCTGCATCGTTGCAGACAGGATGTCGGGCACACTCAGTCCCGTCAACCGCAACAGTTCGTTTAGACCAACGGTTTCCGCTTTGGATACGTGTTTGAGTATGGCTTGTTCCTTTGAGGTCAATGGACGGAATAGTGTAGGCTCAACGTTGGCTTTTCGAGAACACGTTGTTGACCAGCCTATATCGCTTAAAAGGTCATCGGGTCCATCAATTAAACTGGCTACCAAGTGTTTGATGAGGTTGTTGCTGCCTTTTGAACGGTTGTCTGAGGGACGACCAGGTCTTGTATAGACTGGACGTCCATATTCGAAGGCTCTGGATGCCGTGTTGAGCGAGCCGCCTTTTTCACCCGATTCCACTACGATACAAGCGTCACTAAGGCCGGCAACAATACGGTTCCGTTGTAAGAAACGCCATCCTTCGGCCGCTGTTCCCGGTTTGAGTTCGCTTAAAAGGCAACCGCTGGTTTGGAGAAGTTCGGCCGTGTGAGCGTGAGCATAGGGATAAAGGATATCAAGCCCATGGGCCAGAACAGCCACCGTAGGTAGTTGCTGGTTTAGGGCTGCAATATGAGCTGTGATGTCTATTCCGTATGCCAATCCGCTAACAATCACCAAATCCGGGAATTTGACGGCTAACCCTTTCACCAGAGCCTCTGTCCATTCCCTGCCTGCAGGAGTGGGTTTCCTGGTGCCCACAATGGCGAGAACCTTGGGGGCGTTAAGCGCCATTTTGCCTTTGTAGAAGAGTAGCACGGGTGCATCGTCGCAAAACGTGAGCCGATGAGGATAGTCTGTGTCACCGAAAAAGGTTAAACGACACCCCAATTTATTGACCCTTTCCAGCACCTCGTCGGCTTCACGCAACAGACTGTCCCTGCTGGTCAATGCCTGTCGAAGCACCTCAGGAAGGTGGGGCAAGGATTTTAGTGTTGGATCACAGAAAACGGCTTCTGGAGAGCCTGCAAAGTTTAGTAAGGCCTTGTCAACCCCAAGCTTTCCAAAAGGCAATAGGGAATAGGCTACTTGGAAGCGTCGGTTTTCTTCCATCGTTGACTCATTTCGCCGTGGCAAATAAGTCGAAATCCTGTAGTTTGCCGTTGACCAGACAGACGGCGTCCACCTTGGCTTTGACAACCAAGGTGAGGTCGGGTTCGCGGTAGATGTTTTGACGAAAAACCCAACGAAGGCCTTCTTTTTTCATATCAACTGTCACTGAAAAGCAGTCTTTGCTTTTTAGCGGCGTTTTAAAGGCCATTTCCAGCCTGGCCACCACAAAATCGATGCCTTTGTCGTGCAGCTCAGAGAAACTCAAACCAAGGGTTTGAATGTACTCATGCCTGGCGTGTTCAAGGAAGTGTTGATAGTTGGCATTGTTGACAATGCCTTGCAGATCACATTCGTAATCCCTGACTTTGAAGTGTAGCTTGTATGGCTCCATGAATCGTTTGTTTAGCGGCTCAAAGGTATATAAAATAAACAACAATAAAAAACAACCAAAAGGTTATTTGCCTGATGTCTTTTCCGTGGGCTTGACGGGCACGATTTTATAGAGTTTATCGGATGGTCTGATTTTTTCCCCTAAGGGCATGGAGATAGCCTGACCTTTCACGGCTTTGTCAACGGGCTGTCCATTGACATGAATTTCAGAAACGACAGCCTCCAATGCTCCGGTGGTTGGGCCTGTAACCAGAATGTTGTCTCCAGGGCTCAGGCTGTTGCTTTCCAGGCTAAATTCAGCAATACCAAGTTTGGAAAAATACTTGACGCCTTTGCCGATAAGTACTTTTCGGGTGGTGGCTGATGAACCATAGGCATGGGTCCATTCGCCCAATCGTTGCCCCAGGTAATAACCATCCCAGAAACCTCGGTTGAAGACGGTAGCCAGGCGTTGATCCCAGTCTTGAATACGTTCGGCTGTAAAGGAGCCATCCAGATAGGCTTCCACCGCTTCCCGATAGCACGTGACGACGGTCTTGACATATTCGGGTCCTCTAGCCCTGCCTTCTATCTTGAATACTGTCACACCTGCATCCAGCATTTTGTTCAGAAAGTGGATGGTTTTCAAGTCCTTGGGCGACATGATGTATTGGTTGTCAATACCCAGTTCCCTGCCGGTTTCGTTGTCAGTCACGGTATATCCACGACGGCAAATCTGGTAACAAGAGCCTCTGTTGGCCGAGGCATTGTATTCGTGCAGGCTAAGGTAACATTTGCCGGAAACGGCCATGCATAAGGCGCCGTGACAGAACATCTCCAGGCGGACATGTTGTCCAGAAGGACCACAAATGTTTTCTTCCACGATGGCCGCGTGAATGGCGGCTACCTGGTCGAGGTTGAGTTCCCTGGCCAGAACGACCACGTCGGCAAACTGAGCGTAGAAGCGAAGTGCTTCGATGTTGGCTATGTTGAGTTGGGTGGACAAATGTACTTCCACGCCAATGCTTACGGCGTAGGCCATGGCGGCCACATCGGCGGCGATGACCGCGCTGATACCCGCTGCAGCTGCACTGTCAATCACTTGACGCATAATGGCCAGGTCTTCGTCGTAGAGGACACTGTTAACGGTCAGATAGCTTTTTACACCCTTGGCTTTACAGGTTTGTACCAGTTCGTGAAGGTCTTCCAAACTGAAGTTGGAGGAGGAGCGGGAGCGCATGTTCAGTAGTCCCGCGCCGAAATAAACGGCGTCGGCGCCGGCTTGCAAGGCGGCTGTGAGAGACTCTCTGGAACCCACAGGTGCCATAATTTCAACGTGTTCCCGTTTCATATCAATGCTTATTTTAACGGTGCAAAAGTACGAAACCTAGGGGAATAAACAGGCTTATTGAGACGCATTGACCAAAATTGGGTACTTTTGTGGCTTGTTGTACATCGGTTGTTGGTACTGATTGTCCAGGAACTGACCCCATGGTACGACATTGATATGGAACGCAAACGGTATGAAAATAGGTAACTTGGATCTGGGCGAAAAGCCCCTTTTGTTAGCCCCCATGGAGGATGTCACCGATGTGGCCTTCCGTCACATGTGCAAGCGTTTTGGGGCGGATATGGTTTATACGGAGTTTGTGTCAGCAGAAGCCTTGATCCGTCATGTCAACAGCACCAAACAGAAGCTGCACATACTCGATGAGGAAAGGCCGGTGGCCATTCAGATATATGGTAGGGATCCGGAGGCTATGGCTGAGGCTGCGCAGCTTTGTGAAGAGGCCAAGCCTGATGTGATTGATATCAATTTCGGTTGTCCGGTAAAGAAAGTGGCCGGTAAGGGAGCTGGTGCAGGTTTGCTGAGAGACGTTCCTAAGATGCTGGACATTACCCGTCGGGTAGTGGATGCAGTAAAGGTCCCTGTCACGGCCAAGACGCGCTTGGGTTGGGATGATTCATCAAGGATTATTGTTGACTTGGCCGAGTCTTTACAAGATTGTGGCATACAAGCATTGGCTATCCATGGACGTACCAGGGCGCAGATGTATACAGGTGAGGCCGATTGGTCGCTGATTGGCGCCGTGAAGCACAATCCCAGAATGCGCATACCCATTATTGGCAACGGCGATGTCACTTCACCGGCCATCTGCTTACAACGTTTCGAGGAAACGGGTGTAGATGCTGTCATGATAGGCAGGGGCAGCATAGGTAGGCCCTGGATATTCGGTGAAATCAGGCATTTCCTGGATACGGGCGAGCCAGTCTCTACGTATACGTTCGAATGGATGGTCGATATCCTCAAACAACAGGTGCTCGATAGTGTATACCGGTTGGACGAACGCCGGGGTATTCTTCACATCAGACGTCACCTGGCTGCCACACCCGTTTTCAAAGGTATTCCCAATTTCAGGGACACCAGGGTGGCGATGTTGAGGGCTGAAACCCTGGAGGAACTCTTCGGAATAATCGACTCAATAAATCGCTGACGCTACTTTGCGTACACTTTCTGTCGCCATCATCGAATAGAAATGGATGCTGGGCACGCCCATGGCTATCAGTTCTTTGGCCTGTTGGGTACACCATTCAACACCAACAGTCACGGCATCGGCATCGCTCTTGCAGTCGCTGAGCGCCTTGACTAAATCGTCGGGTAGATCAACATGGAATATTTTGGGCAAAACTGTCAGCTGGTTCAGCAACACGATGGGCTTGAGACCAGGAATGATGGGCACGGTGATGCCTTCTTTACGGCAGGCCTCAACGAAGGACAGGTATTTTTGGTTGTCAAAGAACATTTGGGTAACCAGGTAGGAGGCGCCGTTTTCCACCTTGACCTTGGCCCAATGTAGGTCGCTGGCCAGGTTGGGGGCTTCTTCGTGTTTCTCCGGGTAGCAGGCCATACCGTAGGAGAAAGGATTACCCTGTTGTTTAATGGGGGTGCCGTCCATGAAAAAGCCGTCGTTGAAACGATTGACTTGCTGTTGCAGATCGGTGGCATGAGCGTGCCCTATGGGGATGAAGGATTTTTCATGCCTGGCCTTGTCGCCCCTGAGTAGTAACAAGTCTGTGATACCCAGGAATTGCAGGTCGATCAATACGTATTCTGTCTCCGCTTCCGTGAATCCACTGCAAAGCACATGAGGAACAACCGGTATCCCGTATTTGTTGAGGATGGCGGCCGCTACGGCAACCGTACCTGGCCGATGGCGTTCGGCTACCTGTTGATACAAACCAGTAGGTAGCGGTTTGAAGACGAGCTCGCTACGGTGTGTGGTAATGTTGATGTATTTGGGATCAAATTCCTTAAGCGTGTCGATGGTTTTAAACACACTGTTGATACTGTTGCCTTTTAAAGGGGGCAAAAGTTCGAAAGAAAAGGCTGTTTTTTTGTTGTTCAGGATGTTGTTGATGACACTCATATTAGTCTTTTTCGAATTTTTGGGCGTATTTTTTGGGCTCGTTCAGGAATTCAAGGGCCTTAAGCAAGGCTTCGTTTTCAGTCCACATGACACGGTAGAAGTCGGCCGATTTCCATAAATCCCTGGCCATATAAGCTTTGAGTTGCTTTTTCAGCAATGTTTTGTCCGACAGACTGTCGGCTTGTGTAAAGCTGACATCATCCCTGGTTGCATAGGTCATCAAGGTCTCTATCAGTTCATCGTTCACGGTAAATTCAGCGATGAAAGCGTCAGGATCAGCGTATGTTTTGATCAGTTCTTTACGGTTCGCATCTACATGCTCGAGACTGAATCGGTTGAGGATGCCTGAAGCAGAGAGTACCCGGTGCAGGGGTGTGATACTGGTGGTGTCGAACGGCACGAAAATATCGGGCATGATGCCTCCACCACCGTAGATGCTGCGGTGCTTGATCAGTGTCTGCGTCTTCAGTGAATCCGGAAAATGGATGCTGTCGGCATGGATCATCTCTCCTCTGTTATATCGGTCAATCAAGTCTCTGTCGTAATTTTCACCATCTTCGTAGGGCTTTTGGATAAAGCGGCCACTGGGTGTGAAATACCTGGATACGGTGAGTTTGAGGGACGATCCATCGGGCAGAGGAATGGGGCGTTGCACCAAGCCTTTACCGAAACTGCGGCGACCGATGATGAGGCCTCTGTCCCAATCCTGAATGGCGCCGGCTACGATTTCACTGGCAGAAGCTGAATATTCGTCGATGAGTACGACCAATCGCCCCTTCTCATAAAGGCCGTTGCCTCTGGCGTTGCTTTGCATGCGGGGGCTGTGTGTGCCTTCGGTGTATACGATGCACTGTCCTTTGCTCAGAAACTCATTGGCCAACTCGACGGCGGCACTCATCAGACCCCCTCCGTTGGATTGCAGGTCAAGCACCAGGTCTTCCATGCCTGCTTTGGTCAGGGTCCTGAAGGCTTCTCTGAATTCGTCCGCAGTGGTGGCACCAAATCGATTCAGCTTGATATAGCCAGTATTGTTATCGAGCATAAATGCGGCGTCCAGGCTGTAGATGGGAATTTTATCCCTGAAAATACGGAAGGTGAGCAGCTTGGGTTGGTTACGTCGTTTAACCTCGATAGTTACTTGGGTACCTTTGGGGCCTTTGAGCCGCTTGATCACATCCTTGTTGGGCATCTTGACACCAGCGATGGTTTCGCCATCAACCGTTATAATACGGTCGCCGGGGAGCAATCCTACTTTTTCAGAGGGACCTCCTGCGATGACCTCGACAACAAAGAGCGTGTCATTCAGCATGTTGAAGGAAATTCCTATCCCGTCGAAACCGCCTTGGAGTGGCTCGTTCATGTCTTTCATCTCCTCAACCGTCATGTAGGCCGAGTGAGGGTCCAACTTGACAATCATGGCCTTGAGGGCTTCTTCCACCAATGGTTTGGTGTCTACCTCGTCAACGTACAGATTTTCAATGGCCGAAATGGCCATGTGCAACTTGATGGCTGAAGGGGATGCGGTATACTGGGCTGCTACGTAGCCACTGCATAAAAGCAGGACTGACAAGAGCAGCCGCTTGCGTAAAGGGGCTACTATCATGGTTGTATCCGTTTGCAGATGGCCTGAGGCACGTAGGGGCTGACATCCTGGTGGTGACGGAGCAGGTCCCTGACAAAGCTGGATTGGACAAAGGCCAAATTAGGTTCAGTGAACAGGCAGACAGTTTCAATGCCTGACAGTCGATAATTGATATCGGAGAGTTGACGTTCGTATTCGTAGTCTGCGATGGAGCGAACGCCCCTTAGGATGGCACAGGCTCCCACTTCCTTGGCGATGGTGACGGTAAGGCCCTCGTAGGCGCGAACAGAGACCCTTGGTTCGTGTTCGTAGCAGGCCTTGATCAGGTCGAGGCGGTCTTGCAGGCTGAACAAGGCTGTTTTTTCAGCGTTCACACCAACGGCCACAACGATGTTGTCGAATAGATTGAGCCCCCTGTCAACGATGGAGGCGTGCCCCAGTGTGAAGGGGTCGAAGGTGCCGGGAAACAGCGCTGTTCTCATACTATCAGTCTTCGTCGAGGACCAGGTTTTCAATGATGAACTGCTGCCGTTCAGAGGTGTTCTTGCCCATGTAAAACTCCAGCAATTCTTTGACCACATCTTCTTTGCGCAGGCTCACGCGGTCTAACCGGATGTCCTTGCCGATAAAATGTTTGAATTCATCGGGAGAAATCTCTCCCAATCCTTTGAATCGGGTGATTTCCGGATTGGGGCCCAATGCTTCGATGGCGTTGACCCGTTCTTCCTCCGTGTAGCAATAACGCACTTCCTTTTTATTTCTCACCCTGAACAAGGGCGTTTGCAGAATATACACATGCCCTTTCTTAATCAGTTCCGGGAAGAATTGGAGGAAGAAGGTCATGAGTAGCAGGCGTATGTGCATGCCGTCTACGTCGGCATCGGTAGCGATGATGACTTTGTTATAGCGTAATTCTTCCAGGCCTTCTTCAATATTGAGGGCTGCCTGCAAGAGGTTGAACTCTTCATTTTCATAGACCACTTTTTTGGTCATGCCGTAGGAGTTCAAGGGTTTGCCCCTCAGACTGAAAACAGCCTGGTAGTTGACATCCCGGCTTTTGGTGATGGAGCCGCTGGCAGAGTCGCCCTCGGTGATGAAAATGCTGGTTTCATCGAGGTTTTCGCCTTTGTTGTCGTTGAAATGGAAGCGGCAGTCCCTGAGTTTTCGGTTGTGCAGATTGGCCTTCTTGGCTCTTTCTCTGGCGAGTTTTGTGACACCGGCGATGGCCTTGCGTTCTTTCTCCGACTCGGTGATTTTACGCAGCAGAGCCTCGGATGTGTCGCTGTTTTTGTGTAGGAAATTATCGAGTTCCTTTTTCAGGAAGTCGTTGATGAATTTGGCTACCGTTAGTCCACCTGGGCCCATGTCTTTAGAGCCCAGTTTGGTTTTGGTCTGGGACTCGAACACGGGCTCCTCCACCTTGATGCTGATGGCGGCGATAACCCCCATGCGGATGTCGGCGTAATCGTGGTTCTTGTTGTAGAATTCCTTGATGACCCTTGAAAGCGTTTCCCTGAAGGCCGATTGGTGAGTGCCACCCTGGGTGGTGTGCTGCCCATTGACAAAGGAATAATATTCTTCACCGTATTGGTTACCATGGGTGATGGCAACCTCGATGTCCTCGCCTGTGAGGTGAATGATGGGATATAATGGCTCAGACGTGATATTTTCGTTGAGCAAATCAACCAATCCGTTCCTGGAGAGGAAGCGTTTGCCGTTGAAATTGATAACCAGCCCTGTGTTGAGGAAGACATAATTCTTCAGCAGCGCTTCCACAAAGTTGTCCTGATAGGCATAGCCAGGGAAGATGTGCCCGTCAGGCATAAATTCAATCAGGGTTCCATTGGGTTCATTGCTTGCTTGTTGAGGGAAGTTGTCGGTGACAACACCCCTGCAGAAATCGATTTGTTTGGTCTGACCGTCCCTGAAGCATTGTATTCTGAAGAAGGACGACAGAGCGTTGACGGCCTTGATACCCACACCGTTCAAACCGACTGATTTTTTGAAGGCCTTGGAGTCGTATTTGGCTCCGGTATTCATTTTGGAAGCTACATCAAGCACTTTGCCCAAGGGTACGCCACGACCATAGTCGCGGACTGATACGAAGCCTTCATCAATCTTGACCTCGATGTTTTTACCATAACCCATCATGAACTCATCGATGCTATTGTCCAGTACTTCCTTGAGCAATACATAGACCCCATCATCGGCAGAACCGCCATCCCCTAATTTACCGATATACATCCCGGGACGTCGACGGATGTGTTCCTGCCAATCGAGGGTGATAATGTTGGCGTCCTCATAGGAAACAGTCTGAGGGGACGGAGTGAGGATGGGATCTTGCATAGTTGCCAGGTGCCGTAAAGGTTAGGTTGTCAACAAAGGTACAAAAAACC
>Ga0123334_1006249_pt1 | contig 11089 bp, 13 predicted proteins | sample BiotimSIPDNA_FD_89706 | JGI IMG/M metagenome (GOLD analysis project Ga0123334, IMG submission 89706) | Anaerobic biogas reactor microbial communites from Washington, USA - Biogas_R1 time_0 SIP DNA | ecosystem: Engineered > Bioreactor > Anaerobic > Unclassified | place: Washington, USA... | reverse complement strand
GCTTCCCGTTTGAAATAGTCGCCAAAGGAGAAATTTCCCAACATCTCAAAAAAAGTATGATGCCGCGGAGTACGGCCTACCGTATCCAGATCGTTGTGTTTGCCCCCTGCCCGAATACACTTCTGTGAAGTTACGGCCCGCCGGTAATCTCTCTGTTCAATCCCCAAAAAAACATCCTTGAACTGGTTCATGCCCGCATTGGTAAAAAGCAGCGTAGGATCATCGATCGGAACTAATGACGAGCTGGCAACGACCGCATGTCCACGAGCACCAAAATAATCGATAAATGATTGTCTGATTTCACGGCTTGTAAGCACCAAAAACTGCCTCCCTTTCCCCATCTGACTTATATTTTGTCCTAATCAGGCATTAGGTGTCAATCAACCACCTGATAGAAGATAAACCTGATCAATACTTTAAGCACCGCCGCTGCCGGAACTGCCAGCAAGATTCCCCAGATGCCAAAAAGCTCTCCCCCCGAAAGCAAGGCAAAAATCACCACCAAAGGATGGAGCCCTACCCGGTCCCCAACGATGCGAGGAGACAGAAAATTAGATTCCAATTGTTGAATCACCAGAAACCCCACTCCCAGATAGACAGCCTTTCCCGGCCCCTCTCCCAGGGCCAGAGCCAGGGAAGGAATTGCACCAAGAATCGGCCCCACGTAAGGGAAAAGCTCCGCAATCCCATTGATTATTCCAATAATAACAGCATACTGAATACCTAAGACCGCCGCCAGCAACCCCGTCAGAGCCCCAACAATACAACAAACCATCAGATGCCCCTGAATAAAACCCCGCAGGATCTCGTCAATCTCCATACCCAGGGCAATCAGCTTTCCCCGAGTTTTAACCGGGAAAAAGCTCAGAAACCCATCCCTGGTTTTCTCCCAATCCATCACCAGGTAATAGGCCAGAATCGGCGCAAAAATTAAAGCAATCATACTTCCGGCCAGCCCCAGCAGATCATTGATAAAATTCTGCAAAGCCTGATAAGCACGACTTTCGGCCTGCTCAAGACTGGTCTCGATTATATGTCTGAGTTCAGCTCCTAAGGCCACTCCGTCCAAAGACTCCAATGCCACCTGGGCATCTTCAAAATACCCCGGCATTAGAAGAGCCAATTCCCCAATTTCTCGGCTGAGCCGGGGAATGAACACCCACAGCAATATTCCGATTACACCAATGGCAGCAATGTATAGAATTAGCAAGGTCCAGCCTCGTCCCAATCCACGAGCCTCACCTCTCTTTACCAACGGGAACAGGATATAAGCCAATCCCGCCCCCAGCACAAAGGGAAACAAAACTGCACGAACCCGGGCCAAAAAATAAAAGGTGGCTAACGCCACCAAAATCAAGATGCCAATTCTAACGTAATATCCTAATCTGTCCATCCTTTTTCTATCCCTTGACTCATATCTCTGGCCATATCACCAGCCCGATTGATTACAGCCGACATTCCACTCCGGCGGTTCCTGTGAGTATATGAATACATAGCCATTCCCAGTACAGCCCCTATTATCCCCCCAGCCATTAAGCCACTTCTGAAACTTGAGGAATGCATCCTTTCACCTCCTGTCAACCTATAATATCAACGGAATCTTCCAAAGAGAGAAGGGAACCATCTTCAGCCACCTCAAACATATTTAGCCGTCCCTTCCGCACTGCAAATTCAATAAAGCAATTCCAGCAGTAAAACTGATCACTGCCCACCTTACCGACCTGGAGACTGTTACAAGCCGGACATCTCACCTGTTATTCCTCCTCATTCTGGATAATTATCGTATCACCATCAGTGCCAATAACATTCTCCAGGGAAATCTCACTGCGCCCAGTGATAAAATCCTTGATTATACCTGAAGATATCTCGATTCCCTGCACCTCTTTACTTTCCGGTTCAACCACCACATCGCTCATTATCCCCAATTCCCTGCCGTCATAATCCAAAACCATCATGCCCGTTCGCTCCCTGCCCTTGATGCAATACTGTCCCGCTTCCACCCTCTTCAGGCTCTCGGCTCCCTTCACAAGCAAGACATCATGACCAATAACTACTTCATCCATATCGAGAACACATCTGCCCTCCCTCACATCCACCAGCAGCGATTTAACCTGAAAGCCATCATCAATAACCACATCCGCAACCCGCCCCAGCACATTCCCTGCCCCTTCTTGTATAACCGGCAACCCTAAAATCCTTCTGCTCTTCACACCCATATCTTGCCTCACTGCCGCTAAAAACATACCTAATTAGGAAGTGAGGGGAACCGGGAGGCTTATTCAGAGTTCAGTCAGGACATAGGTAACAGAAATGGTTCAAGACATGGATAACCACGGGCCTCACGATCCTCATCCGCGTTAATCATAACAATCTGCGTCCATCTGCGTCTTCTCCCCGTTTAGGGAATAAACAAGTAAGGAACTAACCTCGTGCCTTCGGCTCCCCTTGGGGGTTTTTTTGACGCTGATTTTCGCAGATTAACGCTGATTTTATATGATTTTTAAAAGAGTTTTGGAGGCACGGGTTATTCCAACTTCGCGACCGTTGGGATGAGGACCGAGCAAACTCCTGCGAAGATGAGGACGTAGAGCAGCCGAAGGATAGGAGGTCCTGAGTCCGCCATTGAGCCATGGAGGGCGAATTGGCGGTGTGCTGCTCGGAAGCCGAACCTGAGCAGCTGAATTTGCCGGTCCGAATTCCGGGAGCAAGTGGAACTAACCTCGTGCCTTCGGCTCCCGTAAACTAACGTAGGGAATAATGAAGTTCGACGCTCCACGTCGAACCAAGCGGGAAGCACAAATCTCTTAACAAGATTTGGCTCCCGCCTGAACGCTCCACGTCGAACCAAGCGAGGAGCACAAATCTCTTAACAAGATTTGGCTCCCGCCTGAACGCTCCACGTCGAACCAAGCGGGAAGCACAAATCTCTTAACAAGATTTGGCTCCCGCCTGCCTCCCCCCTCACTCCTCCCGCCTCACTTCCCAATTTGACACCTGGCGTATAAAGCCTTAATCTAGGCACAATGGAGGGTAAGCTGCGATGAATTTATTTGAGAATCAACGGGAAAAATCAGGAGAGGGACCTCTGGCCTATCGGATGCGTCCGGCCAAACTAGAGGATTTTGTCGGCCAGGAGCATTTAGTAGGAGAAAATGGTCCTTTGCGGAAAATTATCGAAGAAGACCAGCTTCATTCCTTCATTTTATACGGCCCGCCCGGATCAGGAAAAACCACCCTGGCCCTGATATTAGCCGAAAAAACCAAATCCCACTTCGAATACATTAAAGCCGTGACCAGCGGAGTCGCCGAACTGCGCGCCATAGCCCGGGATGCCCAGCAGCGGTGGGACTTCTATCGCCAGAAAACCCTGGTTTTTGTAGACGAGGTTCACAGATTTAACAAATCCCAGCAGGATGTACTGCTTCCTTTTGTAGAAAGCGGTCTGTTCTACCTGGTGGGTGCCACCACGGAGAATCCTCTTTACGAACTGAACTCCGCCCTCTTATCGCGTATGAAAATCTACGTACTGAACCCATTGACCCCGGCCCAGATACAGTCCCTGTTAAAACGCGCAATAAGCGATGCGGAAAAAGGATTAGGATCACAGAAGATTAAGCTGGACGATAATGCCCTGGAAGAAATCGTGGCCCGATCCAAGGGGGATGCCCGCACCGCCCTTAACATCCTGGAAACCGCGGCCCAGATCCGTGGAGATTCAGCCACCATCAGCGCTGAAGACATACAAGAGACCGCCGGCCATTTTTACGTAAACTACGATAAAAAAGCCGATCGTCACTATGACACCATCTCCGCCTTCATAAAAAGCATACGGGGCAGCGATCCGGATGCCGCCTTGTTTTGGCTGGCCGTGATGATACACGGCGGCGAAGACCCTATATTCATTGCCCGCCGTCTCGTAATACATGCCGCCGAAGACATTGGACTGGCCGATCCTCAGGCCTTGTTAATAGCTGTAGCCGCTTTCCAGGCTACCGAAAGAATCGGACTGCCCGAAGCCAGGATTCCTCTTGCTGAGGCCACCATCTACTTGGCCACCGCCCCCAAAAGCAACAGCAGTAAAGCAGCTATCGACATGGCCCTTGACTATGTAAGAAGGCTGCCTGCCATTGAAGTACCCCGCCATATAGCCGACAACTCCCATTCCAAATCCCACCTGCTGGGAAAAACCAAAGAATACAAATTCCCTCATGCTTTTGGGGGGTATGTCAAACAAGATTATTTACCCGCAGGAATAGAAAACACCGTATTTTATCAACCCACTGAAAACGGTCAGGAAACAAAGCGCAAAGAATTTCTGGAGTGGATAAAACAAAAGACCCGCTCCTAAACCTTTTCAAAAAAACCCGTTTTCATCCGCAGGATGAGTTCCATAAGCATTACCTTTGAACATATCGAAATACGCTGAACCAGGCAACCGCCCTTGGCAAAATGGCAATGACAAAAGCGGCATGTACTGTGCCACTTTTTCTTGCAATAATACGGAGGTTTTGATATTTTAAAGCAAAAGGATGCGTTGCCATGTCATTTGCTGACAAACTGAATTTTTTGATGACGATTACTAAGACCTCTAACAGCGCCCTCGCTGGGCGCGTATCGCTGGATGCCTCTTATATCAGCCGTCTGCGAAACGGCAAGCGGCTTATGCCAAAGGATGCAGGCGTCATACATAGTATGGCTGCAAATTTCGCGCGGCGCTGCTCTGAGGACTATCAGAAAAAGGCGATATCCGACGCTCTGAAGCTAACAAGCCTGCCAGATGACAATGCGGCCCTTGCTAAGGAGATTGCGGATTGGCTGCTCCACGACAACAGTGGCGGTGCAGAGCGGGTGGGACGATTCCTAAGCGGCCTGTCGGGCCTGGGAGGTCGTCCCGCGCCGGCGCGTCCGCAGGAGGATTGTATTCTCCCGTTCCCCCATGGCGATGTATCCTTCTATTACGGCATCGAGGGCAAGCGTCGGACGGCAGAGTATTTCCTGTCTGAGGTTGCCGCACGGGAAAATCCGCAGACACTCCTGTTGTTTTCCGATGAAGAGACTTCCTGGATGACGGCCGACCCTGAATATGCTCGAAAGTGGGCCGAGCTTATGGCACGTGTGCTTTCAAAAGGGAATGAAATCAAAATCATCCACACCATCAGCCGAGATCTCGACGAAATGCTAAGCGCTATCAGCCAGTGGATGCCGCTGTATATGAGCGGGAACATCGAGCCGTACTTTTATCCCAAGAAACGGGACGGCGTTTTCAAAAAGACGCTATTCATCGCACCTGAGACAGCAGCGGTCGTTTCTAACTCCATTGGCGACCAGATTTCCCTGGCCGCCAATGTCCTTTACCGTGACCCCGCTGTCGTTGCGTCCTTCACGGAAGAATTCCTGCAGTACCTGCGCCTGTGCCGTCCGCTGATGCGGATTTTTACCGCCAGGGACCGTGATACTTTCTACGACACTCTGGCGGAATTCGAGGGGGAGCGTGCCGACACGCTGATCAAGACGGAATCCCTTTCCATACTGACTATGCCTGAGAATTTGTTGGCATCGATCATCAGACGTTCCGGCATCGACGCATCCAATCATCTCTCCGTCCATTCAGCGCGGCGCAGGCGCTTTTTGGAGAGCCTTGAGACCAATCATTTTACCGAACTCATCCATCTTCCTGACACAGTGGCAGTAAAAAACGGCGGCGCCAAGGTGGCCATGTCAAATATACTGGATGGCGGTACCGTATTCTATACGCCGGAGGAGTATGCCGCTCATATGGAGCAGGTGATCACCCTGCTCGCTTCTTGTGAGAACTATCACGTGATTTTGATCGGCAGGCAGAAAGAAGACCGGTATACCGTCTACGCGCGAGAGGAGGTAGGCGTAATCGTGGCGAAAACCTCCCAGCCGCCGGTGGTTCTGGCTATGGGTGAAGGCAACATGGTCGCCGCGTTCTGGGATTTCCTGAAAGGCATGGCTGGGGAGAAAACATATGCGAATCCTGACAACAAGACTGCCATAGCTTCCCTGCACACCTATCTGAAAAAGCTGGGTGACGAGATCTGAAGTTTATAAATTTTCATAGAGGATTGTTCGAGGAGAGGTTAAGGGAATATTGTGCAAGAAAAAAGACGGCATAGCCGCAGGTCACAACTATGCCGGATTTTTCAGAAATTATAGCTCTGTCTGACCGCTCAAAAAAGCTCCCATTGCAACATCCTAAAGATTAGCTAATCATTTCTTTATATAGCTTCTATCCCAGCTCCGCATCAATAAACTGTTGTAAATGGGGCTTGCCTCTAAACCCGACCATGCGGTTCACTTCAACCCCATCCTTGAACATCACCAATGTGGGAATACTCATTACTTGATAACGAGTAGCCAACGCCTGATTTTCGTCCACATTCAGTTTCCCAACCTTGAGGCGGCCATCATAAGCCCCAGCCATTTCTTCTATAACTGGTGACACCATTCGGCAAGGGCCACACCATGACGCCCAAAAATCAACTAAAACCGGCTGATCAGACTTGAGCACTTCCAGTTCGAAGTTATTACCGTCAAATTTGCTTACCGCCATTACCACTACCTCCTTCAAGAAAATGGTTATCTTTTAAATATGCACGACAAAAAACCACATGAGTTTAGGTCAGACTCTATTGTTGCCAACTATTTCCATAAAAGCGCTATGCCAAAAGCAACAGCAACAGCAATCGCCACCCAGAGGCCGGTACGAAGCAATTCTTTCTTAACCACTTCAATCAATTCTGTCATTTTTTCAACACTCCCTTGTGAAAATGATAAACAAAACAGGAACCATTTGAATATAATGTTACAACTTTAGGTCCCCCTTGAGGAGGTGACTAGTTGAATAAAGAGGATCTATTAAATATGATTCCCGATGCCGAGCGCATCAAAGATAGTCTGGAAAAAAACCTGAAAAAGCAAAGCCTGAAAATCGTTTCAAAAAACGGCCTGGTTTCTGTAACCATCAATTATCAACAAGAACTAACAGATATCACTATAGACAATCGTCTTCTTGATCCTGGCAAATCCAAAGTTCTGAAAGCAACCCTTATAGAAGTTACTAATCAAGCCATCACCCGCGCCCGGAAAAAAATGCTCGAAGAAGCGGCCCGGGCCATAAACCTGTTCTAATCTCCAGGAAAGGAGGACCTGATATGGATCAAAGTCCCACCCTGCAGAGCCTGTTATTAAATATTATATACGAAGTTACCTCTCCTAACAAAGCAGATAAATTACAGCCCCATCAGATGATAGGAATTTTATCTCTGACCAACCTGCTGGGAATTGTGAATTTAATGAACCAGCATACCCCCCCTGGCGATCATCCGCAACTAACAGGGCATCCAGGCATGGATGGGGACGCACTTAAAAATATAATCGGCATGTTATCGGGGAATAAAAGCGGAAACCTTCCCGACATCAACCCCCAGACCCTCATGACGATAATGGGAATTCTTTCTTCTCTGGGCAAAGGAAAAGACGACAACAATGACAACGAAAACTAATTGAGATGCGGGACGCGCAGCGGGAGCCGCCTTCCCCTCACCCCATGGGCCAGAAGTGTTATTATCCCGTGAAACACCCTTGCATATTTGGCAACAAAAATAGTAACCATCCGACTTCTTCTCTCATAACATATAGCAGATAGGGAATCCAGGCGAATCCTGCAAGGGGTACGCAACGTATGAACCTATCATTCCGGGGGAAGTCAGAGTCATGGGGGCTTCTACATTCGGAAAACTATACCCCTATGACTCCCCCCACTAACTGTACAGTAAGGAGGGAAGATATGTTCCGAGGCGGCGGCTGCTTTGGGGGAAACAACATCATTTGGATTATCCTCATTATCCTGGTTTTTGCAATGCTCTTTGATGATCAGTCTTGTGTAAGTTAGTTTCCAGTAGAAAAGCCGCAGAAAATGCGGCTTTTTTCTTGTCTGGAGGTGACATTATTAGCATATCTTCAAGTTCACAATCATACAATCCCCCAGGCAAACTGCCAAAGAACTCATTTGCCAAGGAGAGTGTAGCCTATGAAATACCGGCAACGCCAGCTGGGGGTAGTGCCCAGCCCACAAGACTACCGTGATTACCCTCTGGCAAAAGTAACAGCCACCCGGCGTTCTTTCCCCGAACAGTATACATTTCCTTTCCTGATTCCCAAACCATATGATCAGAGCGATATAGGAGCCTGTGTTCCTTTCAGCCTTAAAGCCATAAAAGAAATGCAGGAGCTTCAGGAACGGGGTCAATTCATCAGTCTGTCCGCCGCCTACATATATGGTGCCCGGCAACCCACAGACTTCCAGGGAGAAGGTATGATTCCCCGGGAAGCACTGCACAATTTACGAGTCCGGGGCAATTGTCGTGAAGCCATGTTTCCAGGTATTTATCCTTATGCCGTGTGTGCTCAAAGCATAACCGAAGCCATGCACCAGGATGCACTGCCTCAAAGGATAAAAACTTATGCCGGCATACATACCGTGGATGAAATAAAAACCGCCCTCATGGAATTAGGGCCGGTAGCCATTGGGATATCAGTTTACGATAGCTTTTATCACGGCGGCCATCTGCCCCTGCCAGATAAATCAACCGAAAAGCTGCACGGATTCCACATGGTTTCAATTGTGGGCTGGACCCGTGATAACCGGTGGCTGACCTTAAATTCGTGGGGATCGGAATGGGGAGAATTGAAAGGCTACTGCACCATGCCCTTTAATTACGCCATCAATGAACGTTGGGCCTTGACCGATCTTGTAGCCCGCGAACAAGCAGACTATGAGGTAACCCTAAGCAGAGCAGGCCGTTATTGGGGTGTCAACTTCAGCCCCATGTTTCGTACCCCAGGCGAAGCACAGAAAGCCCTTTTAGACCCTTTGCAGCAAGACCTGACCCGCAGCGGAAAACAATTAAAAATTAAGAAGCCCCGGCGAATTCCCTGATCCCCTATATCAACTGGTGGCGTTCCGTAAAAAACTTGCTGTAAGCAAAGTAGGCCACAATCATAGCCGTTATACTAACAGTTGAAGTAATCATTAACATCACCACCAGTTGATATTTAACCGCCACCAACGGGCTGACTCCGCCAATGATAAGTCCGGTCATCATACCCGGCAACTGAACTATACCCACAGTTTTAAGGGAATCAACCGTAGGAATCAAAGCTGATTTCAGGGACGCCTGAAGAGTAGAGCTTGAAGCCTGGCGCGCCGTTGCCCCCAATCCCAACAGCACTAAAATCTCCTCTCTCCTGCTTTCAATTTCAGCTTTGACGCGATTCAAGGTAAGAGCGGAAGCCACCATCCCATTGCCAATTATCATTCCACTAATAGGAATTACATATTGAGCCTGAAACGGAATGATTTTTAATCCCAACATCATTCCCATGGTCAGGATTTCACCCATACTGATAGCCAGCAACAGCATAGGGAATACATTCTTTACCCCCTGTCCCCTTTTCTCGGCATTACGAGCGGCAGCCAACACCATAAAGCCTATCATTACCACAATATAAGGCCATTTCTCCATTTCAAAAATAAACTTCAGAATGAATCCGATGGCGATTAATTGTACAAAAGCCCGAAAAGTACCAATCATCAAATCCTTTTCCAGCTCCAGGTTCTCTCTGACGGAAATCACCACCGCCACCAATACAAACGATAAGGCTAATATCACCGACAAATAACTCATGTCAAAGCCTCCCGTCTGTAAACAACTCAGTATTCATTTCCCTCTTAGAAGGAAAATATTGGTGTTTGAACTCATCGCTGGTCCCCGTGAAAGCCACCCGGCCATCTATCAAAAGAAGAGAGTTATCCCCCACCCTCATAAGCTGTTCCATATCGTGAGTTACCCAGACTACAGTAATCCCCTTCTCCTCACAGAGGGCTTTTACCAGCTTCTCTACCGAACAAGCCGAATCAGCATCAAGAGCGGAAGTTACTTCATCCAATAACAAAACATCAGGTTCATTGGCCAGAGCCCGTGCCAATGATACTCGCTGCTGCTCACCGCCGGACAGTAAAATCGCTTCCTTGCGGGCCATCTCTCGCTCCAGTCCCATCATTTCCAGTAAATCCTCCGGACTGTACCTGGACTCGCTTCCTTTGAGCTTAGGACCCAAAAGCAGATTTTCCCTAACGCTCCCCTTAAACATAAAAGGCTTCTGAAACACAATCCCTACTTTTCTGCGAACCTCCAAAACATTCATTTCCGCCATATTTTGTCCGTCCAGAAAGATCACTCCCGTGGTAGGATCCCGCAACAGATTGAGAAGATATAGAAGACTGCTTTTCCCGGACCCCGAAGGACCGGTAATAGTAAAAATCTGCCCGGCAGGTATGGTTATACCCACATCACTCAATATCCTTTGTCTCCCCTGAGTTCCGGAAGCCTCAACTTCATAGCCCACTTTTTCCAGCAAAAACTTGGCCTGCATCCACACCCCACCATCCTAAGTATTGTTCCGTCGATACCCCGATATATAGATTTTACCGTATCCTTCATATCAAATCGAACACAATTGGGACAGGCGGGGGGCGGGAGGCGGAAGCCGAATCTCTTTTAGAGGATTCGTGCTTCCCCTTGGAGTTTTTTTGACGCTGATTTACGCTGATTAATTATGATTTCTTTTAGTGCTTTTTGGAAGCGCGGAGGGAATTCCAACGCAGTCGACCGTTGGGATGAAAACTGAGCAAACTCCTGCGAAGGTGAGGTCGGAGAGCAGCCGAAGGATAGGAGGTCCTGAGTCCGCCATTGAGCCATGGAGGGCGAATTGGCGGTGTGCTGCTCGGAGACCGAAACTGAGCAGCTGAATTTGCCGGTTCTCATTCCGGGAGCAAGTGGAATTCCCTTCGTGCCTCTCACATCTAACTTCCCGCCTCCCGTTCCTAATCTGCGTTAATCATAATAATCTGCGTCCCTTAAGCGTCTTAGGTTCCCCCGTTTAAGGAATCGGGTAGGAGGCTACCCATTAGTTGAGTAGCCGACCTCCCACACCACCGTACGTACCGTTCGGTATACGGCGGTTCCAAAGTTTACACATTACTTCGCAGAGTAACATTCCG
>Ga0123334_1006244_pt1 | contig 11093 bp, 10 predicted proteins | sample BiotimSIPDNA_FD_89706 | JGI IMG/M metagenome (GOLD analysis project Ga0123334, IMG submission 89706) | Anaerobic biogas reactor microbial communites from Washington, USA - Biogas_R1 time_0 SIP DNA | ecosystem: Engineered > Bioreactor > Anaerobic > Unclassified | place: Washington, USA... | reverse complement strand
CTACCATACTCATCCCGAGGTGGTGCGCCATATAGCAGCGCACGATCGAGGGCTGTCCCGGCATGGCCCGGCCGGGCGTAAAATCCGCCGCCTCATACAGGCCGTAGCGGCCCTGCATATTCATTTCACTCAGGCGCCGCAGGTTCCTGACCGCTTCATATGGATCGACCTGCAGCGCAAGATAGGTGGCGTAGGGCGCGATAACAAGGTCGTCATCGAGCTTTCGTCTGAGCCCCAGGGCCTGTACTCCGTTTGCCTTGTATCTGTAATCAAGAGTCTCGTCAAACGAGTAGTAGGCGCTCTCCGATATGCCCCAGGGCGTTTTGTTTTTTGTGCGGCGCCGGTGTACCCAGACACAGAAAGCGGCCGATTCCCACAAAGACGAATCGCGAACAAGCGGCAGGAGCAGTTCCGGCATCAGATACTCGAACATTGTGCCTGTCCAGGACGCCATCCCCTTGTAGCCGCATTTTCTGACAAGCGTGCGCGACAGGGCCCGCCAGTGCCTCGGCTCTATTTGCCCCTGGGCGATCGCGATAAAGCTGGTCTGCCTGGCCTCGCTCTCGAGCAGATCGTAGCAGTTCGGCGTCAATTCGCCCGTATCCACCCGGTACCCGATATGCAGCAGATGCCGCTTGGGGTCGTAGAGAGGGCGAAAGTCCATCGAACTTGCAAGTTCATACGCGCGGAGCGCGAGTTCGGACGATTTTTCGCAGCGAAGTTCACGCAGCCCCTGAGACAGGGCGATCAGGCAGCCGGCGAGATTGCCGCTGTCCACGGTAGAGACCGTCGGCGGGCATAGCGGGCAGCACGAGGACGTGTCGTACCAGTTGTACAGATGGCCGTGCCATTTCTGCAGCTTCTCCACGCTTGTCAGGCAGCCTTCTATGAGCGCCAGCGCTTTTTCCTGCGTCGTGAGCCCGAGGTCGAGCGCTGTCAGAACAGACAGGAGCGACAGGCCGATATTTGTGGGGGAGGTGCGGCGGGCGGGGCCCTTTTCGGGGTGCTCCTGGATATTATCGGGGAGAAGATAATGGTCCTCCGGGCGCATGAAATCACTGAAGTACCCCCACATCTTTTCACACTGCCCGCGAAGAAACATCACGTCGTCTTCTTTCAGAGGCCTCTCATTTTTTCTTCGGAGCTCTGCCGCGGCGGCGATCAGCGGTGAAAAGAGCCAGAGCGCTCCGGGAAGCCGCCACAAAGAAGAGGCTCCGAAACATATGCACAGCAGCCCGAGAGCCGAAGGAAGCGCCATCCGCCGCAGGCAGCGCACCGGCCCGCTGCCCCGGCTGTCCGCCTGAGCTGCCGTCACCCAGTCGAGAAGGTGCGTGCGGGTGAACAGCATCCTGTAGAGGGCGGTCACCGCCGCGCCGACACATACCGTCGTTTCGTAAGGCAGCAGTACCAGCTGCAGGATGATCCGCAATACCGCAGCCCGGGGCCCCGAAAGGACACCGGTCCTGTACCTCTCCCGCAGTCCTCCGCGCAAGACAGACTGCGCACCCGATACGCAGGAGCGCGATAAAAAGCACAGAGCAGTCCCCGCGGCAGCCAAGGCAGCCCATGCTTCGCCGGAAAACACGGCCGTGAGCCATACGGCCAGAACCGCCGCCGGTGTGAGGCTGCGCCGGAGGTTATCGAAGATTTTAAACCTTGATACCGGCCCAAGCACGTTCCTTTCGCAGCTGCCTCCCGCCGTCGGCGTACACGGGAACAGCCAGGGCAGAGTCTGCCAGTCGCCGCGTGTCCAGCGGTGAAGGCGGGTATAGAAAGCCGTGATCCCCCGGGGGAAACCGTCAATAAGCTCGGCCCGCGCAAAACGCGCGGTGCGCAGGTATTCCCCTTCCAGGAGGTCGTGGGAGAGTATCATCCTCTTCGGAAGGCGCCCGTCCATGCACTCTTTGTATGCCATCACGTCGATCAGGCCTTTGCCCGCGAAACTTGCGCGTCCGAACAGATCCTGTTGCAGCTCCCCGGAGAGCGCGCCGTATGGGTCCGTACCGCCGCGGCCGGCAAAAACACGGGAAAAAAGGCTCGCTCCGGCTGCTTCAAGCTGTACGCTCAGGCGGGGCTGCAGTATACCGTAGCCCTCCGCGACGACTCGGTTTTTTATGACCGGCCTGTGGAGGGGGTGGGCCATCGCCCCCGCCATGAGCGCGATCGAACCGATGCCCGGGCGGGTGTCCGCGTCGAGCGTCAGCAAAAAAGCTGTCCCCTCCAGCGCGGAGGGCTCGCCCGCAGCTGTGGTGAGCTCGCTTTTTTGCCCCGTCAGAAGGCGCACGAGTTCCATGATCGCCCCGCGCTTTCTTTCGCGCGGCGTGTAACGCCCCTCTCTGCGGGAAAAACACCGGGGCCGGGTGAACAGACAGAATCCGCCCGAGTATCGCTCGTTCAGCCGGCGGATCTCAAGCTCGGCTGTGCGCAGTATATGTTCTTCGCTCTCACCTTCCCGCTCGGGACTGTCGGGCAGGTCCGCAAGCAGACCGTATATCACATTCTCTCCGCCCTCTCTGTTGGCAAGGCGGTATTCCTCCAGCAGCGCAGGGCAGCGTCTTGCGTCCTCATCGCTCACAATAAGCGCCGAGATCACGCAAAGAGTCCTTGCGCTGTCCGGTATGCCCCGGCTGAAATCGAGAGACGGCAGAAACGACGGTTTGGTAAACCGAAGCGTGACAGCTTCAATAACGTTTCTCCAGAGCTCAAAAGCAGGAAAAACGAACAGCAGGCTGAGCAGCGGCCTGTCAAGCAGGAAGGCTCCTCCCAGAGAAACGGCTGCGGATAAAAGCGTGAGGACGGGAATATACCATGCGCCCCGATTCTTTTTAACGCCTCTGCCGAGCGCGTCCTCCAGGATGTAATAGCCTACGTGACGGCGGCGTCCGGAAGATCGTTTTGACAATTCCACGGCAAGCTGCGCGCTCTCCTTGTCGAGCAGACCGTTTTTTTTTGCCTCCCTGGCTAGCCTGGACCGGTAGTACGCCCGGCTCTCTTCGTCCATTTTTTCGTATATGCCCGCAGGATCGAGGCGCAGCACCTCTTCAACGCTGTCGTGCGCTTCGGTGAGGTCGGAAAAATCCTCGAAAGCGAGCGTCCTCAGCGTTGTGAAGCAGGCGGCATAGAACTGCTCCTGTTCGTCCTCGCCGCCTCTGTCAATATTCGCAAGAGATCTGCGGGCAAGTTCGGCTATATTCGAAGCGCATGCCGCTTTCAGCATGGGCACAAAAAGCCACAGCTCGCGCTCCGAGAGAGGTCTTCGCTTTTGATAACCTTCAAGAAACAGGCCGTACCTGTCCCTGTCGAGCCGCAGCGCGCCCGACTGCAGGAGCGCCCGCGCGCACCCGGCGATCAGTATCTCCCCGCCGCTCGCGGGCAGCCGCTCAAAGCGCATTGAGCGCAATTGACGCAGTACCAGTTCACCTTCGCGCCTGACAAGATAACGGTTATCGAGCAGCCATGCGAGCTCACCCGACTGAGCCCTCTCGGACCTGCGCCTGACCACCCTCTTACATATGCGGTCAATGTCGTCAAGATCTCTTTTAAGCGCCTTGCGAAAGGCGAACAGGGACTTCTCCCCGTCGGCGACGTCTTTTGCGGCCGTGTCGGCCGACCAAGAGGCAAGGCGCTCGGTCGGGATGAACATTGAAAGATCTCTCAGGAGCGGATTCGCTTTTTTGTGCATTTGACCCTCCCGGCACCGGGCAGCGCCGTTTTTTCGGAATACCCTGAGCCCGGTACGAAAGATAAGCTATAGTTTGCTGTTATGCAGACAAAATAAAACCGCGCCGCACAGGAGACTGCTCCGGGCAGCTGCACTGCCGCAGACATGCGCGCGGTCTTAGCCTGATAACGCGGGATAGCGCCTGTTTTCTGCACCCGGCCCGGCCGCGTGCGCTAATTTAGATTTTCCAGCTTTCGCTCGAATATTCAATCGCGAATTCCCTCATTAAGCTATTGACATGCCCCGGGTTCATGCTATAATGTAAAGGCATTTGGCTTTACATCAAACAGGAGACCGCCGCGATGGAAGAAAGTTTAAGACTTGCTATGCTCTTTGACCTGTATGGCGGGCTGCTTACGGTAAAGCAGCGTGAGATATTCGAGCTCTATCACAGCGATGATCTTTCTCTTGGCGAGATCGCGGAGAACCTGGGCATAAGCCGCCAGGGTGTTCGGGACGCGCTGGTCAGGTCGGAAACGACTTTGAACGACGCCGAGACAGCGCTGGGGTTCCTGGCCGAGCATCAAAGGCGCAGCACACTTCTGCAGAGCATCAAAGAAGACGTCAGGGTTATCCGCCGCTCGGGATACGACCGCCTGGACCGGGATTTTGCCGCGGCTCTTTCCGGTCTCGAATCAAAGCTGGACGCCCTGATTGAGGAGTAGGTAATGGCATTTGAAGGATTGACCGATAAGCTCTCCGCCGCGTTTAAAAAGCTCCGCGGCAAGGGAAAACTCTCAGCCTCCGACGTTAAGGAGGCCATGCGAGAGATCCGCATGGCCCTGCTCGAGGCTGACGTCAACTACAAAGTAGTCAAAGACTTTACCGCCAGAATTACCGAGCGATGTGTCGGCTCCGAAGTACTTGAGAGCCTTACCCCCGCCCAGATGATAGTAAAGATCATCAACGAGGAGCTGACCTCGCTGATGGGGGGCGGGAACGCAAAGCTGGCCTCCGCGCCGAAACCGCCCGTTATCGTCATGTCCGTCGGTCTGCAGGGCTCGGGAAAGACCACGAATACGGCGAAACTTGCAGGCCTCATGAGAAAGCAAAACGGTAAGAGGCCTTTGCTCGCGGCCTGCGACGTCTACCGTCCGGCGGCAATAAAGCAGCTGCAGATCGTCGGTGACCAGCTCGGGATCCCCGTGTTCGAGATGGGGCAGCAGGATCCGGTGTTGATAGCGAAGTCCGCGGTAGAGCACGCGATCAAACACGGAAACGATATCGTTTTTCTGGACACCGCCGGCCGCCTTCATATAGATGACGCGCTCATGGACGAGCTCAAGGCCGTGAAAGCCGCCGTTTCTCCGCATGAGATATTGCTCTTTGTCGACGCTATGACCGGCCAGGACGCAGTCAACGCTTCCAAGGCTTTTGACGACGCTCTCGGTGTCGACGGCGTTGTTCTGACCAAGCTGGACGGCGACGCGCGCGGAGGCGCCGCTCTTTCGATAAAGGCTGTCACGGGTAAGCCCATCAAATTTGTCGGTGTGGGCGAAAAGCTCGATGCCATAGAACCTTTCCACCCTGACAGAATGGCTTCCCGTATCCTCGGTATGGGGGACGTGCTCACTCTTATCGAAAAAGCGGAGCGAACTTTCGACGAAAAGAAGTCTGCCGAACTGCAGGCTAAGATGAAGGCCAACCGTCTCACGCTCACCGACTTCTACGAACAGCTCACACAGCTGAAGAATATGGGGTCGCTTGAAGATGTCATGGGCATGATGCCCGGCATCAACTCGAAAGCTCTGGCAAACGCGACCGTGGATGAGAAGGCACTGGCGCGCACGGAGGCTATTATTCTGTCGATGACCCCGAAAGAGAGAGATAATCCCTCGATTCTCAATCACAGCCGTAAACGCCGCATAGCCGCAGGCAGCGGCACGCGAGTTGAAGATATAAACAGACTGCTGAAGCAGTTCGAGTCCATGCAGGAAATGACGCGCAGGATGCTGGGCTCCAAGGGCAAAGGTCGCCGCAGGGGCGGTTTTCCGGGTCTCCCCTTCTGACCTGAAGCCTGTTAATCCGAATCGTGTTAAGCTCCCGCCTGACGGGAGGGACGCCGGAAACCGGCGCACTTCGCGATATTATTCTCTTGTATCATGTGGAGGTGAAATCATGGTCAAAATCAGACTGCGCAGGATGGGCGCGAAAAAAGCCCCCTATTACAGAATCGTCGTCGCGGATTCCAGATTCCCCAGAGACGGCCGGTTTATTGAGGAGATAGGCTCATACGATCCCCGCAAAGAACCGGCGGCTGTCACTATCGATGCCGAGCGCGCCAGCTCCTGGCTGAAGTCGGGCGCTCAACCCTCGGAAACAGTCCGGGCAATTCTCAAAAAAGCAGGCGTGCTGTGAATCCGGTGTCCGGGTCATGGATACCGTAAGTGATCGTGCATAGCCGCGGGAGGTCAAATTGGAGGAACTTCTTTTATACGTCGCCCGAAATCTTGTCAGCGAGCCGGACGCAGTCACTGTAACCGTCAGGGAAACCGAATCAGGGTCTGTTCTGGAACTGCGCGTTGCGCCGCCGGATGTCGGCAAGGTCATCGGCAGACAGGGGCGCATTGCTCGGGAGATCCGCACGCTTGTACGTTCCGTTGCACAGCGAAGCGGGAAAAAAGTCTCGGTGGAAATCATCGATTCGGAGTGACCGTAGAAGCACAGGGCCGCCTCGTATTGGCGGCCCTGTGACGCTAAACAGAGGGTGGTATGATTTGGATCAGGATCTGATCGAGGCGGGGAAGATCGTCGCGACACACGGCATAAAAGGCGAAGTGCGGATATACCCCTGGTGCGACAGCCCCGAATTTCTTTGCGGTTTCAGCACTCTGTATATCGGAAACAAACCGTACAAATGCAGCGTGCGCACCCAGGGCAGCATGGCCATCGCGGCACTTGAGGGTGTCGACGACGTGCGCAGCGCCATGGCATTAAAAGATCTGACAGTCTATATAAACAGGCGGAGCGTCGAACTGGAACCGGGGCGCTACTTCGTGCGTGATCTGATCGGCCTGAAAGCCCTCTGCGCGCAGAGCGGCGAGGAACTGGGGACCGTGACGGACGTGCTCAAAATGCCGGCTCAGGACGTTTGGGAGATCACGGGCAGCAAAAAATACCTTGTACCCGCGGTCGGGGCCTTTGTGGCCGAGGTCAACCCCGGGGAAGGGTTCGTAAAGCTGCGGATGATAGAGGGGCTTGAGATCTGACAACTGTGAATCAATAAGGAGGACCGGATCACAGTGATAATAGACATTATCACCCTGTTTCCCGAAACAGTCGGAGACGTGCTCAGCGAGAGCATAATCGGCCGCGCGCAGGAGAGGGGCTACGTACGCATTAACTGCCACCAGCTGCGCGACTATACAAAGAACCGGCAGAAACAGGTGGACGACTATCCCTACGGCGGCGGCAAAGGGATGATCCTGCAGGCCGACCCCCTGTACAACTGCTGGGAACATATCTGCAAAACGGCGGGCGGGCCCGTGTATACCGTGCTGATGTCGGCTCAGGGAAACACGTTCCGCCAACGGGACGCCCTGCGGCTGCGCGATAAAGGGCGGCTTATCCTTGTTTGCGGCCACTATGAGGGCGTGGATGAGCGTTTTATCGAAGAATGTGTGGATGAGGAAATTTCGCTGGGTGACTTCGTCCTGACCGGAGGGGAGATCCCGGCGCTCGCGGTCGCGGACGCCGTGTGCCGCCTGGTACCCGGCGTACTTGCAGACGAGTCCTGTTTTCTCGAAGAGAGCCACTTTTCCGGGCTTCTCGAGTATCCCCAGTACTCGAGGCCCGAGATCTGGCACGGCAGGGCCGTCCCTCCCGTACTGCTGTCGGGCCATCACGTGAACATAGCGCGCTGGCGGAGGAAGGAGTCTTTGCGCAGGACCATGCTGCGAAGGAGCGACATGATGGCCGAATTCAGGCCGGACAAAGAGGATATCAAACTGATCAAAGAAATTGAAAGCGAGATGAGTATCGATGACGCCCGAGATTCAGAAGCTTAAGGAATGGATAGCAGAGTCGGACAATATCGTCTTTTTCGGCGGGGCAGGAGTATCTACCGAGAGCGGGCTCGCCGATTTCCGCAGCAGGGACGGTATATACAGCCGGAAATACGACTTCCCCTACCCGCCGGAGAAGATGCTCAGCCACAGCTTCTTCATGTCCAACCCCGACGAGTTCTATGATTTCCACCGCAAGGTGATGATAAACGAGAACGTGAGGCCCAACAGAGCGCACAACCGTCTTGCCGAGCTTGAAAAAGAGGGCAAGCTGAAGGCGGTCATTACACAGAATATCGACAACCTGCACCAGATGGCGGGGAGCGTGAATGTTCTCGAGCTCCACGGCTCGTGTTACCGCAACTACTGCATAGAGTGCCGTAAGGCTTACCCCATCAGCAAGATCACACGGACGGACGGCGTGCCAAGGTGCGACTGCGGAGGCATGATAAGGCCGGACGTCGTCCTTTACGAGGAGGCGCTTGACGGACGCGTCCTCTCGGAAGCCGCGGCGGCTATCGCCACCTGCCGGATGCTGATAGTCGGCGGCACCTCTCTTTCCGTATATCCTGCCGCCGGTCTGATAAACTACTACAGGGGAAACAGGCTCGTGCTGATAAACAATTCCCCGACTCCGTACGACGACCGGGCGGACCTTCTGATCACCGAAAAGATAGGCGAGGTATTCGCGCAGGTGTAAAACATGATCATATCGGGCAGGCGGGGGGCGACCCGCCTGCTTATTGTTTGCCTGTTTCAATAAATTTTTATCGTTATTCGATAATTTTATATTGACATTCGATAGTATAGGTGCTATCATCCGGTCAGTGGAAATTTTTAGCGCGGAGGTTTGCACATGAATCAAAAAAGCTTGTCAACATGGCTGAAGGGCGCGATCATCTGTCTTGCGCTGATCGGCGCCGCGGTTTATGCGTTCGTAATACCGCAATACGGACATACGATACGGGCGCTTGAGTCGTACAGCGTCCGCTATTATTGGGCATGGCTGATATTCGTTCTCATCTCGGGCATACCGTGCTACATTGCGCTTGTCCTCGGCTGGAAAGTATCTGTCCAGATCGGCCTTGATAACTCGTTTTCCTATGTCAATGCCGCTATGCTCAGAAAAGTAGCCGTTCTCGCAGCCGCGGACGCCCTGTACTTCTTTGCCGGCAATATTGTTTTCTGGATCATCGGCATTTACGAACCGCGCGACGTTCTGATATCCCTTCTGCCGGTGGGCTGCGCGGGGGCGGTCTCGACAGCCGGCGCAGCATTGTCTCACCTGATCAGGAAAGCTGCCGACATAAAAAACGACAACGATCTTACCATATGAGGAGACAGCATGATTATAATCGATCTTGATGTCGTGATGGCACAGCGTAAGACAGGCCTCATAGAACTTGCCCGAAAGGTCGATCTCACGCCCGCAAACTTATCCATCCTGAAGAACAACAAAGCCAAAGCGATCAGGTTTACGACACTTGACGCGCTGTGCAAAGCTCTTGAGTGTCAGCCGGGCGACATATTGAAATATACCCGGGATGAGGAGGATACGGAATGAAAAGCGAACGGTCCTTTCTGCTTATTCCGGCGGCATTCACGGGGCTCTGTTTTTCACTGCTCTTTTGCCGGGTCAGAGGCATAGGAATAAACTCCCCTGTCTTCGCCGCCGTCCTGACAGCGTGTTTCATATATGCCGCGAAAAGGTTTGAGCCTAAAAATCTGAAGCGTTCCTATCCCTATGCCGCGGGGCTGCTCCTTCTCGCGCTGAGCGACTGCCTGACGGCAAACGAGTTTGTTCAGAGAGTCAATGAGCTCGGCATTTTTATACTCGTTATCCTGATGATCACGGAGTGCTTTTGCGACTCGGGCAGCTGGCAGTTCGGCGGTTATATCTCCGCATGCGTACGCCTTGTGTTTTCGGCGCTGGGAAAGGTCCCGGAACCTGCGGCGCTGCTGTTCCGGCGAGGCGGCGCAAGAAGCGGCAGATCAAAATACGTTGCCATCGGCCTTGTACTGAGCATACCTCTTTTACTGATCGTCCTTCCTCTTCTTGCGTCGGCCGACCTCGTATTCGGCCGCCTTCTCCGGCAGATCTTTGTATGGAACCTCAGTGACACCGCCCGTACAATTGTCTCGGCAGTTTTTCTCTTCGTCGCAGCTTTCCTGGGATTCTATTGCGCGATAGCGGGCGCTTCCGACCACCCGGCTGACCGTGAACAACAGTCCCGGAAAAAAGCCGAACCCGCGATAGCGGTCACGGCGTCGGCCGTGCTTGCCGTTATTTACGCGGTGTTCTGCGTAATACAGATCTCATTCCTGTTCTCGGGCGGGCGATGGGGGCTCCCCGAGGGCTGCACCTACTCGGGCTATGCGCGGCAGGGGTTTTTTCAGCTTCTCTTTGTGAGCCTTCTTAACGTGGCGCTCGTCATCGCCTGCACCGGATTGTTTGATCGAAGCAAGGCGCTGGATATCCTGTTGACCGTGATCTCGGGGTGCACGTATATTCTTATCGCGTCGTCGGCATACCGCATGGCTCTGTATATAGGCGCTTACGGCCTGACGTTCCTGCGGCTGTTCGCGCTGTGGTTCCTGGCTCTTCTGACAGCAAGCATGACAGGCACTCTTGCGTTCATTTGGAACAGGCGTTTTTCTCTGTTTCGCTTTTGCCTTTTTGTGTGTCTTGCGATGTGGCTGTGCTTTGGCTGCGCCAGACCCGACAGGATCGCCGCGGAATACAACGCGGACCGCTTCGGCCTGACTGAGGACGTCGCCCGCAATATGCTCTACGAGCTCTCTGTGGATGCCGTCCCCGTAATGGCCCGGTATGAATCATATAAAGATCTGCCGCCCCCTTTAAAAGACGATTGGGAGAGATACCTGACCGTCACTGTCGATGAAAAATATACCGCGTACGGTGTTCGCTCGTTCAATTTCGCTCTTTTTGAAGCGCGGAACGCCGTAAGGAGTAAATGACGTCCCCTGGCCAGGCAGGGCAGCGGGTAAAAAACAGAAGCGGTCATCCCGCTTCTGTTTTTTATGTCAAAGAATTAGTATTCTTTGACATGGACCGGGGGAGAGACCTCGCCGCTGCGGCGGCTCGAAATGTAAGTCATTCGACGCGCATGTCGCCGAATGACTTGGCACTGTAAAAATTTCAAAAATCGGTCACGCGCACGCAACGCGATTTTTGAAATTTCGCCGCACTGCGGAAGGACTGTGGTCATAATATTCTGCTTTTTGACAATCTGAAAAATATGCGGCAGTCATCCCGCTTCTGTTTTATTTCATGTCGAAAAATAAGTATTCTTTGGCATGGACCGGGGGAGAGACCCTGACGCTGCGGCGGAGAAAGGAAACCCCTT
>Ga0123334_1006240_pt1 | contig 11097 bp, 7 predicted proteins | sample BiotimSIPDNA_FD_89706 | JGI IMG/M metagenome (GOLD analysis project Ga0123334, IMG submission 89706) | Anaerobic biogas reactor microbial communites from Washington, USA - Biogas_R1 time_0 SIP DNA | ecosystem: Engineered > Bioreactor > Anaerobic > Unclassified | place: Washington, USA | collected... | reverse complement strand
GTCGATAACCGCTTCAGCTGTGCTGGCCTGATCAGATCCAAACAGATGTGTATGCCGGGTGATCAGCTTACGGCAGACAGCAGCAACAACATCAGAAAAATTAAAACGGTTTTGTTCTGATGCCATCTGAGCGTGGAAAACAACCTGCATTAAAACATCGCCAAGCTCATCACACAGTCGTTCTGGGCTCCCACTGTCGATAGCATCAACTGTTTCATAGGCTTCCTCAATCATGTTTTCCCTCAAACTCTGATGGGTCTGTTCACGATCCCAGGGACAGCCTTGTTCACTGCGTAAAAACGACATAATTTCCAGCAACTCATCTATTGTATAGTTGTCCTTCAACAAAGCGGTTTGTTCAGCTGGTTTTCGGCTGGTTGGTAATTCGGTCATGGTAACCTCCGGTATCAAACGATTTGTGATGTTTTCCTTTTTAAACCAGTTCGCCTATCAAATCTCAATAACGTTACTTTCTGGTACCTCACAGAACGGCCATTTAAATCGTCCCGTCATTCAATCCAGCGAATCTGAAATCGTTCGAAGGTAATTGGATCAGTGAATTGCTCCGCAAAAAAGAGCGTTTGATGAAATCTGGCAAACTCCTTGGTATTCTTCTCCATCCAGATTGGCAAAGGCATCTCCAGCTGACGGCATAACTGAATGAATGCCCGCTCCAGCTGCACGACAAAACGCTCGCTGGTGTCCGGCTGACTGACCGTAGCCATTTGTATCATCAGGTTTGCGCGGAATAATTTGCCTTCAAGCTGCATGTAAAAATTCTCCCAGTCGTCTTCGATTCACATAATATTCACGATTCGATTAAGATCCTGATACATTTGTCTGATATCCTGTAGTCAATAAAGAAGGATCCCCTTACTTCATAACCCCCTCCTCAGGATACCGGCGATTTTCGTCGGTATTCTGTCTGTCTGCCAGATTGTTATCAACAGAACTGTTTCATTTTATCAGATCTAACGAAAATGCACACCCACTCGAATTCGAATGGGTGTGCATTGTCATACTTTCGATTGGATCACGACTCAGACGCCGAGTTTACTGCGGCGGGTGATTTCCACATCCGTATAACTGTTTTGCGGCGTATAACCGGCAATCGGCTGAATCCGCTGATGGAAGATGTCAACAAACCAGTCGGCTTGCGGGAAAAACTGATCTTCGAGTTCATGGGCCGGGGTAATCCAGTTGCGTGATCCGAGAACCATGGCCGGCGCATCAAGGTCATCAAAGCACAAATCATTGATGTTGCGCGCCAGATCGTTCAGGTAGGAACCTCTCTCGCAGGCATCGCCGGCAACGATAATGCGGCCGGTCTTGCGAACGGATTCAATGACTTTCTCGTAATTGAACGGAACCAGTGAACGGGCATCAATCAGCTCAACGTCAATTCCATGCTCAGCAAACAGTTTGACTGCATCGAACGCACGGTACAGCGTTGCACCGACGGTCAGGATGGTCAGGTCTTTGCCTTGTTTCTTGACATCAGGCTCGCCAATCGGAATCATATATGACTCTTCGGGCACGCCGCCTTCATGGAACATCTCACCGATGTCATAAATCCGCTGACTTTCGAAGCAGATAACCGGATCGGTTCCATTGAGCGCGGAAGCCATCAGACCCTTAGCATCATATGGTGTTGATGGGAATATGACTTTCAAGCCAGGGATATGTGTGCACAGTGACGTCCAGTCCTGAGAATGCTGCGCGCCATATTTGGATCCGACGGATACTCTGAGGACAACGGGCATTTTGAGAATACCGGCAGACATGGACTGCCATTTCGGCAGCTGGTTGAACACCTCATCACCGGCACGTCCCAGGAAGTCACAGTACATCAGCTCGACCAGCGCACGGCCGCCGCTCATGGCATAGCCGACTGCCGATCCAACGATCGCTGCTTCAGAGATCGGCGAATTGAACAATCGATGGTACGGCAGAGCTTCGGTCAGACCGCGGTAAACGGCAAACGCTCCACCCCAGTCGCGGTTTTCTTCACCGTAGGCAACGAGTGTCGGATCCTCATAGAACTTGTCAAGGATCGCTTCAAATAGCCCGTCGCGCAGTTGGTACATTTTGTTTTTGGAGACCGGTTTACCTTCTTCATCAAAAGCGAAACGCGTTTTGCGGGCAATCTGCTTCACGCGCGGATTTTCTTCCTTGGGCATGAGAACATCGCAGGCGCGTCCTTCGTCAAAGCTCTTAACCTGCTGGTTTGAGAACATGAGTTTCTCAATGGCATCTGGTGTTTCAGTCAGATTCATCCGTGGTGAAATTTCCGGATCGATCGCAAGCGCGACAGCCCGTGTAACCGTGTCTACCACCGTCTCATCAATGGTGTTGAAGTCATTCTCGTCAGCAATTTTCGCGGCGATCAGTTCTTCACGGAAACTCCGGATTGAATCATTCTTCTCCCAGACGTCCTTTTCCTCAGGTGTCCGGTAGGAATCCGCATCGGAAGGTGAATGACCTGTATAGCGGTAGGTCAGCGTATCCAGCAGAGCCGGTCCTTGTTTCTCTTCAATCATCTGAATCTTGCGGCTATAAGCATCGATGACAGCCAGCGGGTTGTAGCCGTCGATGCGCTCTGCATGCATCTGTTCCGGGTTGATGCCGGCACCGACACGTGCGACAAAGTCATAGCCCATGGTCTCACCGCGTGTCTGACCGCCCATTGCATACTGGTTATTCATGATGTTGAAAATCAGCGGCAGGCCGCCTTTCATATCACCTTCCCAGAGTGTCTTGAACTGATCCATAGCCGACAGCATAAAGCCTTCCCAGACTGGTCCGCAGCCCAGAGAGCCATCTCCGATATTGCAGACTACGAGGCCTGGCTTGCGATTGATTTTTTTATACAGGGCAGCGCCGACAGATATATCACCTGAACCGCCGACAATGGCATTGTTCGGATAAATGCCGAACGGCAGGAAAAAGGCGTGCATAGAGCCGCCAAGACCGCGATTGAACCCGGTCAATTTCGCGAAAATCTCAGCGAGTGCGCCATAGACCAAAAAATCAATAGCCAGATGCTTTAACGGGCGATCTTTCCCCTCGTTGGCTTTCTCGACAATTCGCCATGTCTGTCCATCCAGGAAGTTTTCCATGACTGACAGCAAATCAGTCTCGCTTAATTTCTGAATAGCAGAGAGTCCTTTGGCAAGAATCTCACCATGACTTCGGTGGGAACCGAAAATAGTATCTTCAGGTTTCAGTAAATAGGCTTGTCCGACTGCTGCGGCTTCTTGTCCTGTTGACAGATGAGCCGGGCCCGGGTTGTTGTATTCGAGTCCGTTGTAGCTGTTTGTTGTCTTAATCGAGTAAAGCATTGATTCAAATTCACGAATCAGACGCATATCGCGATAAATGCGAAGCATATCCTCTTTGCTGTACTGACCGGATTCCTCCTGAACCGTCTTGCTGTACTGGTTCACGGGAATGTCCTTGAACGAAATGACCCCTGCTTTTCTGACATCGTCAGGATTGATAAATAATTGTTTTGGCATAGTTAACCTCCGGTTGTTCTATTTTTTCTCTCTGATTCATTCTGATGATTGTCTAATCTCTCTATATATGAAAAATAGCTTCACGAATAATTTCGCTGACAGTCGGATGCGGGAAAATCAGTTCTTTAACATCACTGATCTTCATTTCAGCTTCGATGATGACTCCAGCTGTCAGAATAATCTCCGATGCGTAACCACCCAGCAGATGACAGCCGATCACGCAATCTTTGTCCTGATCGACTATCAGCTTGATCAGACCCGTTCCACCTTCATTTTCAGCCATATATCTGCCGCTGAAATTCATTGGCAGTACAACTTTTTTGTAATGAATGCCTTTCTCCTGACAAGTCTCTTCTGTTTCCCCGACAAAGGCCATCTCAGGCTGCGTATAAATGACTGAAGGCATTGCCTGATAGCGCATGATATCTTTGCGGCCAAGCATTGTATTGACAGCAACCTCCGCCTCACGGTAGGCAGCATGTGCCAGCATCCAGATACCATTTACATCACCGGCGGCAAAGACGTTGGGGACATTTGTCAGGCCCTGCCGATCAGTGACAATGTGGCCGCGTTCGAGATGAACATTGATGTTCTCAAGACCGATATCCTGGGTTACGGGTTTACGGCCTACGCTGAGAAGTACTTTATCGGCTTTGACTGTATGGGATCCTTCACTGTTCTCAAAATGAACTGATTCGTTGTCAACTCGCGTCACGCGGCTGTTCAGGTGGAATACAATGCCCTGCTTTTCAAATGCCTTCTGAAGGACAGTGCTGATTTCACGATCCGCATTTCCGGCAATATGATCAAGCATCTCAACAACTGTGACTTGACTGCCGCATGTTCCATAGTAAGCCGCCATCTCTAAACCAATCACACCACCACCGATAATAACAAGCGATTCGGGTATCGCCTCCAGATCCAGGATTTCGCGATTGGTCAGAACACGACCTGCATCCAGCCCCTCTCGAACACCCGGGATTGGCGGAACGATGGCTTCCGATCCGGTTGCGATCAACAACTGACGGCCTTCTAATATTTCATCATTGACGGATACCCTTATGACGCCGTCTTTCCGATCCACAACGGTACCGTGACCGCTGTAAATGGTTACTTTCCTGGCCTTCAATGTGGCACGAATACCGGATACCAGTTTAGTAACAACTTTATTTTTTCTTTTGACAACTGCTGCCGCATCAATGGTCACTTGCTTGGCTGTCACGCCGTAGACCTGGCCGTGTTTTGCGTGCTCATAAATCTTCGCGCTGTTCAACAGTGTTTTGGACGGTATGCAGCCTTCATTCAGGCAAACACCACCTATTTTATTTTTTTCAATCAACGCGGTCGTCAATCCGGCTTCACCGGCTCTTTCTGCTGCCAGATAACCGGCAGGCCCGCCTCCGAGAACAATTAAATCAAACATGGCTATCCTCCTGTTATGTGGCTTACTGCATCAGGAACAGTGAAAAATGTTCCAGTACCTGCACAAGATCTTTAAGAAGACGTGCAGCCGGAGCCCCGTCAACAGCCCGATGATCAAACGTCAGTGACAGACCCATAGCCGGATAAGAAACCAATTGACCATCCGCTTCACGAACACGATTGACGATTGTGTTGACGCCAAGAATACATGTTTGGGGCGGATTGATAACAGGCGTAAAGGATTCGATACCCAGCGTGCCGAGATTGGTTACAGTAAAGGTACCGCCCTGCAGCAGATCAGGGTTGATCGTGCCGGCCTGGCAGGCAGCAACCAACTCTTTGACCGAGCTCGAAATCTGGGAAAGGCTTAATGTGTCAGCGTTGAAAAGCGTCGGAACCATCAGTCCGCGTGGTGTATCGACAGCGACACCTAGATGCACATGACGGAAATATGTCATTTTCTCATCGTCGTAGTGGGCGTTACAGGCAGGGTGACGTGAGAGGACACGTGATACAGCATACAGAATAATGTCGTTCAAGGTCGGTATTGACTCAGCCAGTGAAAACCCTTGCTCGGCTGTCAGTCCCTGACCGGATGCCTGTTTCAGCTGTTTACGCAAATTGAGAATATCCGTAGCATCATAACTGCTGTCTAATGTCAGCTGGGCCATATTGGCCAGTGAGGCATGCATGGCGCGCGCGATCACTTTCCGGATATTGGTGTGCTTCTCAGTCCAGACATCATCTTCGCCTGCCGCGACCGGTGCCGGAATAGAAGATGTTTGTGCCGCAGCAACATCACCGGCTGAAACACGACCGCCGAGGCCTGTCCCCTGAATTGCCGCAGGATATTCGGTTCCGGCAGCAGCTGTCGCAAACTGTCCCTTGCTGATCAACGACTGAACGTCACGTTCGATCACACGGCCTTTGGGTCCGGTCGCCGCTGCCTGCCTCAGGTCAGCACCACTCTTTTCCGCCAGATTTTTGGCGCGTGGACTGATAGCCTGCGGTGCTGTTGCGGCGACCACTCCTGCTTCTGCCTGTGGTGTTGCTTTCTGCTGGACATCTTGCGGTTTGTCCGTTTCTGCTTCAACTTTTTCTTCCGGTTTTGCTTCGCTTTTTTTATCTTCTCTCGGATCAAAATCAGACGTGTCTTCTCCTGGTTCGCCAATGACACAAACATTGGTCAGAACCGGTACGTCATCGCCTTCTTCAAAATAAACTTCAATTAATGTTCCGTCGACTTTTGCTGTTTCATCGAATGTCGCCTTATCGGTTTCATACGTAAAAAGAATGTCCCCTTCTTTGACGGGGTCTCCTTTTTTCTTATGCCATTCTCCAATAATACAGCTTTCGACAGATTGTCCTTGACGGGGCATGATGACAGGTGTTGCCATATTAGAATCCTCCTGTTTTTATAATCCTCTTGATACTACCACTTTATTCTAACAGATGTGTCGAGCATTTTCTTGCCTGATCAGTCTCGTCCTGATCGGCTTATGTCGCGTTCCATTATAACACTTTGCCTGTTCTATGTTAACACTTACTTGTTAATTGAATCAACCAAAATTACGGGATGCCACCCGGTTTTCTTGTCTGAATTGATGAGAAATCATCGATATTATGCTCGAAAGACGTCCTAAAGAGACTATCTATCAGGCATTTACAGGTTTCCGACAGTTTAGGGATGCCAATTGTTTTCTTTATTTATTTGTGATAAGATGTGAACTGATGTTAATAACGATCATTTTATCATATTTTATCAGTCAGGATTGGTGTTGTTTATGACAGCAGACCGGCGTGCAACGATTAATCAGTATATCCAGTCCCGCGGCGAAATCCGCTTCAAGGAGCTGGAAGAACGCTACCCCGGTGTCTCCAGCATGACCCTGCGGCGTGATCTCGAATTTTTAGAGCGTCAGGGTCGTATCATCCGGATTCGGGGCGGAGCAAAATCACTGGCGCATCTGTCAATGATCAAAGAAGCTGCATATACCCAGCGCCAGGTCGAGAATACAGATGCAAAAATGATCATAGCAGAAAAAGCAATCCAGCTGATTCATGAAGGTCAGTCCATCTACGTCGATTCAGGTACCACCTGTATGTGTCTCGCACAGCGCATGAAGGACCAGCATCTTTTTGTCCTGACACCTGCCCCGAATATCGCTCTGGAACTGGTAAAAAACCAGAACATCAAAATCAATCTGACCGGTGGACAGCTTAATCGTGATACACTGACTTTATCAGGGTTTAACGCTGTGGAATATGTCAAGACGTTAAATATTGATCTGGCATTTATGGCACCAAGTGCCTTTACCGTCCAGAATGGATTCAGTTGCGGTGACTATTTCGAAGCCGAGCTGAAACGACTGGTGATCCGAAAGGCGCGGCAGGTCGTTATGCTGATTGACAGCAGTAAACTCGATCGAAATATGCCACATACATTTGCGAAACTTCAGAATTTATATGCGCTGATCACAGATAAACCGTTACCCGAAGCCTATATAAAATCAGTTCGGCGGGCTCATGTTCTGTCTCTCTGACTATAAAAAAAGCGAGGATTATCTCATGAAGCAGGCGTTAATCATTCATGCAACTGGACACAATCCCTGGTTTAATCTGGCTCTTGAACATTTTCTGATGGAACAGGTGGAAGACAACACATGGGATGCCGTCTTTTATCTCTGGCAAAATGATCATACGGTTGTCATCGGCCGCAATCAGAATGCCTGGGCTGAATGCAGTACCGGTCAACTGGAAGCGGACGGCGGACATCTGGCCCGACGCAGCACTGGCGGCGGGGCTGTTTATCATGATCTGGGTAATCTGAATTTTTCGATTATCCTGCCTCGTTCGGTTTTCAATATTGATCGAAATTTCGACATGATCATTCAGGCGGTCCGTAGTCAGGGTATTGATGCTGAACGTTCCGGCCGCAACGATATTCTGGCGTCCGGGCTGAAGTTCTCCGGCAATGCGTTCAGCTTACATCGCAACGCCGGTCTGCACCACGGAACACTGCTGGTGAACTCCGATTATGCAAAACTATCGCGCTATTTAACGGTTTCAGCCAAGAAATTGCAGTCAAAGGGTGTTGCTTCCGTGCGGTCGCGTGTCACAAATCTGCAGGATATGAATCCAGCTGTTTCTGTGCAGACATTGAACGATGCAATGGCTGATGCTTTTTGTCAAGCCTATTGCAAAGACCCCGAGTGGGAAATTACACATATGTCGGATGCAGCCGTGCGTCATCTCGACCGGCTTCGGGTACTGAATGAGCATTACGCTTCTTGGTCCTGGCGTTACGGGGAGTCTCTTCAATTGGATATCGTGGTTGATCATCGGTTCGACTGGGGCTCGTTCCAGATCGGTTTTCTGGTTGAAAAAGGATTCGTCCGTCAGACCAAAATTTATTCCGATGCGCTCGACAGCGATTACATCGATTTACTCCCGGGGCTGTTTCAGGATTGCCGTTTCCATTCAGACCCGTTGAAGCAAGTCCTTCTAAGCGCCGATTTCCCTGAAGACGATCTGGTTACATCACGTCAGAAGATGACAGCCGATATTGCCGGTCTGATAGCAGAACAAAACTGGTAGCCTGTCGGGTCAATTCATGCATCTGAACCATCCGTTTGAAGCGAAATAGCGGATGGTTTTTTGTTTAAAAATACAGACTGTAACCCCTTAGTCCAGGCAGTTCTAACGGCAATACAACCAGCAGTCTCGAATGCTTGCGCAGACAGATCAAGCATGATACAATAAGTCTATTACTTTGATTATCAAATAATATGTATATCAAACAGGTTGTGCGGGAGGTTTTTATGCAAACTGTTTTAGGGGAAAAATATTATGAACGACGGCATTTCGAGACAATCCGCGATTTGATCCGCGATTGTGCCGAGCGGTATGATGCACAGGATGCTTATCGATATCACGATAAACCTAACGGAACAGAAATAGTGCATAGTTATCGTGACTTTGCAGATGATATCGATACACTGGGCACTGCTTTAATGCATCTCGGACTGGCCAAGAAACATATCGTAGTGATCGGAGCCAACTGCTATGAATGGGCAGTCGCGCACAACGCCGTCATCAATGGCGTCGGTGTCTCCGTTCCGCTTGATCGCCAGCTGCCTGAACCAGAAGTGATCCATTTGACACGTCGCGGGCACGCCGAGGCATTTATCTATCACCCCGGACATCATGACATTGCGCTGGCTGTTGCCGCTGATAATCCGGATGTCCGCTATTTCATCTGCATGAAACCTGATGATTTGCCTGAAGGATCTGACACCGGTGATACCCGTTTTATGCCCTGGCACGAATTAATGAAAATTGGACATGAAAGACGCCAGCAGGGCGATCGTTCCTTCCTCGATGCTTCTCTGGACAAAGAAGAAATGTGTGCACTTCTCTTTACCTCCGGAACAACAGCCATGTCCAAAGGCGTTATGCTGTCGCACCGGAATATCACCAGTAATATTTACTCAGTGGTCAGCACACTGAATATCCGTGAAGGCCAGCGCGCTTTATCGATTTTGCCGCTTCACCACACATTTGAAAACACGGTTGGCATGTACGTCATGTTATCGTATGGCAGCTGCATTTGCTTTGTTGACGGACTTCGTTACCTGTCTCAAAACCTGAAAGAGTGGAAAATCGACATTATTCTGGCTGTACCGCTGCTTTTTGAAAATATTTATCGGCAAATCGAGAAGAATCTTGAAAAATCCGGCAAGCTCAAACTGGTCAACACCCTGCGCGTGATTACCAAAGGGCTGCTGAAATTGAACATCGATGTGCGCAGAAAACTGTTTCACCAGATTCTGGATGCACTCGGCGGCAACCTCAATCTCTGCGTGAGTGGCGCTGCACCAATCGATCGAAAAATAATTGCGTTCTTCAATGAAATCGGTATTGATTTCTTTAATGGTTATGGTTTAACAGAAACGTCTCCCGTTATTGCCGCCTGCAATTACCACGTCAATGTATATGGCAGTGTCGGTCAGCCTTTGGCCTTTATAGAAGCGGCGATTGATACACCCTCATCCGAACCCGGATCAACGGGGGAAATTCTGACCCGCAGCGAAAGCGTTATGCTGGGCTACTATGAAAACCCGGACGCCACTGCAGAAGTCCTGCAAGAAGACGGTTGGTTGCGAACAGGCGACGTCGGTTATCTTGATAAGAATCAGTGCATTCATATTACAGGCCGGGCCAAATCGATGATCGTGCTGACAAACGGCAAGAAAGTTTTTCCTGAAGAAGTTGAGTTCCTGCTGGGCCGAATTCCCGGTTTACGGGAATCCATCGTCTGGGGTGAGCGTTCTTCCCGTGATGCGATCGATATCTGTGCGAAACTTGTGATTAACCACGAGGATTTGCCTGCGACTGCCAAGTCCTCCGATGAAGCGCTCATATCCTGGCTTGAAGAACAGATCAAGCAGGTAAATACGCAGATGCCACCCTACAAGGCTGTTAAATATTTTATTGTTTCCGAACAGGACTTGATCAAGACGACAACGCTGAAAATCCGTCGTCCGCAGGAACAGGAACGTATCCAGAACGACCTCGCACAACGCGGATTGTCAATGAAAACAGCTCATGGTCTGAAATTCGATTAGCACAACTCTGAAGGCTGCACGGTTCCTCCACCGGAACAGCTAACATTCAGACCGTTCCATCTGAGACAGGGCATGTTATTGGCCGACATGCCCTGTCTTCTTGATTTGACAAACATATCAAAGCACAAATAAATGTTGTATAATGAAGAAAACTTCCGATCCATACAACGGCATCTGCCAGGAGGTTCCCATGTCTCAGTATCAGCTAAATTGCCCGCACTGTGATGGCGCGTTCAGTCTGGATCGCTCTGCCATCACCTCTGCGCAGTGGAGTTGCCCGTATTGCGGCAAGAAATCGCTGCTGCAAAAGACTGAGGACGGGATTCGCGTACGGGGAATCCTCCATGAGTCAGTATCTGCTGTTCCCATTTCGATCGACTCGCAAAACGACAAGCCAGCTGAGAATCAGTCAATTGCTCAGGAATCCCGCTCTCTGTCAGATTATATTGCAGAAATCGATCAGCCCGAACCCCCTTCCACTGAAATACAGTCGACCGATCAGATTCAAGAAGCATCGGATGAAGTCACGG
>Ga0123334_1006239_pt1 | contig 11098 bp, 8 predicted proteins | sample BiotimSIPDNA_FD_89706 | JGI IMG/M metagenome (GOLD analysis project Ga0123334, IMG submission 89706) | Anaerobic biogas reactor microbial communites from Washington, USA - Biogas_R1 time_0 SIP DNA | ecosystem: Engineered > Bioreactor > Anaerobic > Unclassified | place: Washington, USA | collected... | reverse complement strand
GCAATTATCAGAAAACCGTATCCGGTGATTTTCTTGGCGATTTTACCAAAGAACTGAATCGGCCGTGTCATATAATCACTGAAAAAACGAACGACGATAAGATCAAAGATCACTCTTGACACACGCGATAAATTGTATTTTGCAGTTCCATGAATACGTGGCCGGTGATTAACCGGAATTTCTGTTACCTTTACACCGATCCAGGCTGCAAACACAGGTATGAAACGGTGCATCTCGCCATATAAATGAATATTCTTTACAATACCGTGTTTATAGGCTTTAAGTGTACAGCCGAAATCACGAAGCTGAACGTTAGTGCCTTCTATCAATTTATTAATAATACGATTGGCGATCATTGATGGAATCTTGCGGGTAAGTACCTTATCCTGACGTTTCTGACGCCATCCATTAACAAGATCGTATCCTTCTGACATTTTCTGTAAAAGCTTTGGAATATCGGCAGGATCATTCTGTAAATCAGCATCAAGTGTCACGATGACATCTCCGTGAGCATATTTAAAACCGGCACTGATTGCAGCAGTCTGACCATAATTACGTCTAAAAAAAATAACGTTCACTTTTTTGTCATCTTTTGAAAGTGCGGTTAGTACATCGCGACTCTTATCCCTGCTTCCATCATCAATGAAAATAATCTCATAGTCCTGCTTGAGATTATTTAACATATCGTTAAGTTCCTTGTACAGAATGGGAATGTTTTCCTCTTCATTGTAAACTGGTACTACTATCGAAAGACCGATTGTCGATGATGCTGCAGTGCCGAATTTATCGATAATCTCCATAGGAGCAATCTGGAATGACTGATCGGAGAAACGCAGTTCCTTTTTTGAGACTGTACTTTTATCGGCCGGTTGACGAGCCTGCATGATTGCCTGTTTAAAATCCTTTATTTCAGCACTGGTGGGATCTTTTCTCATACATAGTGTAAGAATATCATCCGCTTTACTGATGTCACCGGTCTGCAGATACAGGTATCCAAGATTTATCATGGGAACAAGATAGTCTGAGTTGAGTTTAAACGATCTGGTAAGGTGATCAATTGCTTTGGGATAATTGTGTAGCGCGTTGTAAAGTATACCGAGGTCGTTATGCAACTGCGCATTATCAGGATGTAATCGGATACATCGTTGCATGATTTCGATTGCATCATTAAGACGGGAACAATCAACAAGATGCATTGCATAATCGTAAAGATATTCAATATGATCAGGTTTTAATGCAAGCGAATATTTGTAGTAACTGTCGCTCCTATCTGTTTCTTTAAGTAACTGATAGAGCTTAGCCAGAACAAATGAGAGCTCTGATTCGGTACTTTTGATAGTAAATGCATTTTCAAAACTTTGGACTGCCAGTTCAATCTGATTATTCTTTAATTGTAAACGGCCATCATTGATATACCGGTCGAAATCATCAAGCGCTTTGACACCTAGCTCGCTCATCATACCGAATCCTTTGAATTTTAAGCATATTACAAAAGGTTCCCGTTGTTAAAAGTATAGTATAGAATGATGGGTAGGTGTTAACAAGGTAAAAAACTATTGGATAAGTCTATTGATACATGATGTTGATGTAACACATTCACACAGACTATCACCAAAAAATTGATAATCTTTCCAGTACCCGAACGATGAATTTTCGCTGAGCTTTTATGCATTGTAACCAATTCATACACCCCCTTAATTAAATAATGTTAAACGTTAAAAAATCCGACATGTTACTATAATTTTTTACAGATATCAAAAGGTATCATGATTAACAGCCTGCATGGAAATAACTGTAGTCATAAGAATAAGGAATTGAATTTTAAGGAATTTTGTTTACTGTTGCAACTTAATTACGACATGCCGGGTAGAGGATATATTGCTTGTTCTTTTTTGGAATAGTATTTGCGTCTATTTTTAAAAGTTGGATTATTTTTTTTAAAGGAGTTTTTATGAGTCTTAAAAAATTATGCATCAGTGCGATCGCTGTAGGTATGGTCGCCGGGTTGATGAGTTCGGCGAGTGCCGCTTTAATTACATTGGGCAATGAATTGGATATCGGTACAACCTATGAGGTGTATGAAAGTGGTGCGTCATATGGTGTCTATTTGGGTTATTATAATGGTAACGTTGGCAGTAATAACGACAACATGGCAACAACAATTCTAAATGTTCTCGAAAAGAATACCGTAATATTCAATGATAAAGATGATGTCATCGAAGTATTAAAAAGTGCTTTAACTGTAAAATCTTCCGATGAGCAGACCTCGGGTTTTAATGTTGCGAGTACTATTAAAAATTCTAAAGGTGAAGTCACTGGTGGTACATGGACCTCTGACTTAGGTATATCAGTATACGCTGTAAAAGGTGGAAATGGATATACTGCTTGGTATGTTGATGATGTTATTGCTCCAAAAACAGGTTCTTTTACGACATATGGACTTAAAAATGGTGATGATTACAGAAATCTTTCACACCTTGTTGGTTATGCTGGTGTACAACCAGCAGACGTTCCGGAACCATCAATTCTCTCTCTTCTCGGCCTCTCACTTCTTGGTCTCGGTTTTATCCGTAGAAAAAAGAACTAATCAGACTTCATAATATTAAGAATTAATAAAAAAACCGCAGAAATGCGGGTTTTTTATTTGTATCCTGTAGCAATTAAACTACTGTTGCATCAAATTTCATAAAAACGCATTCTGTGTAAATTGGTTGTTTTGAGTGTATTTTTGTCATCAGCTCGGGATTAACGATCTCTTCAACTTCTGGACACAAACGCCAATCATTAACCTGGTTGTAAAAATGTAATTTCAAAACTTCACGTTCGCTAAGACTTATTACTACGTAAATCAATGACCTCCGCTCCAAAAATGGCACTCAAATCGTACCCTGCAAAAAATACTACAAAAAACTGCTAAAGTTTTTTCAAAACCTGTCGATATGTTTATTAGGGTTTGAACCGTGCACAAAGACCAAACCGAATAAACGAAAATCGACAGTTACCCGGATGAATTGGGAAGCTCTGAAGGGTAACGAAGATAGGATGTCATAAATTACACAAGGGAGGATCGTATGATCGGTGGAGTTAACGTCGCAACATCTCAGATTGCCAACATTTACAATCAGGGTAACAATCAGTTATCGGATACATTGGCAAAAATCGCCTCTGGTAAAAAATTTCAGAATGCCGGCGAAGATCTGCTTTCGTTTACACGTGCTAACAACTTGACAAATCAGATCAAGGGTTACAACGATGTCGAACAAAAGCTGACTGCTGCACAAACCGCTACAAAAGCTGCAGTTGAAGTCGGTAGTAAGGTGTACGAAAACCTTACAAAAATGTCAGACCTTGCGACTAAATATAGTAATACAACAGATGCAACAGAGCAGGCTGAATATACTGCTGAGTTCAATTCGCTAAGAGATACTGTCGTTACGGCGCTTGAAAATGCAAGTGTTGATGGTAACGCAATCGCCGATGGATCATATTCTCAAGATATACAGATGGATCCAAGTGGAACAACTTTAACAGTTGCTTTAAGCACTGCACCTACAGTTGCTGCTGATCTTGCAATTACCGCTGATTTTTCACAAGCAGTTACTGACTCACTAACCTTTATGTCAGATGCAAAAAAATTTAACAGTATTATTGAAGATCAGATAAGCCTCAACAAAACAATCGTTAACAGCAAAGAAGCTGTAAGATCCCTCATAACCGACATTGATGAAGCATCGGAAATGTCAAAGATGCTCGATCAGAATGTCCGTCAACAGGCTGCCATGTCGATGCTTTCTCAGGCAAATATGTCCCGACAGGTAGTCATGAAACTCTACTAATAGAACTTTTCCGGAAATTGATAAGCGGACAACCGGTTTGTCCGTATCATTTCCTGTGTAAAGTCCTGTTTTTTATCAGGATGTCATTGCGCACATCCTGATATGGAAACGGATGGTGCGTATGATAGGTAACAATACTCAAATAATGGCCGGTTTGTCCGGTATCTACAGAGATTCAACAATCGCTCTATCAGACGCAATGGGAAAACTTGCATCCGGTAAAAAATTTCAGTCAGCACAGGAAGACATATATGCCTATATTCAAAAAGTCAATCTCGAGATTGATATAAAGGGGTATGAGGATATAAAGATTAAACTGGCTGATACCAAAACGATTACATCAGCGGCTGTTGAGCGTGGAAGTATCGTTTACCAGAACCTCCTGAAAATGAAAAAGGTGGCTGATGACTATATCAGTGAAGCTGCCGGAAACAATGATCCGGTAAAGCTGGCGGAATACAGAGCCGGATTCGAATCGCTACAGGATACTGTCGTAAGTTCTTTGCAAAATGCGAATGTTGACAGTACACCGATAATGCAGGCAGGAACAGAATTGAAAAAGGTCTCTCTTGATCCTCAAAGCCAGGGTCAATTGACAATAGAATTTTCGGTTGTTGCAAACGAATCGTTGATTGACACGTTCAACGTCACAACGATGACTGATACAAACGGAATTGATATCGAGATCGGTAACGCACTGACCTATCTGTCGGAATCAAAAAGCTTCAATGCGATAATTGATCGTCAAACGGAACTGCTGGGACTGATTGTTAACAATAAGGAAGCAGTGAAATCACTGATTACCGACATTGACGAAGCAAAGGTAACAGCAGAAGTGATTGACAGGTCGATTCGGCTTGAAGCTGCCGGTGCCATGATCGCTCAGGCAAATATCATGCAGGGAAATATGATTTCACTTTACGGATTGCAGGTGGGTAATATGTAAAGATAGAAATTTCATTTGAAATATACCAGTGACACGTTTTCCTTAAAGCGGCTTGGGGAAGCTCTGCAATAGGGTCAGCACGTGCCAGGGATGGTTATCGGTTACACAAGGGAGGTGTTTATGTTGACCAGTACACCAATGACGGTGCTTACGGGGCGTCTCAGTGCTTTTTTCAAAACGGTAGAAAGCCAGCTTTCAGATTCGCTTACAAAAGTCGCATCAGGTAAAAGGGTGGAAAGCCCGCTTGACAATATCACCGATTATTTCCACGCAAATAATTACAAACGCGAATATACAGACTTTGACAGAGTACGAACTGATGTCGCAGAAACATCTGCCATGCTTGATGTCGCATCACATATCGGTGAGCAGGTGTTTGACGGCATAAGCCAAATGCGGATACTTGTTGATGAATACTATAAAGAAAATGTAACCGATGAGGATCAGGCGGCTATTATAGCAGAATTTAATGCAACAAGAGACATTGTCGCGAATGCGATAGAAAACGGCTACTATGATGGTAAAAAGCTTGTTGCAGATGGTTCCCTTAAAAAAGTAAACCTTGACCCCAAAGATCTGTCACAGGTTTTCTCAATTGATTTCAGCGCAGCGCAGGTTACTGATGCATCAAAATTGACAATTGGAAGTGGAGGTTATCAGGCAGATGCAGAAGCTGTACAGGCTGAACTTGATAAAGCTGGATCGTACCTTGCATCTGTTGCTGCATATTCCCGTGGAATAAAAGCACAGTATAATCTTGTAAATACAAAAATTACTGCAACAAAATCAGCTGAATCGAATATCGTTGATATTGATGCCGGACGGGAAATGGCGCTTGCGACAAAGAGATCTATTCAGCATCAATCGACCGCATCCATGATGGCACAGGCAAATATGGTAAGAGCATCAATTGTCAAGGTACTGAATTTTTAGCCGTTGGGGGTAGTGTAATAATATAATCCATATAATTATATGGGTATTTCAAAGGGCTGTCTGAGCGTCCTCTAAAAACCCCCGCAGGGGGACTTGAAAAAAAAGAACAATAATTGCCATTCAGGCTTTCAAAGTCCCCCTGCGGGGGTTTTAGGGGGCGTGTTTCTGTGTGGTACGTCAACCGATCCTCCTGAGAATCCTCTCCACAATTGAAGCTTCATCAAGACCGTTATTTTTGTGAAGTGATTTCAGATCTCCATGAGTAACAAATGCATCCGGTAAACCGAACCTGATAAATACCGGAGTGGGGGTGATTTCGAGCGTTTCTGCCAGTTCAAGTAACGCCGAGCCGAAACCTCCCGCAAGCGAGTTGTTCTCAAGAGTAACAATATATTGGTATTCTCTAAACAGCATCTGATAGAATGTATGGTCAAGCGGCTTTACAAACTGTGCATCAATAAGTGCGGGAGAAAACCCTTTTTCCTTAAGAATTGTCCTGACATTTTCAGCTTTGGAAAAAAAGTCACCTATGGCAACAATCGCAATTTTTTTACCTTCAGTAATAACCTGTGGTACACCGATTGGTAGCATTCGTAACTCAGTGTCAAGTGGTACTCCAACACCACCACCGCGCGGATACCGGATAACTACTGGTCCTTTAACACCTTCTACTGCTGTGTGAAACATGTGACGAAGCTCATTTTCATTGCGCGGTGCCATAATGACAACATCTGGTATGGATCTGACAAATGATAAATCAAACATCCCGTGATGTGTCGGGCCGTCATCACCAACAAGACCAGCTCTGTCAATACAGAATACAACATGGTGTTTGTCAAGCGCAACATCGTGAATCATATGATCGAAAGCTCGTTGCAGAAACGTTGAATAGAGCGCAATAACCGGTATTAAACCTTTTGTTGCCAGTCCTGCTGCAAAGGTTACTGCATGGCCTTCTGCGATTCCGACGTCAAAAAAACGATTCGGGAATTCTTTACTGAATTCAGCCATCTTTGTACCATCACGCATTGCAGCGGTGATTGCCACTATATCATCACGTTTGCGTGCTATTTCGACAAGTGTCTTTCCGAAAATATCACTGAATGTCGGGGTCTGTGATGCAATCTTGATGACATCCCCGGTCTCACGTGTAAAGCTTCCGACGCCGTGATACTTGGTTGCATCATTTTCTGCGAAGCTGTAGCCTTTTCCCTTTTTTGTAATGACGTGAACAAGCTGCGGACCGTTTGTGTTCTTGACAAATTTAAAAATGTCAATCATGCTGTTAATATTGTGACCATCAACAGGTCCAAGGTAACGCAACCCCATGTCTTCAAACAATTTTCCCGGAATAACAAGGTGCTTGACAACATCGTCAATGCTGCTGACAAGGCTTCTGATACCTTTTCCAACACCGGTTGTTCCGAGGCGGTCCCAGATCTCGGTTTTAATCTTGTTGTAACGTTTATCAGTTAATACCCGTGTGAGATATCGCGATAAGGCACCGACATTTTTTGAAATTGACATCTCATTGTCATTTAAAATAATGGTCATATTTGTTAAACTGGAACCGGTATTGTTAAGCCCCTCCAGCGCAAGGCCGCCACTTAAGGAACCATCACCAATAATTGCAACTACAGAATGATTCTCATGTTTGATATCCCGGCCCATTGCCATACCCAGCGCACCGCTTATTGATGTTGATGCGTGACCAACCGACAACGTGTCATATTCGCTTTCAGAAACACGGGGAAATCCACTGATGCCACCGTACTGACGCAAGGTATGAAATACATCTTTTCGTCCGGTCAGGATTTTGTGAGTATATGCCTGATGTCCAACATCCCATACAAGTTTATCGGTTGGTGTGTTGAACACATAGTGTAATGCAAGTGTAAGCTCTACGGTACCAAGACTTGGAGCAAGGTGACCACCGCATTTGCTGACAACATCTATCATCAGTTCACGGATTTCGGATGCAACTTTCGGCAGTTTATCCGGAGATAATGCCCGCAGATCAACAGGACTCTGTATTGAATCCAGAAGGTTTTTTGTCACTACAATTCCTTGTTCGCTGAGAGAGTACAATAAGTGGGCAGTATGTCCAATTTATTGATTTGCATAGATGTGTCACTGAATATACCACTATTCGTTTACCATTGCACTGATCTCATCATTCCAAAATACACACATATATAATTATCTAAAATAGCTTTGTACTATAGTAATAACATAAAAATTCGTTAAAATCATCAAAATTTGTATCAATTCACAACAAATATGGCTGTTTACGATCTATTTTTACATCAGGCAGATAATAATCTATTCTGTTGTCTACAATTCCTGGGTTAAGCAATGCATAGCGACTCAATTGTGGATTTAGGATAATCGAAACGTGAGATTATTCAGAAATAAGCGATATGTTTATCACCTGAAAGGATAAGCCATGTTTAAGGTGTATGTTGATGGTCAGGAGGGAACAACCGGGCTTCAGATTAATGAACGGTTAGAAAAACATTCCAATATCGAGATCCTAAAGATTGATCCTGATAAACGGAAAGACTCATCAGAGCGGCAACGCATTCTTAATGAAGCAGATGTGGCATTCCTGTGTCTTCCTGACGTTGCATCAAAAGAGGCTGCTGCAATGACCACAAATCCAAATACACGGCTGATTGATGCAAGTACGGCATTTAGAACCGATCCGGACTGGGTGTACGGGTTACCGGAAATGTGCAAGGGGCAGCGGGAAAAAATCCGCAATGCCAAGCGGGTATCAAATCCGGGATGTTATCCGACTGGATTTGTGCTGCTTGTAAGGCCGCTTGTTGAAAAAAGCATTGTCAGTTCAAATTATCCGTTCACCTGTCATGCTGTCAGCGGATATAGTGGGGGGGGTAAAAAACTCATTGCAACCTATGAAGCACCCGGGGCACCACATAACCATCTGATGGCCAGACCGTATGCATTTGGATTAAAACACAAACACGCTCCAGAGATGAAAATTCACGGACTGCTCGACAGACCACCAGTATTTTCTCCATCAGTTGGCAATTATTACAAGGGAATGATCGTGATGGTTCCGTTACTGCCATATCTTTGCAACGTAAAGAATGTTACACCTGCGTATCTGGGTGATCTTTACAATGAGTATTATGCCGGTGAACGTTTTGTAACGGTGATGCAGGTTAATGATGAGGCGTTGCTTGATGGTGGCTTTCTTGATCCGCAGGGTGTCAATGGTACAAACCTGAACCAGATATTTGTGTATGGTCACGATGATCAGATTATGCTCGTGTCAAGGCTTGACAATCTCGGAAAAGGTGCATCTGGTGCTGCAGTTCAGAATATGAACCTTATGCTTGGCTTCGATGAGGGGCTCGGGCTTGAATGATAGTTGATTATCCGAGTTTCGGAATCAATTGTTTGTATTGAATATCCGGTATCGTTTGATCCGGTAGAGACGAGGCTTGCCTTGTCCCTACCTATCAGTCAATTATGTCAGCAACGTGGCCAGAATACCATTCTGTGCATGACGTCTGTTTTCCGCCTGCTGAAGAATTACATCAATGTTTTTCTCGACAACATCACGGGTAATCTCGTAGGTCGGATGAATCGGCATGTCGTGCATGACGATTGCTTTGCTTCCTTCAAGAAGATCACTGTTGATCTGGAACGGCATCATGCGTGAGATACGTTCGTTTTTCAATGATTCAAACGATTTATCATTAAAGAATTCCATATCTACCCAGCTATCAACGTAGACTATATCAACACTTGCAACAAGTTTTTTAAGCTCAGTACGTGATATTGAACTGTCAATATCAGTAAAGTTTCCGGTAGCGTTTGCCATGTCAAGAAGTTCCTGGTCATGTGAAGGGCCGTTGATTATTGGAGTCAGTGCATAAAGATGTCCTCCGACCCTCGGTAGTGATTCCATCAGCGAATTGAGAACGTTGTTACGGACACCGATATAGAGCATTTTTACTTTCAATGTACCGAACAGTTCCTTAGCAGTAAGTAAATCAGCAAGCGCCTGGCACGGATGGTACTTGTTGCAGCATCCGTTAATAACCGGTACCGTCGAGTATTTTGCCATTGTGTTAATGTCTTCATTGAGCTTGAGACGCGCAACGATTATGTCAACGTTTCTTCCGACATACCGGACTTCATCCTGAATTTCACCGATTGCAAAATTGCTGTCACACCAGTTTTGGTAGAAATAAACACCGCCGAGTTCAACCATGCCTAAACCAAAAGAAAGCGCAGTTCGCGTGGATGTCTTTTGAAAAAGCATATACATACGTTTTGATTTAAGGACCTCTGCGTATTTTGATGGATCACGTTTAATCTCTGATGCTTTGTCAAGAATCTGGTTGATAAATGAACTGTCGTGGTCTTTAAGGTTTAGTAAATGAATCATGTTGATACCCCCATAGCTTCAGGGAAAAGAAAAAGCCAAAGCGCTGCCCGAAAGCAGTACTTGAACATCCTGAAGTCGGTTTATTTAATTTCTGATCAGATTTTCCCTTGAATTATCAGCTGATTCCGGAGCCTGTAGGCGGGATGATTAATCAATCCGGAAGTAACTTTTTTTATCAAAGGTAATAAAAATCTTGAAGTTACTTAATTTATTAATATACTTATTTTTTGTTGCTTCCGCCAGTGGACAATTAAAATAGATTCTAACTTGTTTAAATACAGAAACATACATGGCTTTTCTCATTGTGATTACAGCGTCGTTTAGGGCAATGGGCCCGTATAGCGGTTATTCATAAACTTACAATTATTCAGTAATTTTTCAGTAGAACAGGCATAAAGGTGATTCATTGTGAAAAAATCAACATGAATAATGATTCGAATCGGGAATAGGGGATCCAAAAAGTATATTATCTGAAAGTTCTAAATATAATGTATTAATTTTTCAAGGTGTTTGCAGATAAACATGACAAATGAATTTTCGTTTTCGCTGTTAAAAAAAGATGAACATACAAAAGCACGTGCCGGAGTGCTTACTACACCACACCAGGTGATTGAAACGCCCATTTTTATGCCGGTTGGAACCCAAGCAACAGTAAAGGCTCTTTCTCCGGCAGAGCTTGAGGAGTGTGGCGCGCAGATTATTCTTGCAAACACCTACCATCTTCACCTGCGTCCCACCGATGAACTGATCAGGGACGCCGGAGGGCTTCACAAATTTGAAAATTGGAACCGCGCGATGCTTACCGATAGCGGCGGGTTTCAGGTGTTTAGTCTTCGTGATATATCAAAAATCACAGAAGAGGGAGTCTGGTTTCAGTCACATATTGATGGCTCACGTCACTTTTTCTCTCCTGAAAGGGTGATGGAGATTGAGCATAATCTTGGCGCTGACATAATTATG
>Ga0123334_1006232_pt1 | contig 11106 bp, 11 predicted proteins | sample BiotimSIPDNA_FD_89706 | JGI IMG/M metagenome (GOLD analysis project Ga0123334, IMG submission 89706) | Anaerobic biogas reactor microbial communites from Washington, USA - Biogas_R1 time_0 SIP DNA | ecosystem: Engineered > Bioreactor > Anaerobic > Unclassified | place: Washington, USA... | reverse complement strand
CCTTTCCTTCTAATAATTTAACATATTATCTTCTCAATATTTGAGATCGGAATTATTACATGAAAAGTGCTACCCTTTCCCTCTTTAGATTCGAACCAAATATCCCCTCCGAACTTGCCTTTGACAATCGCGAAAGAAATATATAATCCTAACCCTGTACCTTTTTTACCTTTAGTAGTAATAATCTCTTTAAATAATCTGGATTGAATCTGCTCAGGTATACCCATTCCGTAATCCTTGATTTGAAACTCGAGAGAAACCCTTTGGTCAATAACCGAAAATTGCAATACTCCTCCTTTATCTCGATAAGCCTGAATTGAATTGGAAATCAAATTTTCTATCACTTGGACCAAATCGCTAATTTCTCCCGGTATAATTAGATCATTATCAGCTTTGATATCATAATTAATAAGACAACCGGATTTAGTTAACTCATACTGGGTAATTATTTCTACTCTTTTAATTAATTCTTTCAAAGTAAAACCAATCCCTCCGGAAGCAGTGCTTATAATCTGACCCTTAACAGTTGCTAAAACATCTGTCATGTAATCACAATAGGGCTTCATTTCTGATAGCCAAGAACTCATTTCATTTGCAATTTCATGGTGATCTTTATTAGTAACTCTTTGATCACCAATTGAACTCCGATATTCGGTTACTAAGTCCTTTAATGTATCGATCGCTACTGATAACGAAATAATTGGAGTCTTCAGGTTATGGGTAATACCACTGATCATTTGCCCTAACGAAGCCAACTTTTCCTGTTCAATAATGATTTTTTGGTGATTCTTTAAATCATGAACATATTTCTTTTCACGATCTTGAACTTTATTAAAAGCGATAACCAAGTCACCGATTTCATCACTGGAAGTGACCGGGATTATTTTTCTTAATTCAGTTTCTTCCCCTTCTGCAATTTCATTAAGACCGGAGGCTATTAAAGAAATATCGTCAACAATTGTCTTTCCAAAGTACAAAATTATGAAAACTGCAAGTAATGATAGTACTATAAAACCAACAATAAATGGTTTAATTGATCTGGGTGATACTTGATACTTTACACCAAAAATCCAATCTCCATTAACACCTTTTAGTTTAATAACTGTGCCTTGATAATCAGAACCATAGTAGTCATATGTATGTCCACCATAAGTAAACGCCAACTCCTGCGTATACTTCCGGAAAAATTTACTTAATCCAGAATTATCACTGGTTTTATAATTACCCAAAGGATCAATAAAGAAAAGAATATCATTTTCATTTTTCATTTTAATAACATTGAGGTACTGTTTTATTTGGTCTTCGTTCTCAATCATAAATCCCTTTTCAAAAGTTATTTCTAATTCTCGTCTATAACTATTAAAAAGCAAATCCCCCTTTTCTTTAGCCAAACCCGCTCGTCCAAGAAAAATAAATATTAAAAGTGAAAATATAAACAGGGGGATGATTTGGATAAATATTTTAAACTGTAATCCAATCCGTGTTTTTTCAATATTTGATTCATCTATGAAAGTAATCTTTAAAACTTGACGGAAAAAATTTTTAGAAAACAAATAAGATACTTCACCGACTAAAATTAAATTGGCCATTAAAATCATAAAAAAATTAATATCGGCTTTATTACGAAAACCTAAAATAATAAATAATACCCCAACCGAGATTACCGGAATTAATATCTGCACAAGAACTATTACGTGAGGTAACTTAAAACTCTTTTTTCTTATCTTCTTAATTTTATCGAGATCATTTGTTTTAATACATTCAATAATATAACTCCATTTATTGATATCCTTAAAAGCAAATATAAAACAAATGTACCCGAATATGACTATTATAAGACTTACAATTATATACTGCTGATAATAAGGTATTTTTGAAAATTCAATATCAAACTGGGTATTAATTGAACCGGGAGGATAGTTCAAAAGAATCGGAAATAGGGGGTAAAATATCAAATCCATAATTACAATAACTAAGATATAGATAAAAAATATATTTAAATTCGGCTCTTTTTTTGCCATATTTTTTTCATATCCCCAATTCTCCACTGATCACTAGTATATGGTGACGATTAACCTATACCATTTCTTTATGTATAATTCTTGGAAAAATAGCAAATGCCTTGTGAGAATATACTGTACATTACGGGTTTTTATTAATAAAAACCCGTAAAAACTATTATAATCCGGTATTTTCCAATAAAAAACGATCATTTAAAGACCTTAAACACCTCAATCCCCTTTATCCCAGCTATGATGAACCAACCTCCTAATATTAACGGTACAATGCCATTACCTATATAATGGACCAGCGAACCTGCTTTTTCCCCAAATTTCTCACGCAATAAACCTAATTTGCTAAATTTTTCATCCTTCCCTTGGAGCCTAAATCGCAACACCATAAACCCATAACCACTAAAAGCCAGCCCAATTAGAATTGTAATCGGATTCATAATAATACCTTCCTTTAATTTTTTATGATAAAATAGACCCATAGCCTAAACAGTCTGAAAGTCTAAAAGTCAAAACAGTCCACTAGATAGTCGCCCACCCTAGCCGCTGATCTCTAAAAGATTTTAGACCGCGAAGGCATAGGTTACTTGTGTCCCAGGACGGGACGAAGTCGCGTAGGACATGGAAGTCCAGAAGCGACCACCCCTGAATTTGCAGTTCGAATAGGCTCCACTAGGGGAGAGCAAGAGAGAGGCGAGGGTGAGGTGGCGTCGCATTTGAATATTAGCATCCTTAAAGAGGAATTTTAGCTTTATAAGCACCAATGTGGTTAATAAAGGAGGCTATCCCTTTGTCTCGCAATCATTTGTACCGTTCAATTCGAGACCGAAAAATCGCCGGGGTGGCGGGAGGAATCGGCGAATACCTGGAGATCGATGCAGCCATTGTCCGGTTGGTATGGTTACTGGCGATTTTATTCGGCGGCGCGGGATTCCTGGCTTATATCATCGCCTGGATCATCATTCCGGAAGAAAAGATCATTACTAGTGAAAATCCTAACTTCCAGGAAGAACCCGTTCCCAAAACGGGCGATAGGATTGAACTAACCGGTGGTTTGACTTTTCTAGGTGTTTTTTTAATAGTCCTGGGTGTCTATTTCCTAATCAAGCAATTCATCCCCTTTGGACTGTTAAACTATTTCTGGCCAATTGTCATCATCAGCTTGGGTATATTTTTATTGATTCCGAAAAAGAATTGATAACTTATCCTCAGCTGTGGAAAAAATCTGTTGGCATATTGATAACTTTCCGGCATATAATAGTCATTTACTTGGCCAAACGGTTCCGTAAGGAATTAATAAACCTAACCCGGCGCATTTCGTTTTTAATCGGGAAAACCCCGGCATTGACCGAACGTACCTCTTCCACCGAATAAAAGGCTTTGGGGTTAAATTGCTTGATGATACTTATTACTTCCGGAAGATAACTTCTTTTGATAATCGTATAAACCACATTTACCGGACCGGCGCCTCCCTGGGCCGGAATATTGGTGACTCCAAACCCTGCAGCTCTTAATGAATCAACTAACTTCATATCCCCTTTTGTCGTAAAAATCCTTACAATCAAAACCCCCATGGCCAGCTTTCCTTCAATAGTGATCCCGATATAGTTTCCACAAGCGAAACCACCGGCATAGGCAATGTAACAAAAAACATTATCTAGGTTTTGCATCACTTGACCAATTACCACCAACCAAATCAACACTTCGAAGAAACCAAAGAGCGAAGCCCATAATTTCTGTTCCTTGGAAACAAAAATAATCCGAATTGTACCGATAGTCACATCGCAAATTCGCGCCAAAAAGATTAGAAACGGCAATATTACCCAGGTGAAGAGGTCGGAGTTAAGTAGTTGTTCCAAAGATAACTCACACCTTAATATTATTTTTAAACTTTTCGGTTTATAATCTTAATAATTCCCCTTCTTTATAAATATTTCCTGCATCTAGTCGGAATCCAAATATATCTTGAACATTTAAAAATTAGCAAATAAAAAACGGGCTATCTCGCCCGATAAAAATTCAACTCTTTTTCTGCCGCATAATTTAAGATTCTTTCCAAAATAACCTTTCGCAATTGGGTAATGGCCGTAAAATTCATATTCGGGATATAATATTCCTCCATTTGATCATGAAGCCCTTTTGCTTTGGCTATGAACTTAATCCCAGTCTCCATAAATTCTTCGACAATCTTCAATTCGGAGCTGATTAATGCTCCATATTTTGTCTGAATATAGCCAGCGATACACTGATCCATGTCAATCCGGTCCGCCTGATCCAATGGGCAACTATGGGGTTCCATCGATGTAGTAAAGGCCACCCCCATTTGAGGGATGAGCAAATGTTCAAGTTTATTAGGATCGAAGGCGCAATAAAAACCTTCGCAATTAAATCCCTTTTCCAAAGCCGCGGCCAGGACCTTCTTTAGCAAAGTGGCTTTGCCACTCCCGATCCCACCGCTAACCGCAAAGACTCTCGCTTGGATTTCCAATAAACCCGGTAAAAAGTTTTGAAATCCTTCCGGTGTGATGGCACTGGCAAAAAGTCTCCGAAGACGGCCCGGTTCATCGGCTACCTGATAACCGGCGAACAATTCCTCAATTAGTTCGGCAGCCATTTTATTGGCTCTACCTAGAGCCAATCCTTCCGAATTGATAATTTCCAAATCATCGTAAATTGCTTTAGCCGTCTTTAAATACCGGTAGGCCCGGTTAAAATTCCGGCTGATTTCCCGGTTTAATTCGATAATCTCTTTTCTACTGGGCCTGATTCCTTTTTCGTCCCAATAATCGCCTAAATAAATAATCTCGTCTACCGCCCCCGGATGACGGGGATCAACGATATGAGGACTGGTCCCGTCGATCAACGCCACTTCTATCTGGGGAAAAACCACTCCATCAAGGGAGTTGCTATCCGATGAACAATGATGAAGCTCCACATCAAACCCTAGCTCACCCATTTCCACGGCCAAGGCCTTCATGAATGAACTTTTACCAACTCCCGGGCCGCCTTTGATGATCATAATTCTAGTGGCGTCCGGAGGAACTAGATGATCATAATATGAAAAAAAACCTAAGGAAGTATTTCCACCCGGAAAAAACTCCCGCACCTTGCCCCTTGTCAATAAAATCTCCCCTCTCCAAGGACTTTGGCCTAAAACTAGTCTATGCTGAAAAAGAGGGGGGCGTGAATTTATCAAAGTACTTTGCACGAAGGGCGATGCCACTGAATATAACTGCCCAGCCTAAAAAGATATAGGATTGACTATTGAGCCAAAAATTTAGCCTATCAGGTAGCCAAGGCGATTTTAGCTCTCCATTACCCGGTCGGTTCTTTAGACCCAAAATGAATTGGCGTAACCGATGGGCGGTTTCCCGATGATCCCGGGGGTCGCCCAAGGATAGATCTCCATAATAAGACTGATTTTTCCCAAATAACAACCTAAAATCTTCGGCAAAAGTCTCTTCGCTGGAATCACTCCACGCGCTACTATTCACCGGTCCGGCTTTATGCCACTCACCACCCCGGATCTCCAGATATTTCCGCCATAAAGGACTGGGCAATCCCGCGGTGAAAGGCATAAACCGGGAATGGAGATGATGTCCCAACTCATGTAATAGAGTTACTTGGAGCTGCTCCAAACTTTTATCGTTATGCTCCGGCGCCCCAATCAACGCAAACCCGGCCCTTCCCAAGCCGCTGATCTCCGGAAAACCAACCGGCAAAAGGTAAACCTTAAAACCGGTTAGCAATACCGGGGGCAAACCGTCTTCCGCTTGATCCCTCAAAATTTCCAGGATTGCTTGGCTATCGTAAGCCGCTCGATCCTTGGCGATCAAAGGATAACCTTCCCAGTCTTTAATATCGTTGATTCGGCCCTTGTCTAAATATTCCAGACCGGTTCGGAGCTTTTTATAGTAATTTAACAAAACTGCCGTCTCATCCGGTGAATATACTTTAAAACCGGCTGCGCCGGACTGACCCTTAGTCTCTTCAATCTGTTCAATGCGTTCTTTCCAAAAGCTTAGTTCCTTCACCAACTGAGCTTTACTGGGCATTTGTTTATTAAGGGCAGCTTCAGGCAGAGTTTTATCTATATTGGTTTGAGGCGTAATTTTAAATAGGTTGTTGGAGATTACCAGCAACGCCAATAATGTGACTGGCCACAAGAGAGCCCTTCCGGCAAACATCGGGTTCACCTCCTATCGATCTAAAACCCGATTATAGCACAATATTGGCGTTATGTAAACCTTTCCCCAGGTTACAATCCTGGTTTAACGGGCATTCCCGGCAGTTTGGGTTGCGAGGCCGACAATTTCTCCGGCCGAGGTTTAGTAAAAGAATATGAAGTGGCGCCTGAAGCTCAACGGGAATCACTGGTGATAATAATCGTTGTGCCTCATCAGGACTGGATTTGGGGGTAACCCAACCCATCCGGATCACAATCCGGTGAATATGAGTATCTACTGGGAACTCCGGTAATTTGAATCCAAACAGAAGGACACAAGCAGCTGTTTTTGGTCCTACTCCCGGTAAACTCAACAACATTTCCCGTAATAACTGGTGAGATTCCCCCAAGGCATTCCGGGATAATTGCAAAGATCGTTCCCGGATCGCCATTAAAACAGCCCGAATTGTTTTAGCTTTTTGATTAGCCAAACCTCCGGAACGGATCACCTCTCTTAATATTTCTTCTTCCACCTCTAAGGCTGATTCCGGTTGGGGGAAGGACTTTTTAAAATTAAACCAACTGTTTAAGGCATTCCGATCCGATGTGGCCTGAGTTAAAATTGTGGCAATCAAAAACTCCAAAGGGGTTGTGCAATAAGCCAACGGGCTACTTTGATGTAAAACCTCCGGTTCTCCCAGGGTTTGGCGGAGTTTGTCACTGATTGAAAGGAAATCTATTTCCGAAAGGCTTAACTGTTCCATGTTTTTATTATACCAAACAACTGGTTCCCAAAGAGATCTTTTTGCCTCTGGCTACTCTGCCCATCTTTCTATCTTTTTCAGCTTGCCTTATCCGGTAAACTTTAATTTATAGTTTCAAACATCAAAAACCGCGAATATACTTGGTTTTCTGCTGATCTTCGGGAAAGGAATTGTTAAGTGAAACGCGAATAATCCATTTGTTCAACATGATTAATCTGCCGGCCACATTGTTTCCCAAAGAGGAATGGTGATAATTTTGGCTAGTAAAAAGTTTCGATCTAGCTCAAATCGGATAATGTGGCACATATTGAAAAAGGAGAGTTGAGAGATGACACCTAACTTTGTAATCGAACAAAATGACGCTTCTGTTTGGGATGAAATCAGTCTCCCTCCTCAAGAGATTAAACAACTTTATACTATCGCCCAAAATGGCGCCACCGGTTCCATCAGTTCATTAAGGGATTTTTTAGGTATGAATGTGGACATTCACTTAAACTGTTTAACCTTTCTCCCCTTTGCAGTCTTGATCGACCGCATCAAGCTATTTTATCAAAACAATATCGGGTTTCATCTTCGTTTCTCCGGAGATATCTCCGGGAAAATTTATACTTTTTTCCGTCAAGAAGACGCTCATCATCTAATCGAAAGAATGCTGGGTCAAAAACGAAAGCCCGGCCGTAGTTTGAATCGGGTCGAAACCTCCGTCCTTTCCGAACTGGTTAATATTGTCTCCAATACCTTTTGGCGCGCGCTTTCGGAAAAAACTACTTTAAACTGGTTCTTTACTCCACCTACTTCGGTCACCGATTTAAACCGTTCGTTAGTTTATTCCGCCAAAATTTATAACTTGGATAATTTATTACTGCATTTCGAGTATATTATTCCGATTTTGGAAATTCGGTTTCAATTCATAATCTTACCGGCCAGGCACACCATTAATAAGATCCTTTCCGAACTAAACTCCCTTCCGGTAGTGGAAAAAATCAAAGAATAGATTGTTCAGTTTTGGCTTATACTTTTATTATGAAACAGACTACTCGTAAAAAAGATTTGCATGTCCGGATTAATAATGATTTATACGAAAAACTGCGTCAAATATGTTTCTACGAACAACGGACGATTACTGAGGTGATTTCGAGGTTAATCGCGGAATACGTTGAAGAAAAAGCTATTGAAGAATTGGATCTTACTATGCCGATGCTACTTTAAACCTAGAAAAAAAGCTTCCCGGAACTAAAACCGGGAAGCCCTTTATCCAAATTTACTCTTGGTTCGGCGAACCGACCGGACAAACATCGGCGCATGCGCCACATTCGGTACATTTGCTCGGGTCGATAACATATTTGTCGGAACCCTCGCTGATGGCGTCAACCGGGCATTCCGATTGGCAAGCGCCACAACTAATGCATTCGTCATTAATCTTATAGCTCATGGTGACACCTCCTAGAATAGATCACTGGTTTATTTTTTAAAATATATGTTTTACTCGCTCATTCTTCGACTAAAATTTAAAAAATCCTTTTTATGATCTTGATAATTTTTTATCTAGATCTGGTTTTTATTAGTTTAATTTTTGATCGGATTTTATTTAGGATCTCTTGCTAATTTTTTCTTTCATTGGCGATCCTTTGTTCCTTATTTGACTTGCATTTTTCAACTAAATTGGGTATAATATTTCCTACAATGCGGGTGTGGCTCAGTGGTAGAGCATCGGCTTCCCAAGCCGAGGATCGCGGGTTCGAATCCCGTCGCCCGCTCCAAATAGTTGCTATTTCACTTCTAGGGATCACTCTAGAAGTTTTTAGTCCTCAGTTGATTTACCCTGGTCAATATGTTAAAATAATAACGCTTTCAATCTATCATAAGCTGGCGTAGCTCAATGGTAGAGCAGCGGTATCGTAAACCGCAGGTTGCGGGTTCAATTCCCATCGCCAGCTCCATTATTACTAATCAATCCGGTAAATACCGGTTTTTTTATTTCCCGCAAACTCTGATTTATACCGACTAAAAGTAGCAGTTTCAATCCATCTCGATCACCTTTTTTCAGCCTTAGCTTTGACACAAACACTTAACTTCAAATCCGCTCCAACACGCCGCATTTCGTTTCTCCCTCCGGGAGAAAGATAGAATGAGGGCGTTACCTCCGGATCTCCCTCACCCACTCCACCGCACCCGATACCTTCTTCCAGGCATTCAGTTCCAAGTCGGCATAAACTATCGCCTCATTCTCATCGCCTAAACCATAATAATCCGGTAATGAATAAGGGACATACTTCTCCCCGGTTAAATAAAGGGGGACAAACCGGTTCCTTTTAAATGCTTCCTGGAGATAAGCGTCTGATTGGCCGACTTTACCGGAGACGGCGAAAGACAGCAACGCCCGGCTATAAGCCATATGGCAACTAACCTCATCCCCGTGTTCCATTAAAAACGATGCGGCCTCATCCCATCTGGCTTCCTCCAATAAACAGGAGATCAGCGAATATCGCACCCCCTGGTTATCGCCGGGGTTTAACCGGAGCATCTCCCGGAAAATCTCGATCGCCTCCGCCCCGCGTCCTGTTTCCCTATAACACCAGGCCAGTCCATCCATGGCACGCATAAAAGGCCGGGTCTCGACCAAACCCCAAAAATAGCCCACATCCTCCTTGAAACAATCATCTCCCAAGCAGGCCTTCGCGGCTTCGACGGCCCTTTGATAAAACCCGAGCCGTTCCCGTAAATCCTTGCTCTCAGCGGCCAATAGAAGATAAGCGTCCGCGCAGTACGGCGATATTTGCAAAGCCTCCTGCGCCCACAAAAGCCGCTTCCTGCGGTCCGGTTGGTCCAAGGCTTCGTAGACAATATCCTGGGCCTTCTTCAATTTGGCCCAGACCAAACGGGGCTTCCGCTCCGCCGCAACCTGACTTTTGGCGCGAGGCTTCGCAGGAAATTCTATAATTTTAGCCGACGCTAAAAGTGGAATAGTATGCTTTTCCGGCTGATCGACCATGAAAAATTTTGTAAATTCCCGAAACTCCGGCGGATTTTTGGGGTGTCCCTGGGGCAGGTTCTCCCGCCATTTTTCAACCTTATTCTCGTCGAAGTTTAAATTTAACATATACCGGTAAACCTCGTCCAAACGCTGATTCATAATCTCAAGCGTCGGTTCGCTCAGGCGGGCCATAATGAAAAGCAGTTGTTCCTCTATACTGGGGATAATGCGGATTCCAGAAGCGAAACCACTGGGCGGATTGTCGGCGATAACCCCCAAAACCTCCAGCCCTTTAAAAAACTCCGAAATAGCGATGGTTTTAGGGACCCATAAAAAACCGGGCATCCCCCAAAGATATTTACCCTCCGCCGGACCGCTCCAAGCATAATGTAAAAACTCAGCTAGTGGTATCAGCGCGGTTGAAGTCGTAAGTTTAATCACAAAATTGCCACTGAAATGATCGCGGACGATATAATAGACTAGGTGTTCTTTTTTAGATTTCCCAAGACTCTTTAAGTTGACTTCCATCGATTTTTCCTGATAGGTAAGGAACCCGTCTTTTGTAATGTAAAAATGGCGGGATACCGAAACCAACAACTGATGCAACTGATTTGATTGCTCCGTAATGTAAGATAATGTCACTGTTTTGCTCCTCCTTGTTTGTCAGGGAAAATAGGGTTTGTAAAACGATCCCAAACAATACTTTTTTGACAGGATTAACTGGATTTACAGGATTTTTTGATTTTAAAAATATAATTTCTAATCCGGTTAATCGTATAAATCCTGTCTAATAATAGTTTATCATTTTTTGGAAGATTTTAAATCAGTAAACGGTATTCGCACAATTAATACGTCCCTTTGATTATACATATCAAAACCTTTCCTTTGTTAAATATTGCGGCGGTCAAACAATACAAAGATAAAGTTCCCGGGTTGAACGTTGTCGCCGAAGAGATGGCCGAGTTCTTCAAAAAGTCGGGCAAAAAACAACGCCATCCCAGTAAAAAATTGCCGCCGCCAAATCAAACTAATATCGGGAAATTATGGAGTGTGAGAAAAACACTCCTTTTTTTTGGGTTTTCTCTGCGTCTCTGTGGCTAAATACGGCGAGAGACCGACAGTTTAAACTTACGAAAGCATTTTCCGGGGTTTAGTAATTGTAAATTGTGATTCTACTGCAACAAGTTAGAT
>Ga0123334_1006225_pt1 | contig 11116 bp, 9 predicted proteins | sample BiotimSIPDNA_FD_89706 | JGI IMG/M metagenome (GOLD analysis project Ga0123334, IMG submission 89706) | Anaerobic biogas reactor microbial communites from Washington, USA - Biogas_R1 time_0 SIP DNA | ecosystem: Engineered > Bioreactor > Anaerobic > Unclassified | place: Washington, USA | collected... | reverse complement strand
TCGGTTGTGTGCTCCAGGCCGGAGCCGGGCAGAATATAGCCAGACAGGCCGCGATAAAGGCTGGTATCCCTGTCGAAACAACCGCGACCACGATCAACATGGTTTGCGGTTCAGGTATGAAAGCGTTGATAGCGGCAACTCAGTCGATTGTGTGCGGTGATCGCGCGATTGTCGTTGCCGGCGGTACAGAAAGCATGTCGCAGGCACCTTTCTACAGCCAGAACATGCGAACGGGCTCCAGGCTGGGTGATGTGAAGCTCGTTGACGCAATTCTGGCTGATGGATTAACAGACGTTTTTAACCAGTACCACATGGGCATCACAGCCGAGAATCTGGCGGAGCGCTATCAGATAACACGAGAGCAACAGGACGACTTCGCCGCAGAGAGCCAGGCACGCGCAGCCCGTGCCATTGCCGAGGGGCGTTTTGATGAAGAAATCGTGCCGGTCGTCTTGACTGACCGCAAGGGGAACTCAACTGTTTTCAGTCAGGACGAACACCCGCGCCTTGATACGACCGTAGAAAAACTGGCCCGGCTGAAACCGGCATTTAAAAAAGACGGTACCGTCACAGCAGGCAATGCATCTGGCATTAACGACGGTGCTGCCGCACTCGTTTTAATGGACGCAGCACGGGCTGCAGAAATGGGCATCAAACCGCTGGCACGCATCATCGGTTATGCGGAAGCAGGTGTCTCACCGGATGTCATGGGAATCGGCCCGGTCGGTGCCGTTACAAAAGCGCTGCAAAAGGCTGGTAAAAAATTGGATGAGATGGATCGGATCGAAGCAAACGAGGCGTTTGCCGCCCAGTCACTGGCTGTTATGCAATCACTTGGTCTGTCTCCGGATAAGACAAATGTCAATGGCGGTGCGATCGCACTGGGACATCCAATCGGTGCCAGTGGTGCACGCATTGTAGTAACGCTTTTGTATGAGCTGATGAGCAGCCAGCTGACGACCGGTCTTGCGACGCTCTGTATTGGCGGCGGCATGGGCAGCAGCCTGATAATCGAAAGGATGGTCTGATATGAGACTTGCAGGGAAAACGGCATTGATTACCGGCGGTGCGAACGGCATCGGCAAAGCAACCGCCCGTCGCTTCTTGACTGAGGGTGCATCAGTTGTTGTCTGTGATGTCAATACGGACGCACTCAATGACATTGTTAACGAATTGAAGTCTCTGGGGACCGTGTCGTCATGGACAGTCGATGTGACCAACGAAACAATGGTTCAGGAAATGGTCGACGGTATCATAGAACGCTATGGATCTCTTGACATTCTTGTCAACAATGCCGGCATCACAGCGGATGCCCGGTTGATCAAGATGACAGCTGACCAATTTGACAAGGTTATCAATGTGAATCTTAAAGGCGTCTTTCTTTGCACCCGCGCCGTCGCCCCGCATATGATCGAACGGGGCAGCGGGCGCATCATTAATGCGGCGTCAGTCGTTGGATTGTATGGCAATTTCGGGCAATCCAATTATGTCGCAACAAAAGCCGGCCTGATCGGCATGACCAAAACCTGGGCCAAAGAGCTTGGACGATACAACATCTGCGTCAATGCCGTTGCTCCCGGTTTTATCCTGACGGACATGGTCCGGAAAATGCCCGAGGACATATTGGCGAAGATGAGTTCAAAAACCCCGATGCAACGACTCGGCACGGTTGACGAAGTCGCGAGTGTCTATTTGTTTCTGGCATCCGATGAATCGTCGTATGTCAACGGTGCGACCATCAGCGTCGATGGAGCCATTACGCTTTAGGAGTGTTTACTATGAAAATTGGTGTAGTCGGAGTCGGTACAATGGGAAGCGGCATTGCCCAGGTATTCGCGCAAGCGGGATATTCGTGCACACTCGTGGACCTATCACACGAAAGAGCGATCAAGGGAAAAGAGAGAATAGCTGCCGCTTGTACCCGCCTCGTTCAGAAAGGCAGAATGACTGCCGATCAGCAAGAAGAAATACTTAACAATATTCAGCCAGGTGAACTGAACGACCTGCAGTCCTGCTCGCTGGTTATCGAGGCGATTCAGGAAGATATGCTGACGAAGAAAGCCCTTTTCAAGTCTCTTGTTCAAATTTGTCCGCCAGATACATTGTTTGCGAGCAATACATCGGCTTTATCACTGACTGAGTTGTCCGCAGATCTTGATAGGCCTGTCATCGGTATGCATTTCTTCAACCCGGCACCGGTGATGCAGCTGGTTGAAATTGTCTCAGGGCTGGGTGTCTCTTCATCAACCATTGAGACGCTGATGCAGCTGGTTCGCGACATCGGCAAAACACCAATTCAGGTAAATGAAGCGCCGGGCTTTGTGGTCAACCGTATTCTGATTCCCATGATCAATGAAGCAATCACCGTTCTTTTTGAAGGAACCGCAACAGCTGAAGCAATTGACAGCGCCATGAAACTGGGCGCCAATCACCCCATCGGTCCCCTTTCTCTGGCAGATTTGATCGGAAATGATGTCGTTTTGGCAATAATGAACGTGCTCTACGAAGAAACAGGAGACAGCAAATACCGACCCTGTCCGCTTCTAAAACAGATGGTTCGTGCCCGCTTGCTCGGACGTAAAACCGGGCGTGGATTCTTTGACTACGAAAACAAATAGCGTCAAATACGTCTGCCTAAACTTGATATTATCTAGTTCTGCCCGTCAACATACCGCCTGACCGACTGCTCACAGGCGTCTAGAAAAGACTCTTCACCCAGGGTATTGATCTTGAAGAAGACTGCCTGGCTTCCGCCTGATGTGATAGCAGAAATAAACAAATCCGTGCCGCTGCCAACCAGCGTGATATTAAGGCTGACCCGGTTGGATCCGATCATGCTGTAACGTTCATAAACCCGGACAGCTACCCGCATCCCGTTGAAAGTTCTGTCACTGCCATCCTCGAAAGTCGCCGACAAACTGCCACGGGTTATGTCCTGATGTAAATGATCGAGAAAATGATCAAACTGCCCTTTGAATGCGTACTCGTATTTAGCCACAATGTCCTCCTTATTGCTGTAAACGGTTCCCTGCCATTATACTGCCAATCTGCTTCTTTTGGGCGAATGTTTGGCGTACAAATCAGAGAATGAGCATACAACTGACTTTACGTCTGTCTGATCTTTGCCTATCATTAAGCTGATTGGTTTCATCTGTTTGCCTTTTTTCTTTTAAATGCAAGCATCCCGTTTCGTTTTCGTAGTCTATTAGTAGAAGGAATTAAATTGATCAGTCAGGAGCATGCATGGACGACAACGAAATCATCAGATTGTATTGGCAACGTTCAGAATCGGCTATATCCGAAACAGCTGTCAGATATGGCAGACTCATTTACCACGTTGCTTCGCATATCCTGCGCAGCCCGGAGGATATCGAGGAATGTGTCAATGATACCTATTTGGGTGCCTGGCAGGCGATTCCTCCGGCGAAACCTCAGATCTTATCGTCGTTTCTCTGCCGAATATCACGCAATCTGGCGATCAAAAAACACGATTACATCCATGCCGCCAAACGAAATCCGTCCGTCTCAATCTCTCTGACGGAACTGGAAGATGTCCTCGCAGCTGACGATTCAATCGATGATCGCTACTCAGACGAAGAACTGGCTGACTGCATCAATCAATTCCTTGAGACACTGAATTTGGATCAACGAAACGTATTTATCAGGCGCTACTGGTATTTTGAATCCATCAAGGAAATCATGATGCGGTACAAAATGAGCCAAAGCAAAGTTGAATCAATGCTGTTCAGAACGCGAGGCAAGCTGCGCCTGTATCTTGAGAAAAGAGGTTATTCAGATGAATCAAAATGAAATCAGACGGATGATCAGTCAGATTGATGACGAAAAACTGGCCGCATCCGAAAAGATGGCAGTTAAAACAAAATTTCCAATGTGGCAGAGAGCCCTTGCTGCTGCGATACTCTTTGCGATCGTGCTGGTTACAGGTCTATTAACCGTGCCAAACCTGATTCGTCCGTCAACAACTTCCCAACCGACAACACCACAAGAATCGCAACCAACCACGTCCATCAACCAGATAACACCGGAAACAACAACTCAGGCGACCCGTCCGATCCCCCGCTGGGAAGAACAAGCTGTACACGAAAAATTCACCGGCGACGCTTTTATCGACGGCATACAATACCAGTGCGCCGTGCAGGAGATAGACGCATCTGTTGTCAAAGAAAAACTCGGTGATTTCGTCCTGACCGGCTATGACTATTATGCCAGTCAGCAGCATGCTATTAACGCGTCCTGGTATGCGCTGGACGGCATCGATCCCGCTTGTGTCGTCGCAGTCCAATACGCTGACTACGAAGGTTTCTACAGTTTTTATAATGCCGATTATCCGTTTGAGACGCTCGGCGACCTGATTGATAAGCTGGATTTAAAAAACAGACTGGTCTTCAATAATTCATTTCAGCACACGGTCTGGCTCGATGAAGATAAAGAAAACTACTGGTTCCGCTGGGACTACTATCGTCTGCCGGACACGGCCATTATCTGGGACAGATTACTCTCCGAAAGAGATGTCCCCAACAGCAGTGATACGTCAAATAAAGAGCTAGGCTGGGAGATGATGAGCATCAGCATCGACTATCCCCCCTCCGGCCAGTCCAATATTGGGTTGACTCTTTTTGAGAACGGCTATCTGGCAACCAATATTCTGGGGACGTTAAAAGTATTTAAAATCGGGAACGAACGCATCACAGCATTTATCGATTATGTGACTGCAAATGGTGATCTCTATGATTCCATGGGTGGCGACAGCGGAACGCCGTTTGAAACAACCATCGCATCAACCGCCATCGCAAGCGGTGATGATCCGCTTGAGACGGTCACAGAACACACCAGTGAAGCCTATTCTCCGGTTACCGAATCAACAACAACTCCGGCTACAACCGTTTCCGTTTCAGGATAACGGCTGTCCACACTGGCTGCAGAAGCGGCTGCCGGGTTGTACGGACGCACCACAGGCGGAACAGAATTTAGCTGTCGGGCTGCTGCTGTCCCGCTGATCGGCCGGAGCAAGCGGCTTGAACGGAGCAGGCATCTGGCTCAGCCGCGTTTCTTCCAAAACATCCGGATCTATAAAGCGATCAACGTCTGCCTCTTCATCGATCATGTCCTGCAGCGGACGATATGGATCGTCGCCCCAGTCATCGTCGTCACGCCAGCAGATCCAGATCGCGGCCTGTTCATCCGGCTGGACTTTGGGTGGATGCAGCTGTGTCATTTTGTCAACGAATTGCAGAATTCGACTGCGAAGGTCCTCAGGTATCACCAACACAATCGTATCGTGCGAATTTCCGGTTATCAGGAGTTCATTGGGACTGTTGGCAATTATGGATGTGATCTTGTACCAGAGAATGGCGTTCCGGTCAAACGGAGCGGCGCGATAATCTGTACCCGATACGAGTTTGTAGCCCACGCGAAATCCAGTGATTGCTGTTAAGGGTTCATTTTTGGGAACGCGCTTTTCCCGTTTTACAAAAACACCTTGCTCATTCAAAACATACTCAGAATAAATCCCGGTCATGACATCCGGAGGGCTCGTCTGGGTGATCCAACTGATGCTTTCCATCTTTAAACTCCTTTCAGGCTGTCAACTCGATAAAAATGATCATCGACTATTCATAACGCAGAGCATCGATCGGATCCATCCGTGCCGCTTTGCGGGCTGGATAAATACCAAAAAACAATCCGACCGCACTGGAGAAAATGACGGCAATTACAATTGACTGTAGACTGAGGACGGGGGAAATACTGGCAATGTTCATCGTCTTGACAAACCAGGCGATACCCTCTGCCAGACCGAGGCCTGCCAGAATTCCCAGTATTCCGCCAACCATCGTCAAGATGATTGACTCGGTCATAAACTGCATCATGATGTCCGTTGTTGAGGCGCCAACTGCTTTTCTGATCCCGATTTCGCGGGTCCGCTCGGTAACGGAAACCAGCATAATATTCATCACGCCGATTCCGCCGACCAGTAATGAGATGGCTGCGACTGCACTGATGAATATTGTCATAACGTTAACCACTGTGTTGATCTGATCCAGAATTGAAGCCAGATTCTGCGTTCTGTAAACAGATCTGCCTTCATTTCCGTGTCGTAGTTCAAGCAGGCGAACAACAGCTGCGGCCGCCTCATCAACCCCGTCAGGGGATGTTGCCATGACCAGGACTGACGACAGTTCATGATCTGCTGCCAGGATTCTGGTGACAGCCGGGAAAGGTGCATAGACAAAATTCGGCATGCTGCCAAATTCCGAATCGTCTCCGAACTGATCCGCTAAACCAGAGTACTGGGATGTTGCAGATTCACTGACCCCGATCACCGTTGCGCGCATCAGATGATTGTCCTTTTCGATCACCAGTTTTTCACCAACGGCATTTTCCCGCCCGAACAGTTTCTGCGCGCCGGTGCGGTCGATGATCACAACCGGTCTGTCATCCTGATATTCAATATCCGAAAAGGATCGGCCATGAACGATATCGATCGGAGAAAAGAACAGGTAATTCTCATCAATAGCAGTGAGAAAAATTCTACTCTGACTCATGTCAGTCTCGGCACGCGCGACAGTCTGCAGGGTTGCTGTTGCCATCCGGACAGAAGGTACTCTTGTACGAATGGCTTCAAGATCTTTCTGGGTCAGATAATCGCTTGATTGTGCCTGATTGGAGCGAACCTGGACAAAAAATGACGATGCGCCGATCTGTTCGAACTGCCCCAGAATCTCAGTTTTTCCGCCTTCGCCAAGTGAAACGATGGCTATCACAGATGAGATTCCGACAATGATGCCCAGCATGGTCAGGAGCGCCCGCATTTTGTTGCTGATCAGGCTGCTGATCGCCATTTTCAGACTTTCGAAAAACATCAGGCCGTTCCTCCGCTCTGCACAAGGTTTTCCAGGCTGTCAGACGTGATTTGACCATCGAAGACATGAATGGTTCTCTGGGCGTATGCTGCAATGTTTGAATCATGGGTGATCAGGATGATGGTCGACCCTTCTTTATTCAACCGCTTGAAGATCTGCATGATTTCAGTGGATGACTTGCTGTCCAGGTTACCAGTTGGTTCATCTGCCATGATCAGTGCCGGTTGAAGAACAATGGCCCGGGCGATGGCTGCCCGCTGCTTCTGCCCGCCGGACACTTCGTTGGGTTTGTGTCTGGCCCATTCACTCAGGCCGACAGATTCCAGCGCCTCCATCGCCCGCGCTGTCCTCTCCTTGTACGACAGGCCGGCATAGACCATCGGCAATGCCACATTGTCTCTCAGATTAAGCTTCGACAGCAGATTGAACGACTGAAAAACAAAACCGATTTCCTCATTGCGAATTCTTGCCAGCTCATTCTGACTGAGATCAGAAATATCAGTTCCGTTCAGCTTATAGGTTCCCTGATCTTTTTGATCCAGGCATCCCAGTATGTTCATCAGTGTCGATTTACCAGATCCGGACGGACCCATTATGGCGGTCATTTCACCAGATAAAATGTCGAGATTGACACCTTTTAACGCAGTCAGCGATATTGCACCAGTCTGATAGGTCTTCCAAACATCACGCAATTCAATCAGCATATTCTTTTTTGCAGATATTTCTGTCATTGTGTTGCATCCTGGTCTTCAATTCTGACTGTCATACCGGGCTGCAGACTGCTGTCAGGATTGAAAACAACCCGATCGTTTTCATTCAGGCCATCCAGTACTTCAACTGACATCTCTGACTGGATACCAGGTGTTATCGGTCTTTTGATCAGCACATTGTTTTCGTCTACGACGTAGACAAAGGTAGCGTCAAGTTCTCGTCGCATGGCCTCAGCCGGTAAAATCAGAACATTTTCAGCAGATGCTGTCTTAATTTCGGCATCAATTGAAAATCCCGGTATCAGTTCACTCCTCTTTGGTCCCATAATGCTCAATTCAACTTCTCGCCATGGTTCACCGCTCAGTCCACTTAACGATCCCAGTTCACTGCCCAGCTCATTACTGCCCGTGAAAGATCCTGAATTGGCAAAGGGTGCGATGTAGGTGATCTCGCCGCTGAAAACCAGATCATTGTATTGATATTGAACCGGCATTCCGACACGCAGCCGATTTGAATCAAACTGATTGGCCCGGAAAATCGCCTTTGGCCGTGTAGTATCATAAATCACAACAGCGACCGCGCCGGGCGATGCCAGACCCGCGGACGGTAAAACACTCTGTCCTTGCGTGAGCAGCGAAGACAGATCGATGGAATTTAAACTCGATTGTGTCAGACTACCGGTGCTGCCGACATAGTCGCCCGGTTCAACATTGATTTGAGCGATGACACCGTTCGTTGACGCTTTGAGTGTTGCGCTCGATGCTTCGAAGCTTTCTTTGGCCTGTTTCTCGATTGCAGCTGCCTGGCTTAATGCTGACTGCAATGTGTTCCCCAGGCCTCCCAACTGACCGCCCAATTGATTGAGTAAATCCTCGTCCAGTCCCAGACCCAGATTGAGATTCTGCAACTGACCTGTTAGCGATGATACAACCTTGCCGCTTGTTGTACTGATTGATTGAATATCATTTTGCAGCTGTTTCAATAACGTTTGATAATCTGGATTCTCATTCAGGGAAACACTCTCAGTCAGTAATGCGATTGCCTGCTGAATGATGCTGTCTGCATTCTCACTTTCCGGATCATAACCCTCCAGTAATTGTGTCAATTCCGAACTTAGTTCCGGATTAATATCGAGGGTCGCCGGTTGTATGCTGCTTAACTGAACCAATCCTGAAAGCGTTGACGACAATTGGTTGTTAAGTGCTGTCAGCTGCCGGTTCAGATCTTTTGCCGCCTGTGCGGCAGCGGCTTCCTCAGCCTGTTTTGCGTCAGCCTGTGCCGCTTCAGTTGTTTCTGCCTGTCTGATTGAATCCTCAATTTCCTCTCTCGCTGACTTCGCTTGCATGTACTGCTCTTCAAGCTCACTCTGATCGAGCGTCAACAGCGGATCGCCCGCTTGAACAGTATCACCGCGGGAGACATGGACCTTGAGAACACGTTGTCGTTGCTCAGACGACAGCTGCTCAACAGAACCGGGATAAATTTCAGCCGAAATCATCATATAACTGCTGATATCCCCACGATACACATTGCCGACCCGAACGGTTGCAGGCGGATCTTTTTGCAGGAGCGCATAGAGTAGAATGGATAGAGCCGCCAGTCCGATTACCAAAAAAGTAATTACTCTGCGCCTTCTGATTTTGTCTTTTCGTTTAGATACGTGTGACAACGGATTCACCACCAGCCTTTTTTGTTTCTGCTTATTCAGGCCAGCCGGATCAAACCGGACAGCCAAATCTTTATGGTTCCATACATATTATAGCGGGTCGTGTCAAATGTTCTTAATGATTTATTTCTGTCGCGATGATTTTATACGATTCCAGCGGTGCGAATATGCTGTTGACGTGCTCCTCTTTCTCGTAGTAGATGATATATCCTTCGACAATGTTTTGACCTGTCAGGTCCTGACTGAATGTAAATTCATAACAGGCGTAACGCCCGTCAACCCAGTCATAAAATTTATATAAACTGTGTTCATCGTCATAAACGCAAACCTGCGCGCGCGAAGCAGCATCCGATTCGTCTTTTCCGGCAGAAATCCGCAATGTGTTATCATCAATGACTTTCACATAGACATAAAACGGTTCAATCAAATCAGCAAAATAGACGTACTGATCTCCCTCTTCTGTCGTGGTCGACCACTCGGCAGCACCTTCGAAAACGCCTGTGGGCATGTTGATGCTGTATTCAGCCGGCACACCATCCGGTCCGGCAATAAACTGACTGCCATCTCCATCTTTCGGAATCAGTTCCGTGTAGAAAAATTTAAACGTTGCGCCTGGTTCCGTCGTATCAAAGTTGACATCCTGATAATCGATAACCATTTTGGATTTCTCAACCGGGGCTCGATACTGGTGGGCGGTTCCGTCAGGTTCGAGCACCGTATATTGGATTTGTTTGACGTGTCCCTCTTTTATCAGTGCTGTTTTGCCGGGAATATCCATGATGATTTTTTCTTCCTTGAATTCCACTACAGGCTGCTCCGGCTGAACGAGCAGTAAAAGATGAAAACTGCCTCCCAGCGCATTTAATCCACCGGATGGCATGGACGGATTGGAGCACTCTTCATAAAACACAACGGTTCCTGACTGGTTTAGTTCACCAAGATGAGTGTAGCCTGTCCGGTCGGCCGTCTTCCGGTTGATCACGTCAGCACCAAAGCTGGCAGACAAGCGGATCCAGTCACTTTGCTGCATGGCATCTGACCCGGTTTGAGCGATCAAAACCGCTTTCCGGTCAGCAGGCAGCGTTATATTGACAGGATGCGGCGTCAGACTCAGCGGCAAATACCGCGTTTTGATCTCAAGATCAGGTTTGCTTGAGTTCATCGTGCCGGTCAGATTTTTGAACAACGCTGCGTACAAACCTTTTCCCTCGACAGCATTTATGTACATCGAACGATATATTTTATCATTGGGTTGTCCCATGAACGCGCGATAAGCCTTTGACAAATTGGCCGGTGCACCGCCAAGTGTGTTGATGAGAGCCGTGCTTCCCGAAACGTCAGATGAATAGCTATACCGCATCACCAGATCGGGTAAAAAATTGTTTCTAAATCCAGAATAGTGATTGTCGCGGATGAATTCCAGAAAGTCGGCCGCCGCATAGCCATAATGCATGTCATAGTCATCAAAATTATGTTCACCGGAAGCCCAGTATGGCTGGTTGGCATAACTGGATAGATAACCCATGTAATAGTCATTCCTGGGTGTAAATGAGATCGTTTCTTTGGAGGACTCAATCCATCCGGTTGATGAGAAGTAGTCATATGCCTCCATTTCCAGAGTGACGGCGGTTGCCTCGGAAAACCAACGGCGCGATTTATAGTCGACAGCCACATAACCGCTCTGGATGATATGGAACAGCTCATGAACCGTTGTCAGAAGCATATTGTCGGTCGAAATGACTGCCTGCTGCCTGCCGGATTCTCCCGGTGCATCAATAATCAGTTGTTTGGCATTGAGATGCAGATAGGGGCTCAGACTTAGCTCATTGACAGCTGCCCCCAATGAGTCGCGACCATG
>Ga0123334_1006224_pt1 | contig 11117 bp, 11 predicted proteins | sample BiotimSIPDNA_FD_89706 | JGI IMG/M metagenome (GOLD analysis project Ga0123334, IMG submission 89706) | Anaerobic biogas reactor microbial communites from Washington, USA - Biogas_R1 time_0 SIP DNA | ecosystem: Engineered > Bioreactor > Anaerobic > Unclassified | place: Washington, USA... | reverse complement strand
TGCACAGACCATAAACCTCCATTTTATGACATCTATTTAACATTGCACGCTCCTCTCACCTTCCCATTCATATATCTCCAAATGATCCGATTTGCAGTTAGAACAGCAATTTGAGCAGGAACAGGCATGATCCAGCCTCCTGACCCTTCCCTTTCTTATCCATTGATCCAGCATTCCCCTCATGGCCGCAGGTTCTACATTGAAGCGTATTGAAAGGTCAGAGAGGGATGCTGCTGACCGCTCTTTAAAATATTCTTTTATCTCTGAAAGTATCATTTAAGTTGCCTCCATTAATTTCCATTTTTCTATTTATCTGTAGGGTCACGAAACATCGTGCCCATAAGGGCACGGTGCGCCGTACCCCTTCGGTTTTCATGAATTTTATTGGCAGAGTGTTTCATGCCGAATATAAACCCACCAAAGGCCACACCCAGAATAACAATCCACATAAAAGATGTCCCGGGATGCCTTCCGATGGTTCCAATCTGATAGAAGAGTGTTGCCACCACCCAGGCAAGCAGGGTCAGGTATGTCCCTGCAAAGATCGTCCATTTTATATTTGTCTCACGATAGATTGCTGCAATGGCCGCAAGGCACGGGTAATAAATAAGGATAAACAGAAGATATGCGATTGCGCCTATCTTCCCATCAAAGCTTGCCACCATGGTGCCAAAGGTTGTTTTACTTACCTCCTGTTCCTCTGCTGCGGTATCCATATCAGAGACATCACCGACCCCTATGCCAAGAGGGTTAATAACAGTCCCCCCAAGTTCGGAGAATGCTGCGGGTATGGTGCCGAATGCCTCTGCAACGCTGCCAATAAAGTTAAAATCCTCTGCCTCCTCATCACCCCCCTCTTCGGCGATTGATGTATACAATGCATCAAGTGTTCCTACTACCGCCTCTTTTGCAAAGATACCTGTGAAGATACCCACTGTGGCAGGCCAGTTTTTTTCTGTAAGCCCCATGGGCGCAAATATGGGTGTGATTGCACGGCCCACAGCGCTCAATATTGAATTCTCGCTGTCTTCATTGCCAAAACTGCCATCACGGCCAACCCCATTCAAAAAGGCCAGTATTACAAAGATGGGTATCAGCACCTTTCCTGCACGGAACATAAATGACTTGAGCCTTTCATATGCATGGAAAAGGACACCCCTTACAGTCGGTATATGATATGGGGGGAGTTCCATAATAAAGTGCGATGTCTCACCTTTCAAGACTGTGCTTTTAAGGATAAAGCCTGTCATAATGGCAAGGAGTATCCCTGTTATATAGAGCCCGAACACAAGTGTGCTGCCTGATGTCGGGAAAAAGGCCGCTGCAAAAAGGGCATACACAGGTAACCTTGCACCGCATGACATAAATGGATTCATCATAATGGTGAGTGTCCTGTCCCTCTCATTATCAAGGGTGCGCGTAGCCATTATTGCAGGGACATTGCACCCGAAACCCACAAGCATGGGCACAAATGATTTGCCAGGCAGCCCCACATAACGCATGAACCTGTCCATTACAAATGCTGCGCGTGCCATATAACCTGAGTCCTCCAGTATGGCGAGACACAGAAACATAAACCCGATGGGAGGTATAAATGTGGACATGGTCTGTATGCCTCCACCTATTCCATTGGCAAGGAATGTAATGAGCCATTCAGGGAGATGAAGCGCCTCAAGAACTGCCCCAAAACCATCAACAAATATGGCGCCAAACAGGATATCAAAAAAATCTATAAAACATCCGCCTATGTTTATGGTGATCATGAATGTTGCATACATGGCAACAAGAAACAGGGGAATGCCAAGCACACGGTTCAGCAGGACATTATCTATTGCGTCTGAAATTGTCCTTCTTACCTCGTATTTTTTTTCAACCGCATCCCTGCATACACCATTGATAAAACCATAGCGGGCATCCGCAACTATTATGTCAGGATCATCATTAAGAAGCTTACCCATCCTTTTCCTGGCATCTTCCAATTCGGATGAAGAGCTATTTTGGGCAAGCTCTTCTGCAAGTTCATCCCCTTCAAGGAGTTTAATAGCGAGCCACCTGCTGTCCAGATTCTTTGATACTGCCTGATCCTTGAGAAGCGTTTTGAAGGCGTCTATTGTCTGTTCGACCTCAGAAGGATATTTGATACCTGCTTCAGGGATATTTCTGTTTGCGGCAGCAAGACTCACCGCATCCTTGAGATTTTCTATGCCCTGATTTCTGCTTGCAACAATAGGAATCACGGGGCAGTCAAGGAACTTTTCAAGTTTTTTAATATCTATCCTGATCTTGTGCTGCTCTGCTATATCCATCATATTGAGCGCCACCACCATGGGCACCTTCATCTCAAGAAGCTGAACAGTCAGGTACAGGTTTCTTTCAAGGTTGGAGGCATCCACTATATTAAGGATAAGATCCGGAGCCCCGGTTATTACAAAGTCCCTTGATATCTTCTCATCAAGGGATGTTGCGGAAAGTGAGTATATCCCTGGGAGGTCAACAACCTCTATCTCCTTATCATTATGGCTGTAAATACCTGTCTTTCTCTCGACTGTGACGCCGGGCCAGTTTCCCACCTTTTGTTTTGCGCCTGTAAGAGAGTTGAAAAGGGTGGTTTTCCCGCAATTGGGGTTGCCTGCAAGCCCTATTTTTATTGCCATCATCCTGTTAACTCCTTTCCACAAGAACGGCTTCGGCCTCAGCTTTTCTTAAGCTCAGGTTGAATCCCCTCAGGTTTATTTCGATCGGGTCACCCAGGGGCGCTACACGAACTACCTTCAGTTCAGTACCTTTTGTTAACCCCATAGCAAGGAGCCTGTTCATAAAGGGCTTCCCTGACTTTGAGTAGCCATACACCCTGGCGGTCGTATTCAGCTCCATATCACATATTGTTTTTTGCATATTCCCTCCTTAAAAATAAAAAAGGCGTAACCGGGTAGCAGGTAACCTGCTCTCAGTCACGCCTTCACTTTCTTTGCACCTCATGGTCAAAGACCGTAAGACATTCCAATGTTTTCATCCATCTATAATGGATGAGCCTGTTATTTATTCTATAAGTACATCTGTGAGTCTTTTCCGCAGCATCTCAAGCCTCTTTGATTTAAAAGATTTTTTTGTCTCTTCCAGCACGTCAATAGTATCCTTAAGGGCATCAGCAAGTCTTTTTTCCCTTTCTACTGATTGAGGTGACAACGCAGAAGATGCACCATCCTTTTTAAATCCTCTATTTATAAGGCTTTCCATCATTGCACACTGCATATCCATCCTTTTATGCAGCTCTTCAGTGCGGTCATGTAGTTTCCTCAATAATTCATTATCACTCAACATAGTTTCAAACAACCTGACTTGATTAGATAAATCTAATTCATAGGGTAAAAAAATTTACTGGCTTATTTTAATCAGGCCGCCTTCACAATCAGCAGTGAAATTTTTCATATGTTCCTTGCATTTTTCAGGCTTCAGACCATTTACACAATATTCCTGAAAATAATTCAGCCAGTTTTCACCTGTCCTGGGGCATGATTGAACAAATTCAATAAACTTGGTGAGCCTTGAAAGTGTCTCAGGCCCCATCCCATGCTCCATTCTGCATGCCTCATTATCAGCCGTTTCAGGGTCAAGTTTTAAAATATCAGTAAGAAAGCTCCTTATTGTATTATGTCTGCACTCTATTTCCTTTCCTATTTCCATTCCTTTATCAGTCAACTCAAGGTATTCATGTTTTTCATAGTCAATAAAACCCTTATCAGAGAGGTTTTTTAACATGTTTGTTACTGTCGGCATTTTTACACCCAGCTCTCTTGCAATATTTTTTACCCTTATTGCACCCTTGCCCTGATTCAACTTAAAGATTGTTTCGAGGTAATCTTCCATGGTTGAGGAGATATTTTCGTCTGACATTTTATTTCCTTATCTTTATTAGATTAATCTAATTAATTTAATGAACCCCAATTTAGTTATATCCTTATATCTTGTCAAGGGTTTTTTCAACTTAAAATAGTTTTTTTGCTTCATTGCCAAATAGAATGAAACTTTGAAAAGTTTATTGTCGGTAAGACCCGCAAGGTTTTCCCCGCCTGTTAAACCCTTATCCGATGAGGCTAATAAGGTAATAAGAAAGGGGCTTGTAAGGTAGGTAATCGAGTGGAACGTCTTCACACGTTCCACTCGACCATTTTTTTGTCACCCTGTCAGATGACAGCAATGATGTCAGGCTTAAGCAAGGTCAAACCGGTCAAGATTCATCACCTTGTTCCATACAGCAACAAAGTCATTAATGAATTTATCCTGTGAATCAGCGCATGCATAGACCTCGGCTATTGCCCTTAACTGGGAATTGGAGCCGAATATAAGGTCAACGCGGGTGCCTGTCCATTTGACCTTACCGCTCTTGCGGTCACGACCCTCATACACATCTTCATCTGTTGCTGATTTGCTCCACACAGTATCCATATCAAGCAGGTTCACAAAGAAGTCATTGGTCAGGGCTTCAGGTTTTTTTGTAAAAACCCCATGCTTTGACTTCCCGAAGTTAGTGTTCAGCACCCTCATGCCGCCTAGCAGGACTGTCATCTCAGGTGCTGTGAGTGTGAGGAGCTGTGCCTTGTCTATGAGCATCTCTTCGGCGGTCATGCTGTATTTCTTATTCATGTAATTCCTGAACCCGTCTGCCTTGGGCTTGAGTACAGCAAATGAAAGGGCATCGGTCTGTTTCTGCGATGCATCTGTGCGGCCTGGTGTAAATGGGACTGTAATCTTAGCGCCCGCATTTTTAGCGGCAAGCTCAATAGCTGCGCACCCGCCAAGCACTATCAGGTCAGCCATTGAGACCTTTTTATTTCCCTTCTGTGAATCATTGAATTCCTTCTGGATCTTCTCAAGGCCTTTAAGCACCTTCTTAAGCTGAGCAGGCTGATTTACCTCCCACTCCTTCTGGGGTGCAAGGCATATGCGCGCACCGTTTGCACCGCCGCGTTTGTCAGAGCCACGGAATGTGGAGGCAGATGCCCATGCGGTTGTTACAAGCTGGGATATGGAGAGGCCTGAGTCAATGATCATGCGCTTAAGCTCTGCTACATCCTTTTGGCCGATCTGCTTATAATCCGCAGCCGGGATTGTATCCTGCCAGATAAGGTCTTCCTTTGGCACCTCCGGCCCAAGATAGCGTGCCTTTGGACCCATGTCACGATGAGTAAGCTTAAACCATGCCCTTGCAAAGGCGTCTGCAAATTTATTAGGGTTTTTCAGGTAATTACGTGCGATCGGTTCATAGATCGGGTCAAAACGCAGGGATAGGTCTGCCGTGGTCATCATTGGCCTGTGTTTCTTTTTGGGGTCATGGGCGTCTGCAATCATATCAGTCTCTTTTACATTTTTTGCAAGCCACTGGTTTGCCCCTGCCGGGCTCTTAACCAGTTCCCACTCATATTGGAACAATATTCTAAGATATCCCATGTCCCAGCTTGTCGGATTGGGCTTCCAGGCGCCCTCTATGCCGCTCCCGATAGTGTCTCCAGCTTTCCCTTTACCAAAGCTGCTCTTCCACCCAAGCCCCTGTTCCTCAATAGGGGCAGCCTCAGGTTCAGGGCCAACATGGGTTGCAGGGCCTGCGCCATGACACTTTCCAAAGGTATGACCACCCGCTACAAGGGCAACTGTCTCTTCATCATTCATTGCCATGCGTGCAAAGGTATCTCGAACATCCTTACCTGATGCAACAGGGTCAGGATTGCCATTAGGGCCTTCCGGATTTACATAGATAAGCCCCATCTGCACGGCTGCAAGTGGGTTTTCAAGGTCACGCTCACCTGTATAGCGTTTATCACCAAGCCATTCGGTTTCAGAACCCCAGTAGATATCCTCCTCAGGTTCCCATGTGTCCACACGGCCACCGCCAAAACCAAAGGTCCTTAGCCCCATTGACTCAAGGGCGCAGTTACCTGCAAGTATCATGAGGTCTGCCCAGGATATCTTTTTTCCATATTTCTTTTTTATAGGCCATAAAAGCCTTCTGGCCTTATCAAGGTTAACATTGTCCGGCCAACTATTAAGGGGGGCCAGACGCTGATTGCCAGACCCAGCGCCGCCCCGGCCATCACCCTGGCGATAGGTGCCAGCGCTGTGCCAGGCCATGCGGATAAAGAGCGGGCCATAATGGCCGTAATCTGCAGGCCACCAATCCTGTGAATCGGTCATAAGGGCATAGAGATCATTTTTAACTGCCTGAAGATCAAGCTTTTTAAATTCCTCAGCGTAATTGAATCGCTCGCCCATGGGGTTGCTCAGATTTGAATGCTGATGAAGTATCTTAAGGTTAAGCTGATTTGGCCACCAGTCACGGTTTGATGTGCCGCGGCCTGAAACGGGTTTACTTGACATTCCTGTTACGGGGCATTTACTCTCTTTACTCATCTCTATCCTCCTTTATCTGTTAAAGTTTTTTTTGACAAGCAGGGCATATTCCAAAAAAATCCAGCCTGTGGCTGGTTATACTGAAACCGGTCTCCCTGACCAGCTCTGCTGATACAGATTCCAGGCTCTCAAGGTCAGGGTCTATTATCTTTTTACATCTTGTGCATATCAGGTGCGGATGGGGGTCTGGTCTGTTGCCGTCATACCGGCTGCTCTCAGTACCAAAACTGAGCTCCTGCACCTCCCCCAGATCCTTGAGCATTGAGATGTTCTTGTAAACAGTAGCAAGGCTTGTTGTGGGAAACTCCTTTTTTACCTGTTCATAGATATCTTCAACACTCGGATGTCCTTCACTTACAGACAGGACACTTAGTATGGCAATTCGCTGCGGCGTTATCCTGCAGCCTGCCTCCCTCATCTTCTGTATCATTGTCTCTAAACGTATCTTATGATCGGACATAATGACTAAATCACACTCCTTTTTATAAAAATACGCAAAGCGATAATGATTACTATTTGATAATAATTATCAATTATAAATCAAAAATCCCGGTTGTCAATTCTTTATTTTTAACAGCGCCCTGATCTCCTCCCTCTGTTCCTTGTCTTTGAGGCGGTAGATACTGTCTATCTTATAATAAAGAGGGCCTGTGTTTTCAGTGACAACTACCCTGTCATGACCGGCTGTTATGGTGGAACCGGTGCCCGGTATGCCTATGTTGAGATGTACATTGCTGATGGGTCTTTGCAGAATGAGCAGGTAGTAATCATTAAAGGCAGCCTTAAGTATAATAGACTGGGTATCCAGCTTTTCCCAGGTGGGCTCCTTAAAGGTCACGATTCGATCTACCTTTTCCAGCTTATTATCAAAGTTGTATTTTTTAGGAACAGGAGGGAGGGTTGTAGCGCAAGATAAAGTCAGAAAAATGATAATTAATGGTACAAAGACAGAAAAAGCCTTTATCGCCCTTTCCATTTTTGCTCTCCTTTTCATTTATGGTGGTTTTATTGGGATATTTTATACGAATCAGGATAAATGTGAACATATTTTTTTATATCAAGAGTAAATCAATAGAGATGGTTAACTCCATGATTTTTCTTTTTATTGACTTGAAACGCAGTGCTACCTATACTTCACTATAAAAAATGTTTCTTATCAATAACCGGGGTGTTTCACACATTAACAGGTAATAACTTATGACCCTGCCTGTATTCAAACATGGGCTTAGCAGGGACTCTGCATTTGGGTTCTCATGCGGACGCTGCATGGGTTGCTGTCGTAATAAAAAGATACAGCTCAACCCCTATGAGATTGCCCGCATGGCGAGTCACCTTGGTATTTCGACAACAGAATTTATTGCTGACTATACTGCCAGGGGCACTGTCCTAAAAAACAGGGAGGATGGCACCTGCATATTCCTTAAGAAAAATGGTTGCAGCATACATCCTGACCGGCCCCTTGTATGCCGTCTTTACCCACTTGGCCGACATATAAGGTACCCGTGGGTTGAAAGCTTTTCACAGTTTGAGTCTGAGCCCGGATGCAAGGGGACATTCAATCAGGGTGGCACAATTGAAACATACCTTGAAGAGCAGGGGGCCTTTGACTTTATGCGGGCCGCAGACCTTTATCTGGAACTACTCTGCTTTTTACTTGAAACGCTTAAGGATAAGCCCTTTTCACCGGATCAATCCGATACCATACTCGAAACAGTGCAGAATATCACCCAGGGTAAAGCCGGTGAAAATGAACTGAAGTGGATAGATATGGATAGAACCATTGCCGATTATTGCAGACGATCCGGCCAGCCTGTGCCATCAACAATCGATGAAAAAATGGCAGTACATATTACCGCCGTCCGTAAGTGGGCGGCTTAACTTTATTGAGAATGTGCAGTAAAAAAGAAAGCATCATCATGAGATTTGGCGGAAAAGCCAATCCTGACAGCATTGTAAAAAGGTAAGTTATCACGCAAAGCCGCAAAGAACACAGAGATAAAAAAGTTTTAAAGTATTTACCCTGCGGCTTTGTGACTTTGTGTGAGATGGAACTTTTTTACGAAACCATCAATCCTGGCAAATCCTCCAAATGCCAGTTACTACATTGAATAACCAGTTGAAAACCTGCGCAGATTCATGTACATTTGCAAGTGTTTCAAATCAAGCAGGCATCTCAGAAGAAATATTAGTTTTATTGAGGCGTACAGCAATGCTGGATTACAGGTTGTGAACCCTTTTATATGGGGCTTTAAGCGGTCAGCGGTCAGCATTCAGCTTAAGCCTGTTGGAATGATAAACAGTTAGAAAATAACTGAAAAAGGCGGTTTTTACCATAAAAGTTTATTGAAACTGGAAGACAAACAGAAACAATGTGATCATTGGTTAGCGTCAAAAGAAAGTAGGAGGGCACTGTGAAATCAATTACCGAATTAGTTAAGATTGTACTACTGTTAATTATTGCTGTCTTTCTAGGTATTGGATCAGGAATTTTCCATAAGCCTACGACCATTGTTCCTGAGCCAAATAGTATATCAGATACCAAATCATCCATCCCAAAAAAGGAAAGAAAAGAAGATCTTAAGAAAATAATGGAACATACACTTTCTAGCCTTTTTAAATTTCCTGAAAGTGTGCGATTTAAGAATACGAATCTTGTATATAAACGCTTATTTCACGATGCTGGTATAAATGTCGACACTTCAAAGGAACTTGAGCTTGCTACTTTATGTGGGCATTATTCTGCACAAAACGCTATGGGGGTTTACGGAGCATTTGAACGGTTTTATGCTGAGGTAGCGGTAAATAATGAAAAACGAGGGATTTCGGGAGAATTGTGGTTTAGTAATGATGGCTCAATACAGAAACTATACTCTCTTGATTCGAAAGTACCATTAGAAGGTGAAGAAGATGAGTTTAACAAACTTTTCTTAAAAAATTGCGGTGATATTGACAAGGCACATATGGGTGCGTTCAGCGGATATGAAATTGGATACGAGGCAATAGGAGTAAAATACTATTCTGAAGCTCTTGACAAATTATCACAATATCCAGATTTAGCAAATACCATACAAATTTGCATGCAATCTGGGGCATCAACTGATTATTGTATAGCCATAGAACAGTGTCAAAGATTCGAAACACTACAAAACGATATGAAAGAATTTTGTTCTATTCAAAAAGAAATTTGCTCTGATAATAATTCGCCAAATGTTTGTGAGGAAAAAATTATCGCAGTTTACAAAGAGAAGAATTCAAAGAATAAAAAATAAGTGCTAACCCGCTAATCTACCGGACCTGGCAGGAACGATTGCCACGCCGGTAATCAGCACTGTTCTGTGTGAAAATAAATGTCTAATCTTAAATATCGATTTGAAAGTTTCATGTCCTCACTTCCCTCAGTTGAAGTGATTGATGACATTGAACTATCTAAGGATAAAAGAAAATACAAAAAAGCCGATTATTTTGGACTGGGCCGAAAAATAATCTTTGAACAAAAATCACTTGAGACAGATCAAACTGAAAAAGTGCAGAGTAAAATAGATAGCTACCAAAATGAAGATTTCTTTCCTCTATACTATTGTGAAAGAGATATTAACAAAATAATAAAACATTTCCCGGACGAAGAAAAAACAAACTTAGAGGTTTTAACTTTAATAACAAAACAAATTGAAGGGGTGCTATCAAAAGCGAATTCCCAAATATCTTCAACAGAAAATATGTTCAATCTACATGATTCAACTGGGATACTAATTTTACTTAATGATACGGTTAAAATATTATCCCCTAATATTATAGCTAAAAGAATTGTCGATCGTATAAGGGAAAAAAATAAAACAGATAATTACCGATTTAACAGGATTCAGTATGTTATTTTTATTTCTGAAACGCATACCTATAAAGGTATTCCTATTCTTTTACGAATCGAAGGCCCAACGGCACCTGAAAATGCCGTCAACATTAATGAGTATCTAGACTATTTTGTGTTTTCTTGGGGGCAATATAATTGTGGTGAGGTTGCTCATTTTAATGCAGAACAATTCAACAATTCGGAATTTGTAGAGAAAAAAGAAAAGGTTAAAACTAAACCAAAGACTCGTTCAGATGTTCGTATCGAATGGTATAAAAAAGTAAGATACCTTAAAGATTTAACAGATACACAAGTGCTAGAGCATGGAAATAAAATAATAGATACGATTAGCCATTATATGTTGAAGGGAGGGCCACGTTTACCTATAGAACAATTTGGAGAATTAGCTCTTCAATTTGGTGACTTTATTGAAGAATCGAATATAAGAGGATTAGATCTAAAAGAAATGTAATAATACACAGAATTGGGTAAGGGGGAGATTTTAATTCCCCCTCCCCACACCACCTCAGCGTGCGGGTCCGCACTGGGCGGTTCACAGAGAAAACCGGACCGTAATCGGGTAGTAGATCACAACTCATAGTTCTTTGAAACCTTAAGATGTCATCTGGTCAGGGCGATTCTATGTCGCGCCGTATACACACTCCACCGATCGGCTTCTTAGTGTGATGCGAGCACCTAGAGGCTCCTTTCCTTCTCTGTGTTCGGCCCTTCGCCATGTCCAGGACATTACCCCCGGCGTTTGACTACTATGACCTCTGCTGACTTCTGCCCAATCACATCCCATGTTGCCACAGGATGCGCTATGTCTCTTTGCTGTTTTCCTGCTGCCTGTTTCGCTCGTATT
>Ga0123334_1006218_pt1 | contig 11125 bp, 9 predicted proteins | sample BiotimSIPDNA_FD_89706 | JGI IMG/M metagenome (GOLD analysis project Ga0123334, IMG submission 89706) | Anaerobic biogas reactor microbial communites from Washington, USA - Biogas_R1 time_0 SIP DNA | ecosystem: Engineered > Bioreactor > Anaerobic > Unclassified | place: Washington, USA | collected... | reverse complement strand
TGCGGCAGGGACGGGTGAACCTGCGCGAAAGCTATGCTCAAGTGCGCAATGGTGAGGTATTTGTGCAAAGCATGCATATCAGCCCCTATGAACAGGGCAGCATTTTTAACACCGATCCCCTGCGCCCCAAGCGTTTGCTGCTGCACAAAAGCGAAATCCGACAGCTGCAAAATGCAGTTTCGCGCAAGGGATACACATTAATTCCTCTGCAATTATATTTAAAAGACGGCCGAATGAAGCTGGAGCTGGGGGTGTGTCGCGGCAAACAATTGCACGATAAGCGCGATGCCATCGCAGAACAGGACGCCCAGCGTGATATTGAGCGCGCCATGCGGCAAGATTACCGGGCCAACCGGGGAGAATAGCCGCATAGATAGCTTGCTATGGTGTTTCCACGACAAAGGAATGTGTGGTTTCACCGTTTTTTCTTTTAGCAATTTCCTAAATTGCTATTACATTAGGTTTCCGCTTGCCACCCGCAACATACTGTTCTCCGCAATATTTGACAAGCATTCACAAAGCTTGTATATTATTTTAAAGTACCGCTGCGTGCAGTCGGGAGAGAAAAATGCCTTACAATGATATTAAACATGTGTTGCCTCACTTTATGTTTCAGGGAAAGTATGTAAATTCTGTAGAGCTGGGCGGAGGCAACATCAACACCACCTATCTGCTTACTTACCGCGATGAAAAACAAGAATACCTATACACCTTGCAGCACATCAATACCTACGTATTCAAAAACCCGCGCAAAGTGGTGAGCAACATCGCTGCCGTCACCCATCACCTGCGCAGCAGCATGCTGCGCCATGATGAGGATCCTACCCGCCGGGTGCTGGAGCTTGTGCGCACGAAAGACGGCCAATACATGTATGAAGAAGACGAGGACGATGTTTGGCGCGCTTACAGCTATATTGCCAATGCGGCTGCCCTTGATGTTGTAGAAACAGTGGCGCAAATGGAGGAGGTGGGGCGCGGATTTGGCGCGTTCCAGCGCAATCTGTATGACTTTGACGCCGCCAACCTGTTTGTGCCCATCCCGGACTTTCACAACACCACCAAGCGTTTCTATGCCTTTGTGCGCGCTATAGACCTGAACAAGGGGGGCCGACTGCACAAGGTACATGACGAAGTGGAGTTTATGTTTGAACACCGCAAAATGATGGGCGAAATTGTCAAACTGCTGGACGCCGGCGTGCTGCCGCTCCGCGTCACCCACAATGACACAAAATCCAACAATGTGCTATTGGACGAACACACCGGAAAAGCGCTGTGCGTAATTGATCTGGACACCGTGATGCCTGGCAGTTCGCTGTATGACTATGGCGATGCGATTCGTTTTGGTGCTTCCACCGCTGTTGAAGATGAGCCGGACACCTCTAAAATCGCTCTGGATATGGCCAAAGCTACGGCTTTTACACGCGGATTTGTGGATGAAACCAATGGTTTTTTGACCCAAGAGGAGCTCAGCCGTTTGCCGCTGGGCGTTGAGGTGCTGACCTGCGAACTGGCCATGCGGTTCTTAACGGACTATATTGACGGCGACCTGTATTTTAAAGTAGATGGGCCCGAACATAACCTAACCCGTGCGCGTGCGCAGATTGCGCTGCTGACCGATATAGAGCGCAAGGAAAAGGAACTGTATGAGATGACCAGCGACCTGATTGGAAAGAAAGGTTAATCCGCGCACCCCTGCCGCATCACAAACACCAGCAATGTCCCCCGGCGCACGCTGATGCGCGTCGTTTCGCCCGCTGCCTGGTTGCTGACCCCCAAGGGGTTGTCGCCGGTCAGGCGGGCGTTGGTTATTTCATAGGCCAAGCCGCGCAGCGTGACGCCCAGCGCCTCATCGCCTGCACAGAACACCGATACCGTTTGGCCACGGTGCAGGCCGCGCAATTGCAGCGTGCCTGTCGCAATTGCGTACACAGTAAAGTTTGGGGCTACGATGCGCGCATCATACCGGCTGCGTGCCAGCGCGGACAGCAGCTGCAGATTGGCCTGGAAATGATCCTGTCTGCCACCGGTAGCGCCATACAGGCGAAACTTGCGAAACCCCATCCCCTGCGCCAGGCGGATAGCCAGCGCCATATCGGTTTCATCCTTACGGCTGGGAAAGCGCAACGCGCTAACCCCTTGCGGCTTGCGGCGCAGCGAATCCATATCCCCTATCACCAGGTGCGGCGAAAGCCCCTGCGCATGCAGGGCCTCATAGCCGCCGTCGGCTGCCAGCAGCAGGTCGCCGCGCGCGGGTTTTAGCCCCCGGCAAGTAAACTCCCCGGCACCGACAATAAAACAAATGCCTGAACGCATGGCGTCTCCCTTCCTTTTAGGGTAGTATAGCATGCGAGGCATGCAAATGTGCAGCCGTCCATTGCATGAATGTTTTGCGCGGAGGAAAAATATGGCCAAAGTTCGATCGGTTTACGTGTGCCAGGCCTGCGGGTATGAATCACCCCGCTGGTATGGCAAATGTCCCGGCTGCGACGCGTGGAATACGCTGGAGGAAACGATGCCTGCCACTGCACCTGCCGCAGGAGCCAAGCCACATAAGCAGCGCGCGGGTACCGGTGCCGAGGCGCAATCCATCGCGGACATTGAAGCCGGTGAGGAAATCCATCATCAGACCGGCATGCAGGAATTTGACCGTGTGCTGGGCGGCGGCCTGGTGGAGGGTTCGCTGCTGCTGATGGGGGGAGAACCTGGCGTGGGAAAAAGCACGCTGCTCTTGCAGATATGCGCGCTGCTTTCGCGCGCGGGACGGCGCGTGCTATATGTCAGCGGCGAGGAAAGCGCGCGCCAGTTGAAGCTGCGCGCCACGCGCTTAGGCGCAGGGAAAGACAATTTCCTGGTGCTGGCTGAAAATGCCATGGACATGATCGAGCAAAAGCTGAACGCCCTGGACCCGGACTGCGTGGTCATTGACTCCATCCAGACCATGTATCGCCCCGAAATGGCCAGCGCGCCGGGCTCGGTCAGCCAGGTTCGGGAGTGTGCCTCGCTGCTGATGCGCTACGCCAAGACGACAGGCTGCCCGGTATTTCTGGTGGGGCATGTCACCAAGGAAGGTGCCATCGCCGGCCCGCGCGTGCTGGAGCACATGGTGGATGTGGTGATGTACTTTGAAGGCGATTACCAGCGCGAGTACCGCCTGCTGCGCGCGGTCAAAAATCGCTTTGGCTCGGTCAACGAGCTGGGCATTTTTGAAATGACCGGGCAGGGCATGGTGCCGGTGCCCAACCCCTCCGAAACGCTGCTGGCTTCACGCGCTGCCAACATCAGCGGTTCGGCGGTGTTTTGCGGCATGGAGGGCACGCGCCCGGTGCTGGTGGACAACCAGGCGCTGGCGGCACAGTCCTTCTACCCCTCACCCAAGCGCACGGTCAACGGCATGGATCAGGGGCGCATCGCGCTGTTGCTGGCGGTGCTGGAAAAACGCGCAGGGCTCAAGCTGTACAACCAAGATGTGTACATCAACGTGGCCGGAGGCCTGTCGTTAAGCGAGCCTGCGGCGGATTTGGCCGTGTGCTTAGCGGTGACCTCCTCTCTTTTGGACATCGCACTTCCGCGCGATGTAGCCGTAATGGGAGAAGTGGGGCTGGCAGGCGAAATACGACCCATTCCCAACATGCAACGTCGCTTGGCTGAGTGTCGGCGCCTGGGCTTTTCTAGGGTAATTTGTCCGCGTGACAGGGATAGCAAGGCCAAGGATGACGGCTTGCTCACTGTATCCACCGTGCAGGAAGCCGTGAGGTGGCTGCCAAAGTTTACAACATGACAGAGATTTCATACTTTTGATGCTGTTTTGTCATGTTTGTCATATCTTTGTCCTTGTATCGCTTCCTTTAGCCTTGGTATAATAACCGGACAGGAGATTTCCGCAGGAACTTGTACAATAGAAAAAGAGGTGCTGAAAATGAAGAAGAAATTAACAGCTTGTATACTGGCTTTGATGATGATTGTAGCCGTGGCCTTGCCCGCCGCGGCGGAGTTGCTCAAGTTCAATGACGAGGGGCCTCAGGTAGGGCTACTTCAGCTAAAGCTAAAAAGCCTTAACTACTATACCGGCAAAATTGACAACAAGTTTGGCTACTTGACGTATCTGGCGGTGCGCGACTACCAGAAAAACAACGGCCTCAAGGCTGATGGCGTAGCGGGTGAGGATACTCTGGCCAAGTTGGGCATCGGGCCGCCCTCCGGCAAACCGGCGGACACGCCGGACGTACTGCGGCTTGCCTATGGCAGCAAAGGCTCCAAGGTAAAAGAGGTACAGGAGCGGCTGGCCGCGCTGGGTTATTTTGCCGGCGATGCTAATGGTGAGTTTTATGACAGCACCTATTATGCCGTCATCGCTTTCCAGAAAAACAACTATCTAAGGGCCGATGGCATCGTGGGCGATGCCACCTGGGCGCGGTTGTTCAGCAAGGATGCGATCAGCAAGGTTGCCTCACTGCCCTCAGCCGTTTTGCGTTTGAAGCTTTACGACAAGGGTGCCGATGTAACCAAGCTGCAGCAGCGGCTGGCCATGCTGGGCTATTACACCAGACAAGTAGACGGCGTGTACACCTACTACACCTACCTGTGCGTGCGTCATTTCCAGAAGATAAACAATCTAACAGTTGATGGTGTAGTAGGGCCGCAGACCTGGGAACTGCTGATGAGCGACAAGGCCAAGAAGGCATCGGATGATTCTTCTCCTCCTGCGCCCAAAGTGTTCCGCCTCCAGTACGGCGATAAAGGTGCTGATGTGCTGGCGCTGCAAAACCGCCTGGCTGATTTGGGCTACTATGCCGGTGCCAAGGATAGCTATTTCAATTACACTTTGTATTTGGCTGTGCGCAAATTCCAGCGTATCAATGGCCTGAAGGTTGATGGCGTGGTAGGTCCGCTGACTTGGAATCTGCTGATGAGTGACAAGGCCAAGAAGGCATCGGATGATTCTTCTCCTCCTGCACCCAAAGTGTTCCGCCTCCAGTACAAGGATAAGAATGCCGATGTACTTGCACTGCAAAATCGTCTTGCCGATTTGGGTTATTATGCTGGTGCCAAGGACAGCTACTTTAACTACACGCTGTATTTGTCCGTGCGCAAGTTCCAGCGGCAAAACGGGCTGAAGGTAGATGGCGTTGTAGGTGAAAAAACCTGGAACCTGCTGATGAGCGCTGAAGCCAAGCCTTACGAGAAAAAATGACAGGCGTGCACTCGGCCCGCTTTGGCGGGCCTTTTGCTTGCATGGCTGAAACGAGGTGTATTTCATGCGTAAAACCAAAATAGTATGTACCCTGGGCCCCGCATCCAATACCCTGCCCACCATCCGAGAAATGCTAAAGGCCGGAATGAACGTAGCGCGGTTCAATTTCTCTCATGGTACCCACGACTCCCACTTTGAACTGTTGCAGCAACTGAACCGTGCACGCAATGAAACCGGGATACCGGTGGCTGCACTGATGGATACCAAGGGCCCGGAAATCAGGGTAGGCATGTTTACAGAAGGAAAAATCATGCTGCATGATGGCGATTCCTTTACGTTGACTGGCCGTGATGTGCCTGGCGATGAACATATCGTGTCCATCTCCTACCCTAACCTTGCCAAAGACCTGGGCGATAATAAGCGCATCCTGATTGATGATGGCAATGTGGAACTGGAAGTGACCGACATTGATGATCTGGATATCCACACCCGCGTAATATCCGGCGGACAGGTTTCCAACCGAAAGGGCGTCAATGTCCCCGGTGTGCATATCAACCTGCCCTATATCAGTGAAAAAGACCGCGAGGATGTATTGTTTGGCATCCGCACGGGTTTTGACTATGTGGCGGCCTCTTTTGTGCGCAGTGCAGAGGATCTGAAGGCAATGCGGACACTGCTGAATGAAAATGGCGGAGAGCATGTCCGCATCATTGCCAAGGTAGAAAATGCCGAAGGCGTGGCCAATATCCGCGAAATCATTAACAACAGTGATGGCATCATGATTGCCCGCGGTGATTTGGGCGTAGAGGTACCGCTGGAAGAGATTCCTGTGCTGCAAAAACAGATTATCCGCCTTGGGGCCATGGCGGGGCGCCCGGTCATCACGGCCACGCAGATGCTGGAAAGCATGGTTTCTCACCCACGCCCCACGCGCGCGGAAATCACCGACGTAGCCAACGCCATCTATGATGGCACCAGCGCCACCATGCTGTCCGGAGAAACGGCCAACGGCAAATACCCGGTAGAGGCTGTGCGCACCATGGCGCGCATTGCCGAGCGCACCGAAAAAGACATCAACTACGCGAAGCGGTTTAGCGAGCATACTATCGACAACGCAAAAGAAGACGTTACCAATGCCATCAGCCATGCAACCTGCCTGATTGCTTATCGGCTCAATGCAGCGGCCATCATCACCGTGACCAAGTCCGGCGGCACCGCACGCATGATCAGCCGTTTCCGGCCCAGCATGCCCATCATTGCCTGCACACCGGAGGCAGTAACCCGCAGGCAATTGAGCTTGTCCTGGGGCATAACGCCCGTCATCATGCCGGAGGAGCGCGTAACTGACGTATTGTTCATGCATGCCGTGCATGTGGCGCGGCAATCCGGCCTGGTGACTCCTGGCGACCTAGTGGTGCTCACCGCCGGTGTGCCTATCGGCCGTACCGGCACCACCAACCTGATCAAAGTGGTGGAAGTGCCGCACGACTGATGCGTTGTCTGCATATCCTCATGATTTGAAAAGGCACCCCGCGCGGGGTGCCTTTTCTTCAGGTCAAACGTGTATAAGACTTATTTGCCAAACTGCACGTCGTTGTTGCCGCTGGCGGTCGTCCACATTTCCAGCATGTTGATTGGGTCGTTAAAGTCTGCGATCCAGCCATTGCGAGCCAAGTCGTAGTTGCCGTTTTTGCGCTCGTTCAGGAACACGTTCCAATCCAGCGTCTTGATGGTCATGGTAATGCCCACCTCTGCCAGGTCTTGCTGAACGGTTTCCGCGATAGCCACGTGGCCGGCGCTCTGGTTGGTGAGATACTCAAAAGCCAGGGGCGTTTCGGCGCTCAGTTTGTTCTGATCATCAAACTGGAAACCCGCAGACTTGAGCAGTTCCACTGCTTTGTCCACATCGCGCTCCACCGGGTAGTAGCCATCGCCCACGGGATAGGACCAGCCCGCCGCATCCTTGAAGATGCCGTTGTTGCCGTCCAGCATGCCGCCGGGGATAAAGCTGGTCGCAGGCTGCTGGCCGGTTTGGCCAATGGCATCCACGATGTACTGACGGTCAATCAGCGCGCTGATGGCCTTACGCATGTTGGCCGCTTCTTCCACGGTCTTGCCTGCGAACAACTTGGACTTCACGTTGAAGTTGATGTAGTAGGTACCCAACTGGTTAACCACATGGAACTCCGGCGTACCGATCAGGCCCTTAATTTCGTCCTGAGGCACAGTGTCGATGAAGTCCAGGTCGTCAGCCTTGTAGGCGGCATAGATAGCGGTTTCGTCAGCAGACAGCATGAACTCCAGCTTCTCGAGTTTTACGTTTTCAGCATCCCAGAAATTGGGGTTCTTGACATAAACCATGCTCTCATTGTGCACCCAGCTTTCCAGCGTGAAAGCGCCCGAGGTCACAAAGCCTGCTTCGGTCGCCCAGGCACCGGGGTTGACCACATTGCCCGCCGCATCCTTATAGTTGGCAGCACCTTCTACGGTGGGCTGATGCACGGCGAAGAACGTGGGGAACGCAGCCAGATCGAGGAAGTATGCGCACGGCGCATCCAGCACGACGGTCAGCTTGGTACCGTCTTCAGAGGCCGTCACCTGCAGGGCGGGCACCAGGTCATACTTGCCAGTCGGGGCTGCACCCTCGGCCACTTCCTGTGCCACATAGGCATCATCCACCAGGTCATAGGCACCCGTGCCCTCTGCGTTCTCCACATAGGTGTAGTAGCCCGCGATGCCGTTGAACATATAGGAGTAATCCGCAGCCGTTTCGGGGGCTGCAGCGCGCTTCCAGGAATACTCAAAGTCCTTGGCATTTAGCGCATCGCCATTGGACCACTTCAGGCCTTCACGCATGGTGAACTCATAGGTGAGGCCATCCTCGCTGACGGTATAACCTGTGGCGAAGTTGGGCTCCAGCACGCCTTCGGCGTTGTAGGTATACAGGCCGCCAAAGGAATTAATGGCCAGGCATGCACCGTCCACCGAGCTGTTGAGCGCGGGATCCAGTTTGTCCGGCTCGCTGGCCAGGTTGATGCGCAGCGTGTCAGCATCGCCCTTGGTCGCGTACAGGAAGAATTTGTTGCCATAGTTGTTGGTGTAGAACCCTTCCACATCGGGCTTCACCATAAACAGGTCGTTGTAGTAGTAGACGGGCACGATGGCACCGGTGTCCATCAGCATGTCCTCGGCCTCATGCATCAGCTTGACGCGGCCGGCAAAGTCGGTGGTGGTTTTGATCTGGTTGATCAGCTCATCATAGGGTTTCCAGTCCGGCAGCGGGCCTTTGGCGCGCAGCGCGGCCAGCTCAGCCTCGGCCTTGGCAATTTCGGCCGCCTCGGCTTCGCCCTTGACAGTTTCCAGATCCTTTTTGAGGGTTTCGATCTGGGCGGTCAGGTCGGTAATCTGCTTGTCCAAGTCGTTCTTCTGGCCATATGTCATGGCTGCGAAGACCACCGCTGCGACCAGCAGAACGGCAAGAACAACATTGATTTTCTTGTTCTTCGCCTGGGAGTTGTCTTGGTTACTCATAGGTACCTCCATATGTATTATTTCCTTATGTTTACAGTTCAGCGAAGAACTGCCTAAGGCATTCAGGGAAGATGCCAGCACGCGGCCTGATGGCCGGGGGCAATCTCAGCAAGCGGCGGGGCTTGCTGCGCGCATTGTTCGGTGGCATACGGGCAGCGCGTGCGGAACGCACAGCCGCTGGGTACATCCAGCGGGCTGGGCACATCGCCCTCCAGCACAATGCGGGTACGCGTACGCGCAGTGTCCGGGTCCGGGATGGGAATGGCCGAAATCAGCGAGCGTGTATACGGGTGCGCCGGGTGATTGACCAACTCCGTCGAGGAAGCGATCTCCACAATCCTGCCTAAATACATCACTGCAATTCGATGGCTGATGTGCTTGACCACCATCAGGTCATGGGCAATAAACAGATAGGCCAGCCCCAGGCGCTCCTGCAAATCCTCAAACGTGTTGATAATCTGCGCCTGAATGGATACGTCCAGCGCGGACACAGGCTCATCGCATACGATAAACTCCGGCGTCACGGCCAGCGCGCGGGCAATGCCGATGCGCTGACGCTGACCGCCCGAAAACTCATGCGCATAGCGGCGGGCATGGTCGGCATTCAAGCCCACCAATTGCAGCAATTCATTGATACGATCCTGACGTTCATTGCGGTTGCTGTACAGGCGGTGGATATCCAGTGCTTCGCCCACGATGTCGGACACCGTCATGCGCGGGTTGAGCGATGAATACGGATCCTGAAACACTATCTGCATTTGCCGCCGGTGTTCCTGAATATTGTCTGCGGTGATGGGCACTCCCCGATAGCGCACGGTGCCGCCGGTAGGCTTATACAGGTGCAGGACGGAGCGGCCCACCGTGGTCTTACCACAGCCCGATTCCCCCACCAGGCCCAGCGTTTCACCTTCTTTGATATAGAAAGACACGCCGTCCACAGCCTTGAGCGGCCTGCGCTTGAAAAAACCGGTGCGGATGGGGAAATACTGTTTTAAATCCTCTACTTCCAGCAAATGTGCCATTTACCCCACCTCCCGCTTCTGCTCGTCATATACCAGCTTTACATTCAGCCAGCAGGAGGCCAAGTGATCATCGTTGATGGGCAATTCCTGGGGAAGTTCACTCAGGCAGATGCGCATGGCATGATCACACCGGGACGCAAACGCGCACCCTTCGGGCAGGTTGAGCAAATCCACCGGCGAGCCTGCGATGGGCACCAACTTTTCGTGCACATCGGTCATGCGCGGAATGGAGCGCAGCAAACCCTTGGTGTACGCATGGCGCGGGTTGTAGAAAATTTCCTCCGCCGTGCCGCGTTCACAGATACGGCCGGCGTACATGACGATGATTTCATCGCACATTTCCGCAATGACGCCCAAGTCATGCGTAATCATGATGATGGCCATCCCCAGCTGCTTTTGCAGGCTGCGCATCAGCTCTAAGATCTGCGCCTGTATGGTCACATCCAGGGCCGTTGTGGGCTCATCGGCAATCAGAATGTCAGGCTCGCACGCCAAGGCCATCGCAATCATCACGCGCTGGCGCATGCCGCCGGACAATTGATGCGGATACTGGCGCAGACGCTTGTCCGGCTCGTTCACGCCAACCAGGCGCAGCAGTTCCAGCGCGCGCGCTTTAGCCTGGGCGCGGGTGCGATCGGTATGCAAGCGGATGGCCTCCGACAGCTGGCTGCCCACAGTAAAAACCGGGTTTAAAGACGTCATGGGATCCTGGAAAATAATGCTGATGCGCTCGCCACGGAATTGCCGCATCTCGTTTTCGGAGGTTTGCAGAATATCCTTGCCGTCAAAGAGCACCTGACCGCTTTCCACACGGCCATTATCGCTGAGGATGCGCATGATAGAATAGGCCGTCACGCTCTTGCCGGAGCCTGATTCGCCTACAATGCCCAGCACACGCCCGCGATCCAGATTGAAGCTGACGCCATTGACGGCATGCACTTCACCCGAATCCGTAACAAAAGAGGTGGTCAGGTTTTTGACCTGCAGCAACGGTGTATCGCTCATCATTACCTCCGCAGCTTGGGGTCAAAGGCATCGCGCAGCCCATCGCCCAGCAGGTTAAAGGATAGCACGATCAGGCAAATGCCCAGCGCCGGAAACACCAGCTTGTAGGGGAAGGACTGCATGCCGCCGCGCGCAGCGTTGGCCAGCGAACCCAGGGATGGCATGGGGGCCTGTACACCCAAGCCAATGAAGCTAAGAAAACTCTCGGTAAATATCGCAGCCGGCACCTGTAGAGCAGTGGAAATAAAGATAACGCTCATGCAGTTGGGCAAAATATGCCGAAGGATGATGCGGCCGGAACCCGCGCCCAGCGCGCGTGCAGCCAGCACATATTCGTTGTTTTTAATGGCTAAGATTTGCCCGCGCACCAGGCGCG
>Ga0123334_1006217_pt1 | contig 11125 bp, 6 predicted proteins | sample BiotimSIPDNA_FD_89706 | JGI IMG/M metagenome (GOLD analysis project Ga0123334, IMG submission 89706) | Anaerobic biogas reactor microbial communites from Washington, USA - Biogas_R1 time_0 SIP DNA | ecosystem: Engineered > Bioreactor > Anaerobic > Unclassified | place: Washington, USA | collected... | reverse complement strand
GGACATGAACGTTGCCCTTTCCGTGGCGACATCGTCGAAGGTGCATATCGCGTCGGGCCTAAAATAGCGCACCGCTCTTTCCGCAACACGAATCTTATAGTCGACAATGGCGTTTAGCAGAGCGAAACAGGCTTCCGGCTCTTCATGCATTGCGCAAAGCGCGTTTTCAAAGCCCATCAGGTGAGTCAGCCGCAAAAAGGGACCGTTCCACATTCCGTATTCTATGATCTGATTATCGGGGTCAAATCCCGCCAGCTGCGCCTTCGATTGCTCCTCCCAGTCGAACTGGTCAAGATCGGGAAATTTGACGATATCTTCCCAGTCGCAAACATCCTCAAGAACGGGTTTCGCGCTTGCCGGAACGCCTTGTCCCAGAGCGGAGTCGGACGCGAGCCATCTGCACCCGAACCCGTCCGTCCCGCCTCCGATCGGGCCGTTTTCAAATATTTCAAGTCTGCCGCCCACCTGACACATATCGCTTTTATAGTTTCCGACATGATCATGAGTCTTGTGATTGAGTATGGAAAGCATGTTTTCTCTTCGATTCATCCCAACATCCTCCGGGGCATTTGAATACAATGTGCAAAATGAGCCTTTTATCCGGCTTCGTTTTGTAATATATGCTTATACTAGCACTTGTTTTTATCACTGTCATTGTTAAACTGAGACAAAATCGGTAGTCCTTTTTGTCAAATCTTAATGATGACTGAGCGGTTCCGACGTGATATATTGTCTATAGTCATTATTTCGAAAGGAAGCTGAGGAGCATTATGCTTAGTAAAAAAGAGAATTTTCTTCAAACGCTTCTCCCGAACGGAAAGCCGGACAGGCTTATAAAGCAATTTGAAGGAACGGTATTTTTGACGGGCGATCCTGTCAATTACTATGTGCGAGGCGATCGCTTCCCGGGAATGGAGCCGAAAAAAGATCGCTGGGGAACAACGATAGTCTGGGAGCTCGGGGAACCGGGAGCCATGCCCTTTGTTACAGAGGCAAACAAAACAATACGCGATGTTACAGACTGGCGCTCATTTACAAAAGTGCCGGATCTGATTGCGAACTGCTCCGATAACGCGCTGTGGGAGCCGTTTTTGGAGCGCGCCGCGGCTATAGACCGCTCCGAAGACCTTCTTATGATGTTCGCGCCGACGGGACTGTTCGAGCGCCTGCATTTTCTCATGGGCTTTGAAGACACTCTTGTTAATTTCATGACCGAACCGGAAGCGATGGAGGATCTTTGCGCGGCTATCGGCGAATATCGTTACAACGGCTTTCGTCTGATGGTCGAGCATGTACACCCTGACATGATACTCTCGCACGACGACTGGGGAAGCAAGACCAATCTGTTTATGCATCCGGACATCTGGCGCACCTTCATTAAGAAGAACTATCAGAAATCCTATGACTATCTGCATGATAACGGCGTAATCATCATGCATCACTGCGACAGCTTCTGCGAGCCTATCGTTGAGGACATGATAGATCTGCATATAGACATATGGCAGGGCGTTTTACCGCAAAACGACATTCCCAAGCTTCAAAAGCAGATAGCCGGCCGAATGACCCTCATGGGCGGGATCGACGCCGCGATCGTTGACCGCGCTGACTCGACAGAGGAAGAGATCCGCCGCGAAACACGGCGCGCGTGTGACGCTTACGCTCCGGGAGGGCATTTTATACCGTGTATAACATACGGCGGACCCGGCAGCATCTACCCTCAGTGCGACGCTTTTATAGACGATGAAATCGACCGCTGGAACGCCGAGCACGGAAAACTCTAAGATCGGTCTTTTTCGCCGTTACAGATTAATACCCATTCCATCTAAACCGGAATTTGTCAGCCTGTTAAAAAACCACGCCAATGGCGTGGTTTTTTGTCGGCTTGGAAAATAATACGGTGATTTACCGTTTTTTATTTCTCCTTGGATAGAGCGCCGCAGACAACCATGACCGCAGCGTACAAAACGCCGGCGACAGGCCAGATAATCCAGCTGTTTCCCCAGTTGCCCGAACGGAAGCTGTAGATTAAAAAGACCGCAACTACCACCAGCCAGTAGACCGGTGAAATCACATTCGAAAGAGAATGGCGGTTTTTCTTTTGTCTTGTATAATCGCCCTCCTGAAGCAGCTTTTGGAGGCTTGCCCAATTCGTGCCCACCGTGATGAGGAGAAAAACACCGATCCCGACCAGCAGCAGTGCCACAGCCAGCATGGACACAACAAATAAACCGTTCTCGGATAAAAACGAGCCTGCAAAAAGCGGGATAACCGAAAGGATACAGATACAGGTTCCGAGCACTGTATATTTTGTGTGTGTATCCTTATACATCTTTTGCCGTTCCTTCACCATGCCCGAGACGCCGTACTCCGTTTCGAACACTTCTTTTTCAAGATATTCGTAGGGGCTTGTTTTTGCGCCGCAGCAGATAAAAATCGCCACAGCTACCGCTATGATCAGGAACATCGCCACAAGCCCTATTCCTCCGGCCAAGCCCTCGGAAATGGGTATTTGCCGTGTATTGCTGCCCGTAGTCAGAACTATCAGACAGACCGGCGAAAGGATGCATAAGAAAGTGGCAAAGGCAACGCGTTTTGCGGTGTATTCCTTTACCCGGAGAAATTCGTTCGCTTCTTCCATGGAGACGCGGCGCATACCGGATAAGTCCTCCACGGAGTTTACATATTCGGCCTCCTCCATCTCGTCCTTGAGAAGGTAATCGGTGCTCACCCCGAAAATCCGTGCCAGCAGCAGCACCTTCTCCAGTTCAGGCACGGACTGCACGCCCTCCCATTTTGAAACCGACTGTCGGCTCACACCCATCTTCTCCGCCAGTTCTTCCTGTGACCATCCGTTCTTCTTGCGCAACGCGATAATTTTGTCCGCCAATATCATAAAAACTCACCTCGTTTTTTTTACCGGAATTCCGAACGTCATCCGATCTGCGTTCAGAATACTAATTCCGGCGGTTGCGTGACACCAACCGCAGCAGTCAATCTGTCAACTGTGGATTGCGGGAGTTTTCTTTTGATAAGCTTATCACAGTTTCGGCTGTTTTGATAGTCTGCTTGGGACCGGCGCAGTCCATGATGAATGTAATGAGGCATCCGACGGTATGCGTCCGGGCATACCGTCGGATGCTCTTTTTCTCAAGCTTATTTCCTGCTTACCACGGAACCTGCGGATCCGCATTTATCCGGGTGCGGTACTGGTTTTGATTACGCCATGTAAGCTACGATCGGTTCAGGCTCCTTCGCACCGGGGAAGCGAATAAGACGGCCCACTCGGTTCACGTCGCAGCGCGTCGCTCCGAACACGAAGTCATACCGGGAAGTGAACAGTCCCTCCGCGGGGCGCCATGTCAGACGCAGGGTATTGTCCGCCGACCAATATGCGCTGACAAAAGCGCTGTTGCCGTCAATCTCGTTTAATCGGCGCGAACCGTCGGTAGCCGCCACCGCCGTGAAATCCTTTCCGTTCTGCGTAAAATCGAGGGTTACCGTATCAACGCCGAAAGTAAAGCGGAAGCTGCTTATCCCCTTTGCGGTATCCGGGGCAAAGCTCATCGGTCCGAGCGAGAAGCTGCCGGAAGCAAGCTCCCACTTTATCCCGCAAACAGACTCGAGTTTCGTTCCGAAAGGTACATACGGCTCGGCCGGTACGGCCAGCGCTTTTAAGCGGCGCGCGAGGTGTCCTGAAGCCGCCTCGTCCTCGGGCAGCGGATCCGCGCCCGGAATTTTATCCAGAAAACGCCACAGAGCGTCCAGTGTGCGGAAGGCGTCATCGGCATGCTCGGTTATGGAGATGATCATATCAAGATCCGGGATTACAACGGTGTATTGTCCCGCCATGCCGTCGGCGCGGTATGCTCCGGGACGCTTGCACATCCAGATCATAAATCCGTAGCCTGAGTTGCCGTCATTTCTCTCTATCGGCGTATCGGGCTTTTCGGGCTCGCCGAACATCCCCCACGAGTTGTCAATCTGCTTGGAGGTCGCGAGCTTCACGAATTCTTCGGAAAGAATGCGTTCGCCTTCCCAGATCCCGCCGTCCGCGTATAGCTTCATAAGACGCAGATTGTCTTCCGTGGTCGCCTGCATTCCGGCGCTGCAAAATTCGTTGCCGTCTCCCATGCGGAGCCAGCGCAGGTTCCGGGTGTCTATGCCCAGCTTGTCAAACAGGCGGGGCTTTAAATAGTCAAAGGCGCTCATCCCGCTGACCTGCCGCACAATAGCGGCCAGCATCTCGCACATAGTGCTGTAGATAAACCTGGAGCCCGGTTCGTAATTTATCTCGCAGTTTAAAAAGTCCCGTATCCAGTCAACGCCCTGCTGCGGCATATGCCGGATCCCGCTTCCCATGCGCAGCACATTTTTTACCGTAAGCAGCTTTTGAAACTCGGTCGGTTCCGCTGGCGCCTGCTCCGGAAAGATATCGATCAGCCGGTCATCAAGCTTAACCAGACCCTCGGTCAGCGCGATTCCGACAGCGGTTCCGGCGTATGTTTTTGTATGTGACATGAGCGCGTGGCGCATTCCCGGGGTGTACGGACTCCACCAGCCCTCCGTGCAGATCTTTCCGTGTCGCATGATAATAAGGCCGTGAGGCTCTGTGAATCCCCCGCCCTCCAATTCGTCCAGCAGCCATTCCACCGCAGCGCTCGGAATTCCGAGCGATTCCGGAGTTGTCCGAATGAATTCCTTCCGGTTCATGAAGCACATCTTCCTTTCAAATCATTAAATTGTTGTCTGCACCCGATTTTATCCTCCGCCAAAGCAAGAGTCAATAGCACCCGGTCAAGTTTGACCCAAACCCGGTCGTACACACGAATCACAACAAATATTCCGTAATATCAGGCATCGATACGGTTGATATTGATATAATAGTTGCTTTTTAAATGTAAAAGTTTATGATAAATTATAAAAGCAAGTACTTTGAAGGAGAGGCACCTGTCGGTGTCGCGCATGAATATGAATTATAAATATCCGCATTTATTTTCACAGCTGATAATAGGCAGCACGGTGTTCAACAACAGGATCTTCGCTTCCGCGACGGGGCCTACCAATCTGACGAGCCGTAAAGCGCCGTCAGCTGAAACCTGCGCTTTATATGAGCGCAAGGCCGTCGGCGGCGCGGCGGCCGTTTGCATGGGCAACTGCACGGTAGATACGACTATCGGAAGATCTGTGAGCAGCAACATTGACCTTGGCGACAGGAGCATAATTCCGCAGCTTGCAAAGCTCGCGACGGCCATCTCACGCCACGGGTCGGTTCCGTCGATAGAGCTGCAGCACGGAGGCAATCATTCTTTCGGTTCGTGGCAGGAGGGACACCAGATATACGGACCGATGGAGTATATAGACGAACAGGGCCGCCATATTCTCGCGATGACGGAGGAAGTGATCGAAAAAACGATAGAGAGCTTTGCGCAGGCTGCCGTCCTGGCCAAGCAAAGCGGCTTCGGTATGGTAACGATCCACGGCGGCCACGGCTGGCTCATTTCCCAGTTTGTATCCCCTATCAGCAACACGCGGACCGACCGTTGGGGCGGGAGCGTTGAGAACAGATGCCGGCTTCCCGTAGCCATATGCGACGCGGTCAAGAAAGCGGCGGGGCGGGATTTTCCGGTGGAGATTCGCATCAGCGGCTCTGAGTGTCACCCCGGAGGCTACGGCATAGACGAAGGAATCGCCATCGCAAGACAGCTTGACGGCCATGCCGATATTATCCATGTCTCCGCGGGCAGCCATGAGGTCCAGGAAGTATTCACCGTAACGCACCCGAGCATGTTTTTGGAAGACGGCGCAAACGTCAAATACGCCGCGGAGATTAAAAAGCATATTAAAAAATCATACGTCGCCACAGTCGGCGCCCTGGCCGATCCGGATCTCATGGAGGAAATAATCGCCTCGGGGAAAGCCGACATTATCGCGGTTGCCCGCGGCCTGCTGGCGGATCCCGATCTGCCGCTGAAGGCCAGAACGGGCAGAGAAGACGAGATAAATACCTGCATGCGATGCCTTGCGTGTTTTTCCAACCGCATCAGGAAGCAGCAATACATGTGCGCCATCAACCCGAGGACCGGCAGGGAGACGGAAGAGCTTTTCGGCTACTTTCCCGCCATTAAAAAAAGGGTGCTCATCGCGGGGGGCGGCATAGGCGGCATGCAGGCAGCGCTGTCGGCCTCCGCAAGGGGGCACGAAGTCATCCTGTGCGAAAAGTCGAACAGACTAGGCGGAGCGCTCAATTGCGAAAGCGGTGTTCCGTTTAAGAAGAATCTGACGAAGTACCTCGAGCGGCAGGCAAAGGCTATAGAAAAGTCGAACATCTCCGTACACCTGAACACCCCGGTGGCCCCGCAGACAGCGGAGAAATTCGCGCCCGACGTTATTATCGCGGCCCTCGGCTCGCGTCCTGTCGTTCCCGATGTGGAGGGCATAGGCGCGGATAACGTATTTTGCGCCGAAGAGATATATTACGATCCGTCAAAGGCCGGGGCAAACACGGCGATCTTGGGGGGAGGACTCGTCGGGATGGAACTCGGCATCCATCTGGCGATGATGGGCCGGAAAGTTTCGATAATCGAGCTTCTGCCCGAGCTTACATACGGCAGCAACCATCTTCACGCGATCGCCGTTGATCTGGAGCTGAAAAGGCTCGGAATCGACATATATCTCGGCACAAAAGCGCTCGGCATCTCAAAAGAGGGGGTCCTTACCGAAGGGCAAAACGGCCGGAAACTTATTAAGGCCGATACGGTGATCTACGCGGTCGGCCAAAAGCCTTTCAGAGAGGAAGCGGATTCTCTGCGCTTCTGCGCGCCGGTTTTCTACCAGATCGGCGATTGCCTCATTCCGAGGACGATTACGGAAGCGACAAGAGAAGCGCACAGCATCGCATTGGATATCGGCAGGTTCGTCTGATAAAACATAAGCGAAGTCGATCGGAGTTGCCGGATGGTATTCTGAAAAATAAAAATGCTGTTTCGGATGCCGGTCAATAATAATTGATTTATTGAGGAGGGAAAAGTGCGTTCTTCTGGGGTTTTCTTAGAACTCCGCGGTTCTTAAACAGGTTGGCTTTAATAAACACCGCTAATAATTCAGTATTAAATTATGGAGGGAATAACCATGAATCTTATTGAAAAATACGCTCCGAATGCCGCGAAACTGTCCATCAGCCAATATTGCCCGCCCAAATGCTTTGAGCTTGCCGGCAAGCGCTTCGAGTTCGCAGTAGATACCGGCGAGGATACAGGCGATGCGGTATTGAATTTCCTGGACGAGACCCGTCTTGAATGGAGCATCAAAAGCAGCGGAACACCGAAGACCGAAACGTACGAATGCCGCAAATCAGACGATTGGACTTATCTGCTTACCTACTGCATCGAGGGCAAGACGCCGCGCGAAAACCATACCTGGGTAATCGATATCGAGCAGGGGCTCGTGACGTTCCTTCGCTGCTCGCTCGGCGAGAACCCGTACTGGCCGTATATTATCAACAGCCACTTCAGCTTCGGATACATAAAGGAAGAGGGCAAGGAACACACTGATCTGAAGCGTCACAGTTTCACCGAAGACGTAACAGGTACGGCTGTGAGGTGGACATACGGCCACAGCACTTCAACGGTTCACGTTTATCACCATGCGAACTGGTACCGTATCGGATATCCGAGAAACAGGACCGAAACAAAAGAAGTTCCCGATTCTACAAAACGGATAAGAGAAATGATGCAGTCAATGCCGAGCTCCGACGAACCGGCTTACTACGTTAAAATCAAGGAGGGAATGTACTTAGTGAGCGTCACCGAGCAGAATCTTGAAAAGATTCTCGGTGAAAAGTTCGGCTTCCGCAGCGATACGCTGTGCTTCCTGGATAACTGGAAGCGCATGTACAGTGTAGGCCGCGGTTTCGGAACGGCAACAACCGGAGGCCAGGACCGCGAGATTTTTGTCATGATCGGCAAATACGGCTCGCCCGAAGAGGTAGACGAGAGTTTTTTTACGAGTCCGATCCCCTTCATCGTATAGAGGGTTAGTGTCGGCGTCGACGGCGGAGCTCGAAAATAATCCATAAGCGCATATGATAATAAATTCTGTCGTCACGCCATGCGGAACGATACGGATTTTACACGAGCCGGATGTTGACCGGAAATTTGAGGGGAGGTCTTGTCATGAATTATTTCAAAGCGACATTCTTCGATACGTATACACCGCTGTCGGAAGAGCAAATCCGGCAAAAGCTCACGCCGGTTCCGTCACCGGCCTGTGCGTCCGCGTCATGGTGCGGGCTAAACGGTAAGAGCATAAAAATAATCTTAGATGACGGACCCGTACTGGAATATACGTTTACGCGCGACACGCTCAGGCTCACCGAGGGCGGTGCCCGTCCGGTTGAGGCCCCATACGCGGCCAAGGAACTGGAAGGCATAATCTTACTTACTCATATGATCCCAGACACGGTTCGCGGATATAACGTAGTAATAGACAGCGGCACGAATCTCGTCACGGCGTTCGAGGTCTGGTTCTGCGGGTTCGAGCCCGATAAGCGGGAGGTTTGGCGCCACTGTATGCAGGGGTACGTTGACACGGGCGGACCCGCGCCGGAGAAGCGCCACGGTCTCACAAACCGGATCGAGGGCACAGGTACTCACTGGATAGACGACAACGGCAGAGAGATGCTGTATTTCTTTCCGTCGGTCATATGGTCGTCCTATGTGGAGCTGTCAAACCCGCGCGGAGGCATCACCATAACCGCCCCGTCGGATTACTATAAAATAAGCGACAAATACTACATCTACTCGCGAAGCGAACAGGAGTATTCGGGGTGCTTCACGCTGGAAGTTATCGACCTGTTCACTGTAAGACATATCGGCGTGCGTCTGGGGTTTGACTTAAACGACGCGCTCGACTACACAATGTACAGCGGCAGCGGAGAAGTCACCGGGCGGTGTACGAATCTGGAGCCGCTGACGGATTACGGCACGGAGAATCCGTTCGACGAGAAACGCCGCGAGAAGTTCAGACAGGAGGGCAAGGGCTCGCGTCCGAGCTACCGTCCCAGATTCATGCACAAGGATTACACAAAAGAAGAAGTGGACGAAATTATCAGGAAAAACCTGCGGTGCTTTAAGGGGCGCACCATCATGACAAGCGCCAACACCCTTGAGCCCTGCGGATATATGACGGGCAAGCGCTTTAATCTGCGTTACGACAACGGACTTGTGTGGGAATATGACATTCTTGATGCAAGCCGGCTGAAGTGGCGGCTTGAGGGCGAGTCGGACTGGCACGAGGAAGTATATCAGGGCATAGAGCCTTCTAAGGACATCATACTGTTCAGCCACGTATGCACGGGCAGCGATCCGCTGCGCAACCCAACCCACGCCGTCGATTTCTCAAACGGGTTAACGACCTGCGTAGACGCCAGGCTCGGCAACGGGCGCAAACCGTGGGAGGTCGGCCATGAGGCATATTTCGGCATACTTGACATGGATGGCGGCCCGACGCCGCCGGTAACCGCGCGGCACGGGTTCACTACGGAGCTGGTCGGCAAGGCGTATTCATGGGTTTACGGCGAGCACATGCAGTCCATTCACGTTTACAGCACGCCGGAGTCCTATTCCTGGACGATCATGCTTCAGAAAAACACGGGCGGCTTTATGTGGAGTTCCCCGTGTCTGTATGTGAAGCTCAGGGAAGACGCTTATCTGATGAGCTGGACGGAAGACGCCTGCAACGGCAACCAGGGAACGTTTATTCTCAACCCGTGGATTATGCACGACGGAGGTTTCTTCTTCGGTATAGGTGATACGGACGGCCAGCCCGATGTGCACTTAAATCCCCTCGGCGCCTATGCCCGCCCTCTTGCCGGATACGACCTGATGCGTTTTTTTGAGAATAAGCGGAAATAGCGGAGTTTCGGCAGCCGGCCTTTCCCCGGGATCAACAGCTGCGAATAAATCAGCCGGCCTGCATGCCCGAGTTCTCATAAAAGAGGGATAATAAATGGTTGAAGCCCAAAAATACGCTGCACTGGATCCGCGTGCGACTATGAATGATATTCAGCGAATACCTCTTGCACCGAGATTCAGGGACCTTAATGATAAAACAATTTGCTTTATTGAAATGCTGGTGGATTCCGGGTTTGAAGAACTGATGGATATAACGGCCGGCTATTTAAAGCAGCGCTATCCCAAAACAGAAATAAAGCGGATAAACAAACAGAGCCTTTCAGGTGACAGAGAATCCTTTGAAAAATTTGTTCGGGATGCCGATTCTTATGTCTGTTTTACGGCACCTGCCACATCCGTTACAGCCGACGCGATCGGTTGGGCATCGCAACCCCTGGAAAAAAACGGGCTTCCCGGAGTATGCGTTATATACGATTATTTGTCGGAAACCGCCAGGTTCGCTATACAAAGAGAAGGGGCAATGCTTCGGTATATATCCGTTCCTTTCCCATACAGCGGCATGGCATCGGATTCCATGTCCGGAATTCTCAAGGAGATTGAACAAGGCCTGACAAAACCGCTTAATACCGATGAATGCAAAACAGGGGTATTGAGTTATGAAAAACCCCCGAGAATCTGCATTGAGGGGACACTCTCCGAAGTACAGAATTACTTCTGCGGAATGGGTTTTACAGACGGACTGCCGATTATTCCTCCGACAGAAGAGAGCGTTGAGGAGATGTTACAAGGGACATCTCATAAGCCTGATGAAGTAGTAACAACAAAAATGGCTCCCGAGAAAATGACGGTAACGGTCGAAAACGTCGCGATAAACGCAGTAATGGCCGGAGCAACATCGCAATATATGCCGGTATTGCTCGCTGCGGCGGAAATTCTGGGTTCAAACCCGGGATTTTGCGCAACAGCTAAGTCAACCAACTCCTTTTCTTATATGCAGGTCATCAACGGACCTATCAGAAACGAGCTGGCGATGAATTCCGGAATATATGCCCTCGGTCCGGGAAACAGGGCAAACGCCGTTATCGGACGCGCTCTGCGGTTGTTTCTGATAAACCTGGGAGGATCGCGCATCGGCGTAAACTTAATGGGAGTTCAGGGGAACACCGGCAGCTATACTTTCGCTTTCGCCGAAAACGAGGAGAACAGCCCATGGG
>Ga0123334_1006216_pt1 | contig 11127 bp, 8 predicted proteins | sample BiotimSIPDNA_FD_89706 | JGI IMG/M metagenome (GOLD analysis project Ga0123334, IMG submission 89706) | Anaerobic biogas reactor microbial communites from Washington, USA - Biogas_R1 time_0 SIP DNA | ecosystem: Engineered > Bioreactor > Anaerobic > Unclassified | place: Washington, USA | collected... | reverse complement strand
TTTTTTAGCGATACCGAGCGCCAGGCGATGAAGTATGATGTAAATTACTTACGTTTCCCTGGGGAATTAGGATGCGTTGTGAACGGTATCGGTTTAGCCTACCTGACTATTGATCATTTGATTAGAATGAAAAATGTGCCTGCAGCTATCACCGATATCCATGGAGGTGCAACGATTACCTCAATTGTATTTTCAATGGAAACTCTTTTTCGTGATGACCGGGTACACGCAATTATGGTTAATATATTTGGGGGAATGACTGATTGTGAGGTGGTTGCTGATGGAATTATTTCTTCCATCAAATATAACGATCAAAAAAAACCTGTCTTTATTCGACTAAAGGGTACCAATCATCAGATAGCAATTGATAGACTTTCATTGCATGAAAATATACGTTTTTTTGACACCACGGAGAGTTTAACCCAGGCTGCTCTTGATAGTCTGAAAGAGGGCTTGGCATGAGCCTCTTGCTTGATTCCAATTCACGCATCATGGTTCAAGGGATTACTGGTCGGCAAGGTCATTTTCATTCCAAGCGGATGATAGAAAACGGGACGCAGATAGTCGGCGGTACTTCCCCGGGTCAAGGTGGAGATTGGTGCTTCGACGGAAGTCTGCCGATTTTTGATACAGTTCGCGATTGCATCGACGCAACAAATGCTGATACAAGTGTGCTTTTTGTTCCACCTCACGCTGCCGCAGATGCTATCATAGAAGCAATTGATTGCGGCATAAAAACAATTATCTCGATCACTGGTTCAATTCCTTTGCATGATATGATGCTTGTGAAAGCAGCCTTGAAAAATAGCAATTCTCTCCTGGTCGGACCGAATTCACCAGGTGTTTTAGTCCCTGAAATAGGGAATGCAGGTGTTTACCCAGACGAAATAGCCACCAAAGGCAATGTAGCAGTAATATCAAGGTCAGGAACATTAATTTACGAGGTGCTTGACACACTAAAAAAGGCCAATATTGGGGTGAGCACAGCAGTTGGTATTGGTGATGATCCAATCTCTGGTATTGATTTTCTTACTTGTCTTGAGCTTTTTGAAGCAGATCCTCACACGGAAAAGATTGTCATGATTGGAGGTCCAGGTGGGGTGAGCGAACTCCATGCTGCCAGTTACATTATGGAGCATGTGACAAAGCCAGTGATAGCTTATCTGGTTGGAGAAAGTCTATCCACTTCAATTTTACGACCACTCTTCTTACAGAGCGGTGCTTTGGTTTTAGATTCGGCCGGAGAGAAAGCCGGTGCCCTTGTCGATGCCGGGGTTCTGCTTGCGGACACAATTGAGGAAATTCCCACTCTGCTTAATAGATAAAAAAACTGCCTTTCAACAGTTTTTATAATACGGGATGTTCTGTTTAATTTCTACTTGGTAGCTTCTTCAATTGCCTTAACTGCATCACCAACAGTCTGAATGCCACGAGCTGCTTCGTCTGTGATATTAATATCAAATTTTTCACAAAAACCATCGATTAAGAAGAACTGATCCATTGAGTCCGCCTTAAGATCTTCAATAAAGCGGGTTTCCATGGTTATTTCATCGCCATCAATTTTCAAGACGTCTTTAACAACTTCTTTTACAGCTTCAAAAGTGCTTTCCATTATCTTTCCTCACTTGCTTTTAGTGTTAAGATTATACCAATAAGTAAACCATTTTATTCGAAAGTTATAACACAATATGGACGATCAAGTTACGAGTATTCCTAATCGAAAAGATGAACATCTGCGAATTTGCCTGGAAGAAAATGTTCGGTCAACACGGTCTGCCGGCTTTGAGAAAATAGAGCTGTTGGTTGATGCCCTTCCTGATCTCAACTTTGGAAATATAGATACCAGCCAGGTTGTATTCGACAAAATGCTCTCTGCTCCAATTTTGATTTCTTCAATGACCGGCGGCTCCGGAAAAACTAAGTATTTCAACCAAATGCTGGCACAAGCAGCCAATGAATTCGACATCGCCATGGCTGTTGGTTCACAGCGAGCAGCAATTATTCACCCCGAACTCGAGGAAACCTTTAGAATTGTTCGTCGCGAGGCTCCTGGAGCATTGCTATTTGCAAATCTTGGTGCTGTCCAGTTGAATTATGGGTTTGGTGTGAAAGAATGTCAAAAAGCAGTTGATATGCTTGAAGCAGATGGACTGTATCTGCATCTTAACGCTTTGCAAGAAGCCCTGCAGCCTGAAGGCGATCGTGATTTCAGTGACCTTCTGCTAAAAATCGAAAACCTGTCTGGGCAATTGAGTGTTCCGGTTTTGGTAAAAGAAGTCAGCTGCGGAATAAGTTATGAAAACGCCAGAAGGCTTATTGATGCCGGGGTTCAGGGTATCGATGTGGCTGGTTTAGGCGGGACTTCCTGGTCAGCTGTTGAGATGCACCGGCAGACCGACCTGATGCGAAAGAATGTTTGCAGGAATTTTATTGACTGGGGAATCCCGACAGCAGACTGTCTTCTATCCATGATCGATTTTCCGGAAAACATCGTGTTAGTTTCATCGGGAGGGCTCGAGACCGGGATAGATATTGCAAAATCAATAGCTATGGGTGCTGATTTAAGCGGTTTTGCGCGTAAGTTTATCGTTGCTGCAAATGCAGGAGAGCTCCAATTGCGACAAACAATCGAACAATTAATTTTAGAACTCAAAATAGCGATGTATTCTACTAACAGTGCAACGTTAACTCAATTAGCTGGAAAATGGGAATTAAAAAAAGGATTGTAAATGGATCTGGTTACTGATCTTCGAATTGGTTTCGATGAATACTTCAAAGAGATTGTTCTTTCTCACACACCCGAGCAAATCACCGGGCTGCGGGAATCAGTCTCCTATCATTTCGGCTGGAACAAAACTGTAAGCCTTCCAGGCAAACGCCTCCGTCCACTCTTTTTGCTTCTTACTTATTGCAGCTTTGGGGAAGCTCCTCAAAAAGCCTATAATCCTGCGATAGCACTCGAAACTTTACACAATTACACCCTCGTACATGATGATATAGAAGATGGTGGAGAAACCAGGCACGGTAAGCCCGCGCTTTGGGTTGAAACCGGAATGCCCCTGGCAATCAATGTCGGGGATTACCTTGCAAGTCTGAGCCACACAATAATGAGCGAAATCTCAGAAGTTGACTTTCCACCTTTAGTCCGGCAGAGAGCTATTGATACTTTTCAGCAAGCGTCACTCGAGGTAATCCAGGGGCAGCAGTTGGATATCACCTACGAGAACTATCCCGAGATAAGTATAGATCAGTATCTGCAGATGATCCGGCTGAAAACTTCGCGTTTATTTGCCTCAGCAATGACTATTTCAGCAAGGTTACAAAACCTGGACCTAAAGCTTGAAGCAAAGCTCGAAGAGATTGGTGAAAAGTTAGGATTGGGGTTCCAGATCCAGGATGATTATCTTGGCATCTGGGGACAATCAATTCTTACAGGAAAGTCGGTTAGCACAGATTTGTTAACCAGAAAAAAAACCTATCCGGCTTTGATTGGTCTCGAACGATCATACGAATTTGGCAGACTGTGGAAACCTGATGTCATGTTGACAGAAGACAACCTCAACTCGATGAAAACAGCTCTTGAAGATTGTGGCGCAATGGAAGAAACCCTCGACCTCGCAAATACCTACTACCAGGAATCGGTTGACGAATTGGTAACGATCCTGCCAAAAGACAACCCTTATGGGCAAGCATTTATAAACTTGCTGGGTGTGATGTTTGCTCCGAGTTTGTAACTGCTTCTTTCTGAGCAATCAGCCAGGTCGCGGCGATCAATCCCAGGCTGACCCAATAATACGGCAAACCAAAAGAATCCAGGCTGAAACCTTCGATGATCATCGCTATTACGATTAATTTACCAACCAGACCCATTGCTTTGTATAATCCTTGTTCAGTGTTTTTCTCAAGCTCATTTGCATTGCGCCAATGAACCACCAACCAGGAAACAAACAATGCAAAACCAACAATCCCCGTCTCAGCAAGAAGCCGAACCCACAAGTTTTTGGCGTTAGGCAGATATGATTTGGTTAATATCAGTTCGTTGATATCTAATAACTGATAGCCATAATCAGGCACTGTCTGCAAGAAAAAGAACCCTGGCACACCAAAGCCTGCTCCGAAAATTGGAAACAACTGAAAAACTCCATAGATTGCCATCCAATACATAAAGCGCTCAGCCAAACTTAGCTTCGCTGCCCAATCCAGGAAACCACGGTTTAGAAGGCGTTGTATATCAAAGAAACCAGCCATACGCGGTTCGAGTTTGGTCATAATCAAGCCAGCAAAAAACGCCACAATCAACAGTCCAACAAACAAACCAGCCCATATTCCCAGGCGCAATAATCGCTGCTTCCAGAGGTTAGGGCTGTTACTATTTTTTATGTTTGAAGTTCTTTTCTTGATCCAATTATTTGTAAATTGAACAACCACATAAACAACCATGAAGATAACAGTCATCCAACCAATGCGCGAAAACGTAATAAACAAAGTCGCAATCGAAAACAAAAACAACAGTTTTTCTACCTGAATTTTGTTAAATAATTTCTTCTTAAATACGCTTTGCCCGCTAATGCTCAATCCAAACCACAAGGGTATAAAGAGAATATTGAGTTGATGAGCGAGCCAGGAGGGTTCAAAAGCCGGCCCTGACGCCCGATGTTCAAACAACTTACCGCTGGATGAAATAAACGCGTTTAGCGAAAACATCCAACCAGGGTAACTGCGGAAAACTAACCATGTTATAACCTGCAGCCATGAATATGCCATGAGGATGATTCCAGTGATACTGATCCAACGTAAGGTCTGATGTAAATCATTTTTATTTTTGACCATAAAAATGGTAACGAGATAATAGCTGACCCCCATTGCAAAGGTGATAAAAACCTCAACAATATTATGTTTCAAGCTGAAACCTTGGAACGTCGGGACGTTTCGGAACGAAACCAGCAAAGTAGAAAAGCAACCCACAAGGAAAAATAACAACAAAGGCTTCACCTGATAGGGTAATTTTTTGCCACTTTTAAAGAATGAAGGAAGCCAAAACAGGAGAAAGATAATAACAGTTGGAATAATTGCAAGTGGAGCTACGTTCGTCCCCCCCATCAGTTGAGAAAGTGGTCTGAAACTACTGATAGGCATCACCAATAGAAAGATAATCCAGGTAACGTTTAAAGCTTTTTTAAAAAAATTCATCCCACCTCTTGTTTGGAATCAAAAAGTGGCAGTTCAAAAAAGATCAACGAAATTACCAACCCGATCAATGCTCCAATTAAAACCATATTCCCCCGCCCACCCTGAACTGGTGTGGAAGGAATCGCAGCCGGTTGATATTGACTGATTTGTATATCTTTGGTTAATCCCAACGCAAAAGGGCTCTCAGCGATGATAACCGCTTGCGCATCTTTTGTCTGAGATTCGATACCTTCGAGTGTAAGATTTTCACAAAAAGTTGTAGTGAATACTTTCTCGTCTTCAAGGCATTTCTCAGTAGAAGTAATCAACCACTTTGCTTCCGATACCAATAACGCATGTTCATATGCTTCGCTCAGTCGGTCGTAAGCGGCTTGTGCCCAGGAGGTAGCAATTCTCGCTGCAACCTGAGGGTCTTTATCCCGAACCTTGATCAGAGTGGTGTTCAATCGTCTTTCAATAACACTCATTTTGGTTAAATGATCCAGGCTGATTGGATTGCCTGATATTTTTTCATTCTCAAGTACCCGGTCAGTGATATCCGGATGGAACACCAATTGCCGGACGATTTCGAGTTGTGAGTAGACCATTTGTTCAGTCACATTAGTATCTTCAACAATTTCGAGATTGGTGACCAAAGTTGCTTCAGCTTCATATTGGAATTGAACAAAAAAACCTGCAACAAAGCCGATTAAAGCAAAAAAGATCATAAAACAAGCTGTAACGAGATAATGATTTTTCCTTAAAGACATAAATGCCGGAATAAAAGTAGTTTGATCTGTTTGATGTTGAGTCTTTGTCATGATTTTCAAATTATAGCTTAGAATATGTCAGCAATTTTACTATTACCTTACCATGTAATTAAAAATGGCTTAGTAAACCAGCTTGCCAAAATTTGTTAACTTCTCTATTATCAGCCAACTCGGTATAATAAAAAGATAAATGAATAGACGGAACAGTTTTCACTTTGGTATAAGAACAATATTTCTGACCCTAAGCGGTCTTCTCGCTGGTCTTGTTGCCGTATGGCAATTCCGTAAACTCTTTCAAATTATTCCTGATTTTCCGATTCCATTAAATTTCGCTTGTTTCGTTTTCTTCATCCCATTAATCATCAGTTTGATATTTTTAATTTTAGCCTTTTTGAACCACAAACAGAATAAAATAATTCTTCAATCATTTGATTACTTAAGCCAGAACAAAAAGAAGACCACAATTTTTGTTCTTGGCAGTTTGATTATATTTGTTTTCATCATCAGTCGAACAGCGAATTTGGATGATCAGGTTCTCAATCTCGCAATGAGTGGGATTGGTATATTGTTTTATGGATTATCGCTGATCACACTAATCATTTCCATATTCATTCGAAAAAAATCCCATAAAGATCAAAGTGATTGCTTCCTTGTCGGCACCTTGCTTGTAATAACTGCTTCTTGGCTATTTATGATCGCAACCCGCATTGGCTTACAACCAGACCTGGCATACTGGAATGTTGCCGGTGTTCCAATGATGTGGGTATCATTAGCTTCAATCATAGTTTTGATCTTGCTCCTGGATAGTTTTGTTTCCTGGATTAAAACGAAAACAAATAGAAAATTAGATGATCGATTGCAGGTATTGTTAGAGGTTTTGCTGGTTTTTACAATTTGGTTTGCTGCCTCCTTCCTTTGGATCAAGACTCCATATTCAAACAGTCATTTCCTGTTCGGACCCTTGCCGCCCAATGGGCACTATTGGCCTGCTCATGATGCCAAGCTGATGGATCTCGGCGGCCAATACTTGATAATCGGTGGAAAACTCGAAACTCCCTACTTTACTGAAAAACCATTTTATGCCCTGTTTCTTGGAATCTTACATTTCCTGTTTGGGCAGTCTTACCAGGCTGTTACCAATGTGCAGATTATGTTTTTAGCTTTTATTCCAGTTTTGCTTTACTATCTTGGAAAGCAGCTTTCAGGCAGACTCTTCGGTCTTGCCCTTTCTATCTTTGCAATCATCAAAGAAGCAACAGCAATCTTATTCACGTTTAAGATCTCAGTCTCTAATTCCCGGTTGATGATGACAGAGCTGCCTTCAGCCCTGTTATTAATTATGGTCGCGATATTATTATTTAAATGGCTTAAAGAGGATGAGCCAACCCATGCCCTACCATTATTGGCAGGGACAACCATCGGAATTGCCTCGAATGTCCGTTCAAACAACCTGGTTGTTTTGTGTGTTGTAATCGTTTTTTTGATTCTGAGCGGAGCAAAAAACCTTCGCAAACGCCTGCTTCAAATTGGTTTCTTTATTTTAGGTGTAGGGTTAGTTATCCTGCCCTGGACAGTTTACAGCCGGATCACTTATGGCAAAGATCCTATCACCTGGAAGATACGAGCTGCATTATCGACCAGATTTCAAGCAACCAACCGTGAGGAACATGAGGAATCATCCGGTATACCTAACCAACCGCTTCCAGACCCAACTTTAGCACCAACTAATTCAGACACCTTCAGCACTTTTTCAGATCCTTTAATCACAGAAACAAAGCAAGAGGAAACCCAACCTGAAAATCTTTATGAATCAAAAGTGAGCATGGTAATCGGACATTTTCTAAATAACCAGGTAAAGGCTTTGTTTATCCTGCCTTTCCAGCTATACCCTGCCAGACCTACCGCTATTCTCGAACAACAATACTGGCATGAGCCTGTAAATTGGTCTGGGGAGATGCCCACTGAACATATTGTTGCGTTCGTCCTCAACCTGGTTCTTATTTCTCTTGGAGTCAGTTTTGCATGGAAGACCTTCCGCTGGGCAGGATTGATTCCGCTGGTAATCGAGATGGCATATTACCTCTCAAACGCTCTTGTGCGAACCTCGGGAAGCAGATATCTCGTTGCTGTAGATTGGGTTGTTTATCTTTACTTCCTCCTGGGTATCTGGACGTTTTTACAATCTTCACGTTTACTTTCATCAATAATGCCAACCAAAAGAAAATATAGCAAGACTCCTTTGAAGGGATTTTGGATCAGTTTTTCTTTATCTTTAATTATTGGTCTTTCTTTGCCTGTTTTAAACTTGATATTCCCTGCTTTATACAACAATGAAAGCAAAGCAGATGTGGCTAACCGGCTCCCAATGGAGAAAATTGAGACAGAGATTGGTATTACACCTGCTGCCATGCAAACTTTCTATGACAAACCAGATTCCGTTTTCTTGTATGGGCGGGAAATTTACCCAGCATTTTTAGAAACCGGTCAAGGACCCGATAGTCAATCACTCACCTTCAGCCTTCTGACGCCTAAATTCTATGAAATCGTCATACCATATGGTATCGAACCGAACGAACCACTTCCAGCAGGTGAAGGGATGCTCGTTGTGGGCTGCAAAATGCCAGACACAAATCAGATTCTTGCGTATCTGGGTTACTTTATTGATTCAGATCAATTAATTTGGTCAACCTCTACAACTTTTAATGATATTTGCCCTTAATTTATTCCTACGAATTTTGTCAAATTTACAATTTCCTCAGGTTTAAAATGTTGGTACAATAAAACCATGAAAAATATAAGGGTACAGGATTCTTTTATTAAGGTTGGTAACTCTTTAGGGGAAAGCCCACTTTGGGACCAGCAAACACAAAAGCTGCTTTGGGTTGATATAAACCATGGCGTGATACACAACTTGAACCCACGGAATAAACAACTCAAGTCCTACAATGTCGGAAACAAAATTGGCTCCATCGCTCTATATGAAGACGAGTCTCTCCTGTTGGCAACGGACACAGGCTTTTCAAACTGGAACAAAACCACCGGATTGGAAGCCGAATTCTTACCAGTTTTCAACTCTGGAGACCCGGTTATGTTCAACGATGGCAAAGTTGATGCCAATGGCAATTTTTGGATCGGTACCAAAGGTCCTCGGGGAAAATCGGCATTGTATATGCTCGATCCCGCTGGAACACTTGAATTAAAAATTCCTGATCTGACGATAAGCAACGGATTGGATTGGAGCCCTGACCTAAAAACCTTTTATCATACAGATTCCGGTGATCAAGCAATTTACCGTTATGATTTCGATGTAAACACGAATTCCTTGTCTAACAAAAACGTATTCTTCAAACCTAAGACCGGCACCCCAGACGGATTGACTGTAGACATTGAAGGAAATCTGTGGGTTGCGATTTGGGATGGCTACAAGGTGGTCCAATTGAACCAGGATGGTGAAGTGCTAACTGAAATTCACCTCCCGGTTCCACGACCGACATCTGTAGCTTTGGGCGGCTCGAACATGCGGACTTTATTTATCACTTCTGCAACTGATGGTATCGATGTGCTTGATCTGTTTGACCAGCCCATGTCGGGGGATTTATTCGCAGTCAATGTTAAAACTCCAGGCAGACCACCAAATCGTCTTAAGTTAAATATGTAAGAACAAAGCGATAATTAAATACCACTGATTCTCTTTTAGAAAATATTTCTTGTTGCATTAATCTGCAAAATTAATCGCGATCTCCTGTCTTTTCAAATCGCAGACGTTCGTGTGTATCCAAAATGCGTTTTCTCAGTCTCAGGTTCGAAGGTGTAACCTCAAGCAGGTCGTCTGGACCGAGGTATTCTATCATTTCATCCAGGCTCATTTTCCTTGGAGGATCTAATCGTACATCGATATCACGTATGGATTGGCGCATATTGGTCAGGTGTTTCCTTTTGGTAACATTGATTGCCAAATCCTGTGCTTTGGCTGTCTCTCCCACAATCATACCTTCATAAACTTCTTCACCGGGGTTGATAAAGAGGATTCCCCGTTGTTCCGCGTTTTTCAAGCCAAAGGTCGAGGCGATACCGCTTTCAATAGCAGTGATCGAGCTGCTGTTCCGGTTGATAACCACGCCTTCAAGTGGTCGATCGCCGATATAAAAACTATTCATAACACCTTTCCCATGAGTGGCGTTTAGAAAACGATAACGAAAACCAAGCAAGCCCCTTGTCGGTATTGTAAAGGTCAGGTGGACTGTGTTGTCAGGGTTGTTGCGCATGTCTGTCATTTGCCCTCGTCTCTGTCCCAGCATTTCTACAACTGAACCAACATAATTACTGTCAACATCGATGTGAACTTCCTCAAAAGGTTCAAATTGTTTTCCTTCTGCATCTTCAACGATGATCGCTTCAGGTCGGCTCACCTGGAACTCATACCCTTCTCTACGCATTGTTTCAATCAAAATTCCCAGGTGCAGTTCACCACGCCCAGAAACCAGGAAAACATCTTTTTGTTCAGTTTCCTCAACTTTTAGAGAAATGTTTCTGCGTAGTTCGTCTGTAAGCCTTTCGAGCAGTTTTCGTGATGTGCTCCACTTTCCTTCTTTACCAGTTAATGGTGAGGTGTTAACACCAAATGTCATTCGAACAGTGGGCTGCTGAACCTCAATTAAAGGCAGTGCCACAGGATTTTCAGGAGAGGTAAGCGTCTCCCCAATTTGGATATCCTTCAATCCGCCGATAGTGATGATGTCTCCTGCCTCAGCCTGTGTGGTAAGTTTCTTCTCCAAACCCTCATAAGTATAGATATATTTAGCATTGATTCGTTCTTGACTACCATCCGTCAGGATGCGGATCAAAGGATCATTTGTTTTAAGGCTTCCTGAATTAATTCTGCCAGTAGCAGTAACACCGCTATATTCGTCGTAGCCCAGATTTGTCACCAGCATTTGAAATTCATTTTCAACATCCACAATTGGACCCGGAATCTCTCGAAGAATACATTCAAACAAGGGTAATAAGTTTTCTTCCAGCTGTGGACGCGTACCCGCTTTTCCTAATAATCCTTCAGCGTAAATTACCGGAAAATCCAGAATATCATTACTCGCTCCTAATTCAACAAACAAATCAAAAGTTGCATTGAGTGTTTGCTCGATATCAACATCTTTGCGATCAAGTTTATTAATCACCACAATCGTTTTCA
>Ga0123334_1006215_pt1 | contig 11128 bp, 6 predicted proteins | sample BiotimSIPDNA_FD_89706 | JGI IMG/M metagenome (GOLD analysis project Ga0123334, IMG submission 89706) | Anaerobic biogas reactor microbial communites from Washington, USA - Biogas_R1 time_0 SIP DNA | ecosystem: Engineered > Bioreactor > Anaerobic > Unclassified | place: Washington, USA | collected... | reverse complement strand
CAAAGGAAGGCATTATACCGAGTATCTTGATGAGGATTCGCTTATCATAGCCTATCTCGTGCAGGAGATCAGTGAAAATATCGATGCAACATATTCCAGCTTCTATCTGTGGAAGGATTCTGACCTCACCGGTGACGGCAAGCTGCATTTCAGTCCTGCCTGGGACTTTGATCTGGCATATAATAACTTTCCTGCCCGACGTGTCAATTCAGACGGTAAAAGCGTTTATTCATATAAGCCCGATAATTTGTTTGCCGCCTATTTTCCCATACATGGATATGAGGACGGCGGTGTGACTTCCTCATCCGGCAGCGGCCGCCCGACTGTCGGTATCAGTTGGATCGGACAGCTTTACAAGAACGAGGATTTTGTAAAGCGTGTTGCAGAGCTTTACTATGACCGGTTCGAGCCTTTCCTGCAATCGCTGACCGAAGGAGATAATCCGTATATCACGCAGATGGCTGAGGATATCCGTCCTTCAGCAGAGATGAGCAATGCCCGCTGGCATACCTACGGAGGTGCTTCCTACTGCGTATTCGGTTCATCAAGCGGTGCAACATTTATGGATTCAGTTGATATAGTACGAAAATATATCAATAAGCGTGAAAACTGGCTCAGTGATCTATGGAAACCATATAAATATGTAAAAGGTGATGTTAATGATGACGGAGCGCTGGATATAGCCGATGTTGTATTATTACAAAGGTGGCTTCTTGCTGTACCTGATACAAACCTGAAAAACTGGAAGGCTGCTGATTTATGCAAAGACGAGCGATTAGACGCATTTGATCTCTGTCTGATGAAACAAGAACTGCTTTATCGATAAAGTTTATTTTATTGAAGCTGACACCCTGAGATATACATACCTGCATTTCTCAGGGCTGTTCTTTTCAGACCTCTCTTTTCCGCTCCGCCCTGTCCGGCATTATTATCATATCTTAGATCTCAATAGTATTATCAGTCTGCTGTGATTTTCTCATTCACGGAAGGCTTTTTTGTATTTAACTTGCCGGTATTGCAATATTAACAAAATAGTGATATAATAAATATGTTTATTTGATTCTTAACAATTGGAGATTCGTATGAAAAAGGGTAAAACACAGAATGGCATACATAACAGAAACTCATTTCGCATGATAAGCCTTGGCTTTTTGATACTGGTACTGAGCGGAGCTCTTCTGCTCATGCTTCCTATATCATCTCGTGAACGAAGCGTTACACCATTTAAGGACACACTTTTCACAGCAATATCTGCTTCCTGTGTAACAGGTCTTGTAGTAAAGGATACGGCTACACACTGGTCGCTTTTCGGCCAGGCTGTTATTCTGGCACTCATTCAGATAGGCGGCATGGGAGTAATTACCATCGGCCTAATAATAACAAAACTGTCCGGCAAAAAGATTGGCCTTTGGTTCCGCGGCACGATGCAGGATTCCATATCTGCTCCAAATGTCGGAGGAATACTTCAGCTAACAAAATTCATTCTGAAAATGACCGCAGCCATTGAACTTACTGGCGCAGCTCTTCTATATCCCGTATTCTGCCGTGAATTCGGTGCTGTAAAAGGCTTATGGTACTCGATCTTCCACTCTGTCTCGGCTTTCTGCAACGCCGGATTTGACCTTATGGGCGTAAGGGAACAGTTTTCATCGCTGACTACTTTAGGAAGCAACGCTTACGCCAACACCGTGATAATGCTGCTTATAATCACTGGTGGTATCGGATTTCTCACATGGGACGATATCATACAATATAAGTTCCACTTCAAAAAATACCGCCTCCAGACTAAAATTGTACTTGTTACATCAGGCCTGCTTATAATCCTGCCTGCTCTGTTCTTCTTTCTTGCAGAATATACTGATGAACCACTGAAGGAACGTATCCTTCACTCCCTGTTCCAGTCTGTAACGGCACGAACTGCCGGCTTCAATACATCTGACTTCTCAAAAATGAGCGAATCTTCTGCACTCATAATGACTGTATTGATGCTCATAGGCGGCTGTTCCGGTTCTACTGCAGGAGGTATGAAAACATCCACCATTGCAGTGCTTTTCCTTGCTGCAATGAGTGTTATCCGCCGCAAAAATGATGTTGAGTGCTTTAAGAGACGCATTTCCGAAGATACCATCCGAACAGCAGGTGCGATACTCTTTATGTACCTTACACTTTTCCTGTCAACCGGAATCGCTATTTCTATGATAGAGTCACTGCCTATGATAAGCTGCCTGTTTGAAACAGGTTCCGCTCTTGGAACAGCAGGATTGACGCTTGGTATAACCACTTCGCTTTCACTTCCCTCTAAAATAATACTTATGCTTCTGATGTTCGCAGGAAGAGTCGGGGCACTTACGCTGATATATGCTGCATTTTCATCACACAACGGTATTGCAAGATTTCCGCAGGAAAAGGTAACAGTCGGATAATAAACATAAAAAGGAGAAATAATTATGAAATCAGTTTTAATTGTTGGCGCAGGTCAGTTTGGTATTCATATAGCAAGACGCATGGCACAGCTTCATTGTGAGATAATGGCTGTCGACAGCGAAGAGGAACGAATCAATTCCATTCTTCCGCTTGTTACCAACGCCCAGATAGGTGACAGTACAAATGCGGATTTTATGCGTTCGCTTGGTATACCTGACTATGACGTATGCATCGTTACTATAAGCGACAGCTTCCAGGATTCTCTGGAAACCACAGCTCTGCTCAAAGAACTTGGAGCACGCAAGGTAATAGCCCGTGCTCAGAATGACGTTCAGGAGAAATTCCTTCTGCGCAACGGTGCAGATGAAACTGTATATCCCGAAAAACAGACTGCTATCCGCCTTGCTATAAAGGAAGCGTCAGATGACATACTTGACGTTTTCCAGCTTGATCGGAACATCAATATCTATGAAGTCCGGGTGCCCAGAACATGGAATGGAAGAACTATCGCTGAGCTTGATATACGTAAGAAACACAACTTGAATATCATTGCTGTCCGTAAATCCGATCAGCTCGTTGTTCCAATGCCTGATATGGCCCTTTCAGTTGATGACGCAATTCTTCTCCTCGGCAATATGAAAGATATCCAGAAAGCATTCTGACAGCATTTTTATCAGATACGGCTAAAATTCACTTGAAACCGCTCATTCCCAGATGATTCATCAATAGCGGTGATTTATACAGAATTATCTTCTGTTAAAATTGTCCGCCATTAATATACGAAAGGATATTGCCCATGATACAGGATATCGCTCCAAGCATACTCAACAACAGCTACAAAATATGCAAGCCGGATGGCAAAAGCCGGTATTTCGTCTTTGACGGAGATATGCTGCTGGCTGATACCTCCCTTGTTTCCGGAGATATATCATTTCCGGGAAATGCGGATATCAGCATCAGCGGAAATGCAGTGTACCTCTTCTCAGTGGACGATATATCTTACTTTCTGCTCATGGATCAGAAATGCAGTGAGACAGAACAGTTCAGATATATCCCATTCAAGGAGCTCCGCAGTCTCGAACTGAGCAGGAATAACGGCTTGTTTACGGCATTTACCGCATATCATCTTTGGTGCTGGTACCGCTCCAGCAGATTCTGTGGAAAATGCGGCCACAGTACGATCCACAGCAACCGAGAGAGAGCAATGGTATGTCCGGAGTGCGGCAACATCATCTACCCGAGGATCAATCCTGCCGTCATTATCGGCGTACTGAACGGAGATAAGATACTGATAACAAGATACCGCACCGGCTTCGCACATAATGCCCTTGTCGCAGGCTTCACTGAGATCGGCGAAACACTTGAAGAAACTGTTGCCCGTGAGGTAATGGAAGAGGCCGGCCTTAAGGTGAAGAATATCCGCTATTACAGATCTCAGCCCTGGGGCTCTGTCAGTGACCTGCTTATCGGATTTTTCTGTGAGGTGGACGGCCCCTGCGAGATACATATGGACAAGTCAGAGCTGAAATATGCGGAATGGCTGGGGCGTGATGAGATAGTTCTGCAGCCACAGGATATAAGTCTCACAAATGAGATGATGAAGGTCTTTCAGGCCGGAAAGGAATAATATTCAAATAACAGGAGGTCTAACTATGTCAGAAAACATCGAAAAAGCTATCAAAAACCACAAACATTTCTATTCATGTTCAGCGGCTATACTCTGTGCCTTTGCCCATGAGATAGGCATTTCCGAGCAGGAAGCCCGCACCGTTGCAGCTCCTTTTGCAGGAGGAAAAATGGGAAAATGCGGAGCAGTTCTCGCCGCAGAATACATCCTGTCAAAGAAATATCCCGAACAGGCAGAGGAGAAATGCTCTGAGCTGGAAAAGGCATTCGTTGATATGAACCGCTCGGCAATGTGCCGTGAGCTGAAAGGTGCTCTCACCGGCACTCCTCTCAGGTCATGCCGTGGCTGCGTCACGGATGCAGCCGAGCTGCTTGACAAAATGCTGTAATATCAACTGTCACCGGAGCATTCGCCATGCTCCGGTAATTGTTTACTTGGCAAAAATTAACAATTTGTCTATTGAATTGTTTGTGGATATACTGTACAATAAAATGTGATATAATCGATGAAGTATTGGTATTTACGTCAGAATCATATTGCAAGGGAGGGATCTGCTATGACTGCCGAAAAAAAGCAACACCTCGACAGCTTATTCGATGCGTTTTCCATAATCGCTGAAGGAAAATATGTATTCCTCTGCGATATGAGCGAGGATATCTCACGCTGGTCACAGTCAGCCGTGGATTTCTTCGATCTTCCGTCTGAGTATATGAAAAATGCCGGTGCGATCTGGTCTGAACATATTCATCCCGATGACAGAAGCTCCTACGACAAAAGTATCTCCGAAATTTTTGCAGGCACCAACGCCTCGCACGATATCCAGTACCGTGCTCTCGCTAAGGACGGCACATATGTCTCCTGCACCTGCCGTGGTGTTGTCATCAAGGACACTAACAATAATAACGTTTACTTCGGCGGCGTTATTCAGAACCACGGTCTGCTCAGCTATAACGATACTATCACAGGCCTGAGAAGCCTGTACGGCTTTATTGACGATCTACAGTCAATATTCTGGAACAAAGTCCCCTGCTCAATACTTCTTGTCGGACTTTCACGCTTCTCTCATGTGAACGATGTTTACGGCTATACCTTCGGCAACAGCGTTCTCCGTCAGATAGGCAATACTCTCCGGGAACAGTTTGCAGGCAAGGGCTCGGTATACAGAATGGACGGCACGAAATTCGCTGTTATCTCAAAAGTTCTGAGTGAGGAGCAGATGTCTGCAATATGCAAAGAGATACAGAAAAAGTTCTCCCATCAGTTTGAAGTTGAAAACGAAACCCTCAGTCTCTCGCTGAATGCCGGTATCGTCAGAGTCGACAACTTCGACATTAGCACTGAAACTGTATACTGCTGCCTGAAATATGCATACTACCAGTCCAAGGATCGCAAGCTTGGCCATGCTGTTATCTTTGAGGACGCTCTGACCGATGATAACCGCCAGCTCATAGGCAAGCTCAATACTATCCGCAACAGCGTTGCTGAGAACTGCAAGGGCTTTTTCCTTTGCTATCAGCCTATCATGGATGCAAAGACTGAAAAAATAAAGGGACTGGAAGCGCTGATACGCTGGAAAAACAACAGCTACGGTACTGTTCCTCCTGTACAGTTCATACCCGTGCTTGAACAGGATACCCTCTTCCCGGAGCTGGGACAGTGGATACTCAGGCAGGCTATGAACGACGGCAAGCTGCTCCTGAAAAATCATCCAGAGCTGATACTCAACGTCAACCTTTCTTATACTCAGCTCGAAATGAGCTCTTTCCCGGCTGAGCTGATGAAGCTTCTGGACGAGACAGGCTTCCCGCCGAAGAATCTCTGCCTTGAAATAACTGAGCGCTGCAAGATCCTCGACAAGGGACTGCTCAAGAACGTATTCCGCCTGTTCAGAGAACATGGCATAAAGATCGCCCTGGATGACTTCGGTACAGGCTTCTCTTCAATTGGCCTCCTGAGAGATATCCCTGTGGATATCGTCAAGATAGACCGTGAATACGTCAGCAAGATCAATACAAGCAAGAATGACCAGCAAACCGTAAGGCTTATCTCTGACTTTGCAGAGACCTTCGATGCAGAGGTCTGCGTTGAGGGCGTTGAATCCGAAGATATACGCAATTCACTCATTCAGTGTAACGTAAGCAGCCTTCAGGGCTATTACTACTCAAAGCCAGTGCCCATAGACCAGATACTTGATAAGTATGGCAGCTGATATGTATAATAAGTGCTCTCCTACAGCTATAAGCTGAACGGAGGGCGCTTTCTGTTCTCCATACACTTGCATTTGCCGGAAAAATGGTGTATAATTAGTTGATAACCAATAATGTAGGAGATAATATGACAACTTTAAGAGATATTAAAGTCGGAGGTTCCGCTAAAGTGGTAAATCTCAGCGGAGAGGGTGCGCTCCGGCAGCATTTTCTCGATATGGGAATCATCCCCGATACCGAGATAACAGTGGTCAAATACGCACCTATGGGTGATCCTGTTGAGCTCCGCCTCCATGGCTATGAGCTTACGCTCAGGCTTGCCGATGCAGAAAAGATCGAGGTCGAACCGATCTCACCTTCCGAGCAGACAGTGGAAAAAAAGAAAAAGCATCACTACCCTCATCACCCGGGACTTGGCGAGGGAGGAAAGTTCCACCCCAAGGGGTCAGGCTCCCCTCTCCCGGAAAATACTGTGCTCAGATTCGCTCTGGTCGGCAACCAGAACAGCGGAAAAACTACCCTGTTCAACCGCCTGACAGGCTCAAATCAGCACGTAGGAAATTTCCCCGGTGTTACCGTCGACCGAAAGGACGGCGCTATAAAGGGCTATCCTAATACACTTATCACTGATCTTCCCGGTATTTATTCCATGTCGCCCTATACCTGTGAGGAGATAGTTTCACGAAATTTCGTACTCGATGAAAAGCCCCATGCAATAATAAACATCGTTGACGTAAACAATATCGAGAGGAATCTCTACCTCACCATGCAGCTCCTTGAACTGAATATCCCAGTGGTAGTGGCTCTGAATATGATGGACGAGCTGACTGCCAACGGCGGAAGCATTGACGTAAACTCAATGGAACAGATGCTGGGCGCTCCTGTAGTGCCTATATCCGCAGCTAAAAACGAGGGCATAGAAGAGCTGGTGGAGCACGCCGTACATATTGCCAAATATCAGGAAAAGCCGCTGTTTCAGGACTTCTGTGACAAGTCGGCAAACGGCGGAGCCGTTCACCGATGCCTCCACGGCATAAGCCATCTTATTGAGGATCATGCCGAAAAAGCCGGACTGCCGCTCCAGTTCGCCTCAGCCAAAGCCGTTGAGGGCGATGAGCTGATACTCAAAAAGCTGAAGCTAGACAAGAATGAGGAGGAAATGATAGAGCATATCGTATCCCAGATGGAAAGCGAACGTGCCCTTGACAGAAGCGCAGCTATCGCTGATATGCGATTCAGATACATCCGCAAGCTCTGCGACAATACAGTAATAAGGCCACATGAAAGCCGTGAGCACATCCGCAGCCGGAAGCTGGACAGCATCCTCACCGGAAAGTATACTGCTATACCGGCATTCATCCTAATTATGGGAATGGTGTTCTGGCTCACCTTCAACGTCATTGGAGCCTTCTTTCAGGGACTTATAGAAAAAGGCGTGGATAAACTTACTGAGCAGACTGACCGTGCTCTCAGCAACTCCAACGTAAACGAGGCTATACACAGCCTTATCATAGACGGCATTTTTGCCGGCGTAGGAAGCGTTCTCAGCTTCCTGCCCATTATCATAACCCTGTTCTTCTTCCTGTCCATGCTGGAGGACAGCGGTTATATCGCCCGTGTCGCCTTCTTCATGGACAAGCTCCTGCGTAAGATAGGTCTTTCAGGAAGAAGTATCGTCCCACTGCTCATCGGCTTCGGATGTACTGTTCCTGCTGTTATGGCAACAAGAACGCTCCCCAGCGACCGTGACAGAAAAATGACGATACTCCTCACGCCATTTATGAGCTGTACAGCAAAGCTGCCGATATATGCATTCTTTGTAAGCGCTTTCTTCCCTAAGAACGGCGCGCTGGTAATGATAGCGCTATATCTCTTCGGCATACTGACAGGAATAATCGCTGCCTGCTTCTACAAGGCTTCCATATTCAAGGGAGAGGCTGTGCCATTTGTAATGGAGCTGCCGAATTACCGTATGCCCGGAGCTATCAACGTCGCTCAGCTACTCTGGGAGAAGGCAAAGGACTTCTTGCAGAGAGCCTTCTCTGTGATACTCATAGCAACTATCGCTGTCTGGTTCCTGCAAAGCTTCGACCTGCACATGAACATGACTGATGACGCTGAAGACAGCATACTCGCTTCCATTGCAGGGCTTTTCGCTCCTGTGATGAAGCCCATAGGCCTCGGAAGCTGGCAGATATGTGTTGCCCTGTTCAGCGGTTTTATGGCAAAGGAAAGCGTGGTATCCACTCTTGAGATACTCTATCCGGAAGGTGTTGAAAATGCCCTCTCCACACTTTCAGCCGCAGCAATGCTGATATTCTCACTTATATATACACCTTGCGTTGCCGCAATAGCCTCAATAAAGCGTGAGCTTGGCGGCAAATGGGCAGTGACCGTTGTGGTATGGCAGTGTACAATTGCATGGCTCTGTGCTCTGCTGGTATACGGTGTAGGTCTTTTAATGGGAGCAGGCTGATGAATACGATAGATATCATCCTGCTCATACTGATAGCCGCCGCACTTGTCTGGGCAGTGTCATTCTGTATCAGAAGCAGAAGGAATGGAAAGGGCTGCGGCGGATGCTGCGGGGATTGCAGCGGATGCTCAAAAAAACATATTGATAAGTAACGTATAAGGCGGCAGGGAACGAATCCCCTGCCGCCTTAATTATTTGCATAATAAAAGGGTGTGATAAAGATCTTTATCACACCCTCTTTTCTTGTTTTACATCAATGACATCAGTCAGAATCTGCTGCGTCTACAACTTCGTCAACTATATGATCGATAAGATCATCTCTGTCTTCGTCTTCTTCTGCATAGATTCCGATCGTATCCTTGATAAGCTCCTTAAGACCTTCCTTGATCTGATCTGCTGTGGTCGAATCATCCGGCGAGAGCATTCCAAGCAGGATGTCCTTCATATCCTTCAGCATTTCAACTATCAGGTTCATAGCTGCCACGCAGGCCTTTGCCTGATCCTCCTGAGTCTCTGCCATGCAGTAATCATAGAATGTTTCAAGGAGTGTCACTCTGTATCCGATAATATCTGCAAGGTGCTTAGCAGCTCTGTAGAGCTCCATACCTCCGAGGAATACAGGGATTATACCTCCGCCGCTTGCTGCGGACAGAGTAGCTACAGCCTGGTTGAACTCAACTCCGATGCTGAATTCAAGGAGGATATAGTACATTGACTGAGCGCCGGTGAACAGACCTGTATACAGCCTGTCTGTGTCTACATTAAGATCTACCAGCTTCTGAGCCATATCATCGCCGAACAGATCTGTATCCTCGTCCTCAGAACCGCCGTTTGTACCGCCTGAGAGCTTGAATACGAAATGGTCGTAGCCAACAAAGTCTGCAATGATATATCCTGTACCGCTCCACTTGTTGATCTTAACTCTCTTCTCAGGTACTATTACTGAATAGCCCTTTGCAACACTGCTGCGGATATCACTTATCTCGTCATCCTCAAGCTGTACCTTAGCAAGCTCGGTATCGATGTTATCTGCACTGATATTTATCAGACTGATACCATCTTCAGCCGCCTTGTTGAAAACTTCAACTGTGGATACTCCGTTTGTAAGGAGCAGGTCGTCCCACATTGAACCCTCATAGTAGGATTCCATATATGAAACATTGAACATATAGTCGTTTCTTGCCTCGGTATCACCGCTTCTGCTGAATGTGATACCAGTGTTGTATGAAACGTCGATCATAAATCTGCCGGGGAGCATACCAAGTGTGTAGCCTGTGATCTCATCCTCAAGAGAATTTGTCCTGTATGCTGTCATCAGCATCTTTGTATGTCCGCCAAGCTCGATATTGTTCATGCTTGCAGTAGTGCTTCCGTATGCATCGCAGCTGAGGAAGTAGTAGTTACCTGCAAAGTTAAGGTATGCACCGATCTTGTCTTCATCGTAATAGCTCTTCGGATCAGGTGCTTCTGCGGCAGGCTTAGGTGCAGACATATCGCTTATATCGAGACCGTTATTCTCTGCTGCTGCCTTGAGTGAATCATTGAACTGACTTTCTGTGATTCCTCCGATATCGAATACCATTGCATATGTGCTTCCGATATTCAGATCGTCAGTCCATGTGGTGCTCACGCCGTTTGTGGTTATACGTGTGGTAAGTGTACAGTTCTCACCAAGTCTCCATGAATCGTTATTGAAGAAATAGTACTGGTCTTCAAGCTCAATGAATTCACCGATCTCTGAATTAAGATCCTGGATAGTGTACTGTGAAGCGATCTCTCCATCAACATATATTGCCGGAAGGAATGTATTGTAATAAATGGAATTTCTGCTCATATCGAATATATTCGCACTTCCGCCCATATTTCCTTCAAAGCGAAGAGTCATACGCTTATTGTATACATCGCTTATCTTATATTTGCCCATGTTCTTGCCGGTATAACGATTTGATACTGAAAATTCTACTGTATCGCACTTGTTTATCGGCACTGAATTGAAGCTTGTGATATTTTCGTCTGCAAACTGGTAGTCAAGTGATGAAGGAAGTCTGTTGAACTCCTTCTGATCTGTTGTTCTGCCGTATGCATATGTCGCCTCTGTGCTTACTGTAACAGGACCGCTGAACAGATCGCTGAGTGTGCTGTCGCCTGTCTTTGCTGTCAGTGCAGGAACATATGGCTCAACAGAATCAAGTATATCGCCAAGATCTGTTCCGGCATAGCTTTCTCTGTCAGTTACAACGTCCAGAGTCTCCTCAGAAGCAGGAGTTACCTCCGCGCTGACGAGAGTTGAGCTCTTGATAGAAGGATCAAGCTGAGCCCATACGCCAAGGTCCTTAAGTCCCTCATTGGTCTCGCCCATTTCGCTGGCAGGAACAAATACCTGAACGAATACCT
>Ga0123334_1006213_pt1 | contig 11130 bp, 7 predicted proteins | sample BiotimSIPDNA_FD_89706 | JGI IMG/M metagenome (GOLD analysis project Ga0123334, IMG submission 89706) | Anaerobic biogas reactor microbial communites from Washington, USA - Biogas_R1 time_0 SIP DNA | ecosystem: Engineered > Bioreactor > Anaerobic > Unclassified | place: Washington, USA | collected... | reverse complement strand
TTTTCCTACGCCGCTTGGTGCTTTAAGGTATACGATGCTGCCTTTGTCAATTATCAGTGGTGATGGCTGTGTGTGCTCTTTATCCTGGTAAATCCTGAGGTTTCGTGAGAAAATCGAGAAATCGGCTCCGAATTCAAGAACCGGTTTTTTTTGTACATTGCTGTGCACCGTGCTCCATCGTGATGAATGAAGCCACGAAAGATAGTCATCCGCCGAAAAGTCATCAACGCGTACCTCTGTTGTGTCAACCCGTGACAGCTCTTTGAAATGGATATACGGCACAAGTGATTTATATTGATTATAAATTTCACTGATAATAGAATAATCGTGCGTAATGATGACTGCAGTAAACTGACGTTTACAGTATCTGTCAAGCAGCAGCCGGAGAAAAAGATTCCTGTATCTATTGTCAAGACTTCCGGTGGGTTCATCAAAAACAAAATAGGTTGACAGATCCCGATCGTTTTGATCAATCAATGCCTGAATTTTCTTAAATGCCATTGTAAGCAGGATTCGCTGTTTTTCACCACCGCTTGGACGATAAGGTTTCGGATAAACATCAAGAATTGTATCAAGCGTATCATCGTATGAATGCTGCCAGAGGTATTCAAGAATATCGCGTTCATTACCGCAGTCAAGACTTCCCTCATTAAGCTGTTCAGAAATTTTCATTAAGGGATTCAGGTGTGATGATGGTTCCTGGAAGACAAAAAAACTGTTTGCACGTGAATCTGTCAACCACTTGCTTTTAAGATGATCCGCATAGGGTATATCATTGATTGTCACGGTAAGCTCTGAAGTGTCAAGCAGGCCATAGAGCGCTTTTGAAATTAGTGATTTCCCGATTCCCGATTCCCCAAAAAGAAATGTAATATGGTTATCGTAGACAGGGTAATCCTTAATAGAAACGATGGTTCTGTCTGGTGTCGCAACGTTGACAGAAAATTTGTGTACGTTCATAGTTTGTGCCTTTCTGCATACCCATTTGCGATATGATAGATACACATGAGAGAAAATACTATCAGAAAAGCAACCGTTACTCCGAGGAGGTGTCCAAAGAAAAGATTAGGAAGATATGATGGATTTGTCAATGTGTTACCAATTGCAAGAATATCCTGTTTGCTGTCGATTTTTGCAAGCAGGCTGCCAAGAGTAACCGGAAGCGTTACTGCATTCACTTGTGTTGACAAGCCAACTGAGATGATGAAATCCACACTGCACTGAAGAAATATGGCGCTGCCGAAAACAGAAATGAGTTTATTGAATATATGAATGCGGCTGTTTTTCCAAAGAATGTCGAAGTTAATAATACGATGTTCTGCGATACCGCATACCTGCATGGCGTTATAGAAGTCAAGTTTACGGAAGTGATCAATCCGGTCCCGCATAAGATCAATCAGTTCATTGACAATAAAAAGGCTCATACTGAAGGCCATGAGCGGAAACAGGAAAAGTGAGCTGGTTATCGCTCCACTGGTAATCAATGATGCAATTGCGATATAAGTAAGAAGTACGCCGATAATCTGAGGTATGGAACGAAGCAGATTAAGAATGAACATGATTGCCATATAGCCGGTTTTACCTTTGTTTTTTCCAAGGTAGTGAAGCAGCAGCGTGAATCCCCATCCCAGCATAAGGGTGAATATAACGACAAGAGTTGCAATCGTAAATGTGTTGATAAAACCGGTTATAACTTTTTGCAATGCCGGTTTGTTAAGAAACAGATAATTCCAGATAGCTACAACAATCATGATAACAAGCCAGATAAGCGCCCATCGCTTATCTTTTTCGTTCAGCAAAGTCTGAAAAAAAGAGCGTTTACCGGTTTTCATATCGTTTAATTTCCCTGTGAATCAAGTAGTCTGTAAGTATTTCGGTAAACTTTACCGTATAGAAAATCATTGCAACAATGACAAGTACGATAGAGTAATTCTGAAACAGCAACTGTCTGAGCAATTCATAATTAAAATGTCCCTGAATGTTTAATGCCATTTCAATAATAACAAGACCCGTGATTAGAAATGACGCCTGCTCCTTGATAGTTGCAAGATACTGGAAATGTGCGTTTCTGAATATATGCTCAAAAAGATGCCCTTTGAACTTTTTAAACGGGTGTATCAGCGAACTTAAAGGAATACCCAGAGGAGAAATTGTAAAATCCTCATTAAGATTTTTAACCCGTGCAGTGTCAATGTATCCTTTTCTGCTTTCCGAAACAAGAAACGCATGAAACTTGTTGGTGTACATCATAAGAAGTCCGTTGGAAATCACACCGAGAAAGATCATGAAAAAAATCGAATCGGTATTAAACTCTGTGCGGATTGAATAGGCTATGACGTATGCTGGAGAAAAGAAGATCAGATAGGCAAATGTTTTAAGCAGTTTTGACACTATGGATATAAAAGAAAAACGGTTTTTTTGATATAGTTCCGGGTTATGGATTGATAAATGTTCTCTATGCTTTTCACGCACAAAACGCCAGCTTCCAAGTGTCTGTACACCGTAAAACGTGAGAAGCATTACGACAATGTAAATAAACAGGAACTTGAGGTACATGCCGGTCAATTCCAGAAAAACTGTTGTGGAAAGTGACTTTTTTGTATTGGTACCCTGAATCCGCTTATTAAACTGATCACTCTTGATGGTAAGGATTTCTTTGACAATCGTATCGTTATACTCTGAACGGTCGGGATAGAAAATATTCATTACGTCCTTAAGAAGAGCACGCTGAAACCGGTCATCGGGGTTTTGTATTGTAATATCAAGAAATTCTTTGACACGGGAACCTGCATAGGTCTCGTCGTTTTTTCTCATGGTATTGAAAACAAACATGAGTATAACGATAAGCACTGTTACAAATGCGATGCCTGTGATATGTTCAACAAGTTTATTTTTCATAATTATTAGTCAATGATGTTTCTTATGGATGATCTTTGGTTGCAATAATGATCTGGAAATGTTCATATCGCACACTGTATGGTTTACTTAAAAGGAATTTTTCAATATCCTTTACAATATGTGATGTGCTTTGTTCCATTTGAACAATAGCCTGTTTTGATCCCTTTAATGTGCAGATAATACGCTTTCCATCTGATTCAATATTCCATTTGGGGACAGATTTCTGCTGATTTGTATGTGCATTGAAAAAGTTAAACATCGAAGTGTAGTGTTCGTTGGCAGCATCAAGACGTCGCCTGATTGATTCCAGTATATCGGTAGTGGTAACTTTTACAGGCTGCGAAACAGCATTAGACCGCTTTTGAAATATCGTTGTGCTTTGGATAAATCCATACTCATTACGTTCGGGAGCGAAAACGTAGGTAGAACTACTTTTTTGAAAAACCCTGATCACCGTAGTCCCTTTGCTTAGAGAATGTGAAGACGTTCCTTTGATTGTAGCGCCTGATGAAAGCTCTACCGTATCCCATAGTGCTACCACCGATGTTTGTTTCTGGAACGATACATTGGCACTGCCGGCGAAACCACCGTTGTCATCACGAAGAAGATAGTAAAAACGGTCGTTGTTTTTGCACTTGATTGCATTGGTAATCTGGTCACCCAGCGTAATTTTGCTGTTAATTATTTCCAGCGGAAAACCACTGCCGAGAGCTTTTCTGTCAGATTCACTTATCGGTTGTTCATAACTGTCAAGCAGTGTTACTTTGGCAATTGATGAAAAAGTGTAAAAATCAACAGCGGCTGATAGCTTTACAAGTGTTATTACAACAAGTGCTGATGAGAATGTATGTTTAAATAGTTTCATTGTCTGATGCTATCTGGTAAATTACGATCATTTAAGGACACGCCCCCTTGTATCCCCTGAAGGGAACTTTGAATTGTTGAACAACCAATTTTAAATCTTCATTCTTCAAGTCCCCCCCCCTGCGGGGGATTTAGGGGCGCGTCTCACTGAGATAATTAATGTTTACGATGTAAGAATCGTGCGGGTTGCACGTTCTCACCTATACTAAAACATCCGTTTTATGACACTCTGTTTCCATTTTTCTATTGTTGACAATTGTGATGCTGTTCCGTAAAGATCAATGCTTTGTTTGTCAAGTTGCGATGAGAAATAGGCCAGTGATGGCAGCGATATAAGCCAGCTTCCAAGTGCAAGACGCTGTTCGGTTTCATCAACAAGGCGTGCATAGATTTGTTTGTCACTTAATTCACGTGTTGACATGAATTTGAAAGTATGGTTCAGAAGCTGTTTGAAATCCTCTTTTTCAGGATACTCGCTATTAAGATCGATACCGGCAAAATTCTTATCCGAAGCAAACGCTTCATCACTGATAACATTTACACCTTTGTTATTAACACTTGTCAAAAGATTAATTTTGTATGTTTCGAAATCTGGTTCTCTGAGAAATACATTGTAGAGATCAAACATGAAATTACTTCTGTAACCGCTGAATGCAACAAGTACTGCATCATAATCACCTCTGCGAATTTCATCATTCTGGACTGCAGATACTTTGATTCTGCCGCCGAACAGTGATGGATCGTTAAGAATTTCTGTAAGATCAGCAAGTTCTTCCTTGAAATCATAATTGAGACAAGTTTTGATTCTTACCGTGTCAGGAAGCAAAGAAAGATCCGCAGCACCACGATCTGTGAGCGGTGAAATCAGCTGTTCGCTGACATACACTGATGTTGTTGGAAATACGGAGTTGTTAAGGTAGTCATTGTAGTTATCGGGTGCACCCTCATAGTTTGCGATGTGGCGCTGCTGGCTGGTATTGATACGGAAGAACCGGTCGAGTACTTTTTTGTTATCAATCAAAGTTCTGAGTGCGATACGCTGGTCAAGGTCGAGCCTGTTGACATTGTATATAATTGCAAAAAAAGTCGTTGCAATACTTGATTTATAAAAATACTTTGATGTGTCCCCGATAATTGGAGAAATTGCACCGAATGGGGTACTTAGCAAAGTATTGATATTCTTATTTTTTAGCTCGGTAGTATAGGTACTATTGTCAATAAATGGCTTAAGAATAACTCTGTTTAGATTTGCGGTACCCGCAGGTGATTTCCAGAAGTAAATTTTATTGTCTTTTTCATTTTCTCCGGCATACATATATGGGCCGGTTCCATTGTTATAAAAAGGTGCATCAATCTGTGAATCTGATGAAATAATTTTAAACGACAGGATCTCCTTTATGTCACTTTCACCCCATTCACGATCACTGCGAAACTGAAATGTGATCTCCCCGTTTTCATCCGGTCCTGAAAAATTGAAATCAGGTACTGCCTGAGATACAAGAATGTAGTCCGGAGAAATACTTCCAAGGCTCTTTATTCTGTCAAGAGTGAACCGGAGATCATTTGCAGTAAACTCGATTGCAGCCTTGTCGGTGATCGTTACATTATCTTTATCCATCGCAACATTCCATGATGAATGCCACTTTTTGTTAGGTTTCAGGCGGATTTTTACCGTTGTGGTTTTTGGGTTATATCCCATAAACTCACCAAGACCATCCTCATAGGTTACTCCGCTCGCATTTGCACTGATATTAAACAAACCATCGAATGACACTTCGTCAAGTTTGTCTGCAATCGGAACTGAACTCGGGACATGAGGATCTACTTTAGGTTTCTGGTGAGCTATGTACGGGATGACTATCTGGTCTCTAAGGTTTTTACTAAAAATAAAAAAGTAAAACAGTCCTGCTGCAACAACGATAAACAGGGAAACTGCAATAATTATCGCTTTTTTCATTGTGGTGCTCCTGTAAAGGAATAGTGTTTACCATTCATACCTGGCCGGTGTACTGAACACCGGTCAGGTATGGTTGTATTGTTAATTCTTTTTGATTATAGGTTTTTGAATCATAGTGCTGAAGGTATACACCTTGAAAGAATTATCATAGAAGGTAATCTCAAGAATGTTGCCTTTATCCTTATTCATCTGAACCGGAGTAATCTGGCATTCATAATCGTTCTCTGCACTCGGTGCTGTTATTGTAAAACGACCTTCATTCTTTAGCGGCTTTTTATTAAGGGTTATCGATTCATACCACTGTGATGTTGCCGCGTTGGATGCAATTTCCTTCGGCAGTTTGATGTTGACATCGTACATTGGAAAGTCTGCTTCTGTCTCAATGTCAACATTGTAACGGACAACATACTTGTTCTTACCTTTTTTACTGTTGGTAACCGGCAGCACAAATACGCGGCGATATTCCTTCGGTTTGGTAATCCATTTTGCAGAATATGGGTCACACTCCGCAATACGTGTTTTTGTCTTTTTGTCATTGGCTTTATAATGTTTACCATGAGTAACAATCGCGCGGGCTTTCAGAACGCCATTATCTGACGGGTTCGCAGTGAACTGTTCGTACAGGGTTTTAATGGCACGTGCCGGGAATTCATCATCTCTCATTTTGCCAAGATCTTCAATGAGTTTGTTTTTACGCTGGACAAGCTCACTACGTGATCCAGACGAAAATGTAATGTTATGAACCGGTGTGAAAATTGTATCAGAGTAGAGAGAATCTACATCTTCGAGGGTGTTTACGTTTGCATCAAGGAATTGTGTGATCTTAACACGTGATGCATTATCAATGCGGGTGTACAGCTGATCCTCTTTGGAATCAACAGCAGCTATCTTTAAAGGAAGTATCTCTGCTGCATTGAGAAAATTGATATCCTCATGAAGTTTTCTTAACAGATTTTCTGCCTGAACCCAGTTATTGGATTCAAGTGCACTCTGGATCTGACTGCTTTGCTCCTCAACGGACATTTTATCAAGTATTTTGTATTTCTCAGGGAGAAAGGTAAGATGCATGTTCTGTTTGATCATGCCAAGCATTGTGCTGTAGTCTCGTTGTTCCTTGAGTGAGTTCAATTGTACAACAAGTAACTCTGCCTGTTTGTACAGACCAAGCAATTTGGTGACTTCATTTGAAACCGCAGTAAGTTCTGTGTTAATGTGGGCAGTGCTTTTGTACTTAGTATATTTACCGTAAGATTCATCAATGGTTGAAGGCAGACCATTCTGGACTGTAGTAGTCTTTGCAACTGCGATTCTGAAAAATTCATTATCCGGCATCTGGTTATGGGAATTAACCGTGGTTGTAATATACGTAATAGTATCTCTGGCGTTTGCTAGCGCAATAGCCTTTGCGTCAAAATCCTTGACATATTTTACAATTGCATTGTATTCCGGAGGAATGCTCAGTCCTGCAGCTTCATACAGTAATCTTGTTCTGTAAAGATTGCCGGTCATGTAAAGATTTTCATCAAATGGCTTTGCGTCATCCTTGCCGCTGAGACGCTGAGCATAGAATGGAACGATTTCCGGAAGGCGACCTTTTATCACAGTCTGAGCTTCAGAAATAACGGTGCTTGGATACCGCTCCTTTTTCTGGAAATAGCCCGTAAAGTCATCAACAGACTTGACAAGTTCAGATGGGTTGTTCCGGCAGAAATATTCTTTTGAAAAGAATGCGATTGTTGCAAGATAGTTTTCCTGAAACTTTAATTCATCTTCAAGATCTGCCCGGAGTTTTAAATAGTTCTGATAGGCAACATCTTTTGAATTGAGAATAGATTTCGGAAAAATGCTTTCAATAGCAAGAAGTTCCTTATGCATTGATTCAAGTTCGGCAGAACGTTTTTTGAGAGAATCTGATGTAGCCGCATAGTTAAGCCCGTCAAGGTGGTAACCGTTACCAATTGCAGAATAGTTTTTTCTGTCAAGACGGTTTTTAGAAAGGATATTTTGGAACTCAGCATACTTTCCCTCAAACTTATACCGCCATTGAGGTGCATAGCGGTAATTGACCTTGAACTGTTTATTCTGACCTATTTTGTCAATAAGGAAAAAATAACCGGTACTGTTCTGATTTACCGGATAAACACTGAGTGTATCGGATGATGATTCATCTTTGATTGGTTCGCCAGCCTGTTTCTTATCTGTCAAAACTGCGGTAAGGCTTGATGAGACAGTCTTCTTCTGGGGAAGTGAGAGCACAAGATAAAAATTGTTTTCCTGCGGTGATGGAAACTGAATAAAATATTTTTTATCCTTTTTTATTTCAAAATCGTTTTTACCGTTTTTTAACTCAATATATGATGCAGTTTCGGCAGGTGAAAGTTCCGGTTTTGGTTGAAGCTGCTTGTATGCGCCACACCCGGCAAACAGTAAAGCTGCTGTTCCAAGAAGAATAACACGTAAATTCATCTAATGTACCCCCGTCAGGAGAGAGTGTTAATATAATTATTAGTTTGTTTTCGAAGAACTCAACAGGTATCACCAATGTGTTGTTTACAATAAGGTATGCTACGACATCATTGCTACAGCCCTGTCTTAATGAGTGCTGTGCGTATCTGCAGAGATCCACTGCAGTTTCTGTTGAAAGCTTACTACTGTATCAGATATTTAATATCCAACGACCTGAATAATGCAAAAAGATACAATCAGGTCAATACTACTAAAAAGTAATATATAATGTAGTGTATAGTAAAAGCGAGTCTAATTTTCTATAAAATGTGATTTTAATCTGGCCGGAGTTTGCGGAATATTACGGATGTCCACAAAAATGTTGCAATAAGAAGCAACGCCCAAAATGCAACAGGGACAATCCCGGCACCGGTTATGAAGCGTAATGCAAGGTTGTTTTGTTTTGTCAATGATTTGGTGTCAGACAGCATGGCAGTTTCAATTGCAGTCATAACGTCATCGGAAGCACTTAGAAGGGCACTATAGTTTTTTTGCAGTGTTGTTGATGCAAATCGGGCTGCCTTTCTCCGGTCCGGATCGCCTAAAAGTAATGTGTAGTTGACACATGATTCTTTGTATTTGATGTAAACATCACGGATTTTTGCAATTAAAAGGCGCTCTGATTTGTTGAAATCTGATTTCTCAAGTGACGGGAGAAGCTTATCACATACAGTAAACAACTCGAAAACATCCTTCTGAAGGCACATCAGCTCTGTTGTATCCTCTGTAAGGATCATGCTTAACGCTGTGTTATGTATTGTGTTACAGTTGCGTTCGAAAAGCGCAATGTTTTTACGGTTGGTGATATCGGAATTAATAATTCTGGAGTACGCTGCATCAATAGAACTGATAATTGCGGAGTTGGAGATCGCTATCCCGAGGAGTACTAACGCACCTATTCCAAACACCAGTAACCGTTTTTTCTCTGATCGCATATTTTTTGTAACCGTTTAAAAAAGAGTTATAATTTTATAAATTATGTTATGCCAATTATGTGTCGCGAAATTTTCAGAGGCTTCTTACCGGTTACTTTTTGTTACAGATTACTCGACAAATTACTATCCTTTTAGTATACTATGAGTTACAGAGATGCTGCAGATAGTTGTGCCGGATCTGGTTGGTCGCAGCATCAAATGATTTTGCACTGTGACGATACAAATCATAATGATTTCTACAGCACTATTTTTAGATTCTAAACCGGATTTAAAGTGTAGACTGTTTCCGTCCTCTGCAATTGTTTCTTGAATTGTTCTTTGGGGGAGATGCTATGAATCGATCATCCGGTATATTTCTTCACCCGACATCACTGCCATCAAACTTTGGTATTGGTGATTTGGGGCCATCAGCGTATAAGTGGATTGACTTGCTGGAAGCTATGAAACAGACGCATTGGCAGGTTTGTCCCCTGGGACCCACGGGATATGGTGACTCACCGTATCAGAGTCTTTGTTCCTTTGCTGGCAATACACTTCTGATTTCTCCTGAAATACTTCATAAAGAGGGGCTGCTCACTGCCGATGAACTCTCAGCGTTTCCATCGTTGCCAAATGACAATGTCGATTTTGGTGCAGTGATTAATGCCAAAGAGGAGTTGAACAGAGCAGCATATCTGCGTTTTACTGATAACAGTGAATTTATTGCGTTTTGTGAGCGTGAACAGTATTGGCTTGACAATTATGCTCGTTATAAAGTACTAAAAGACCTGCATGAAGGATTGCCATGGTACAGCTGGGATACAAAATTCAAATTACGATATCCGGCAGCACTTGAGGAGACCGCCGGGACGCAGCGTAAAGAGATACGGTATCAGAAATTTCTTCAATATGTTTTTTATAAACAATGGATTGATCTTAAAGAATATGCAAATTTCCGCAATATACACATAATTGGTGATCTTCCAATTTACATTGCGTACGACAGTTCGGACGCGTGGGCATCACCGGAACTTTTTGAACTTGATGAGAACGCAAAACCGATCCGCGTTGCGGGTGTACCACCGGATTACTTCAGTGAAACCGGACAGCTTTGGGGCAATCCGCTGTATCACTGGAAAAATATGCGGCAGGATGGTTACTTATGGTGGATTAAGCGAATCAAAAAAACACTCGAGCTGGTTGATTACATGCGACTTGATCACTTTCGCGGCTTTGAAGCCTATTGGGCTGTTGACGCTGATGCTCCGACTGCGGAAAAGGGTGAATGGGTCAAGGGTCCTGGGGCAGATTTGTTTAAAGCAATAAAAAACGCGCTGGGAAAACTACCGATTATTGCCGAAGATCTCGGTATCATTACTCCGGAAGTAGAAGCCCTTAGAAATTCTATCGGTCTTCCCGGGATGAAAATTCTCCAGTTCGCTTTTGATGGAAATCCGGAAAATCCGTATCTGCCGTATAATACCCAGAAGGATAGCGTTCTTTATACGGGAACACATGACAATGATACATCACTGGGGTGGTTTAATAGTCTTGTTGAACTTGATAAACACCAGGTGCGTCAATATCTGGGGTGTGATGATACAACATTTCTTGAACACTTTCTGCGTTGTGCGCTGAGTGCTCCATCAGGGATGTGTATTATTCCATTTCAGGATATCCTCGGCCTTGGTTCATCATGCAGGATGAATACTCCCGGAACGGAAAGCGGTAACTGGAGGTGGCGTTTTACATTCGATCAGATTGACAATAACAAGATCAGAATGTTTACTGATTTCATGTCGATCTACGGCCGGGCTCCGAAGAAAAAGAAGAACCCGGTTACAACGTAACATCTCACCCATAGAGATCATAATCCTAAATGGCGCAGTTGATCGCGGCGCAGAACCGTAACCTATTGAGCGCTAAGCGTTTCAAACCTCTTGACCTTATCACCCTTCGATAAAGCCTGCGAGGTTTTCAAAGCTTATCATC
>Ga0123334_1006210_pt1 | contig 11133 bp, 10 predicted proteins | sample BiotimSIPDNA_FD_89706 | JGI IMG/M metagenome (GOLD analysis project Ga0123334, IMG submission 89706) | Anaerobic biogas reactor microbial communites from Washington, USA - Biogas_R1 time_0 SIP DNA | ecosystem: Engineered > Bioreactor > Anaerobic > Unclassified | place: Washington, USA... | reverse complement strand
TATGGTTACAAATATAACCATATTGTTTGAGAAAAACAAGGGTTTGCTAAAATATTTTCAGTATTTATCAGTAGATTACGTGTAATTGACAATAATCTGGTTAGAAAAAAGCGGGAATTTCAGCTATTAACCTAGAATATGGGAAGAGCCTTCAAAAACAGGCAAAAAGTAATTTCAGGATGAGGCACACTGTACAAAAAAGAGAGACTGCCTCTGTTTAGAGACAGCCTCTTTAGAATTACCGGGACACACCCCAGTTGTCAGTTGATGTCAATATCGACACGATCAATTCCGATATCCCTCATTGAAGCGGGATCCTCCACCGGCTCGATATGGGTGGAGACGGTGACCGGCTCCCGAAACATGGCAATGATGGTCTCCTCTACCTCGTCGGCACAATCATGCCCCCGCTTCACGCTCCAATCGCCCGGCACCAGCAGGTGCATCGAGATGAAGCGTCGCGGTCCCGACATGCGGGTCAGCAGGGAGTGATATTCAATCTCCCGCTCTCCGAGTGAATCGAGATAAGCGGTTACCCTTTCCAGTTCATCTTCGGGAATGGAGGCATCCATCAGCTCTCGGGCCGACCTGTGGATAAGCCTGTATCCGGAATAGATGATGTTGAGACCAACCAGGATGGCGATAACAGGGTCGATAATCAACCAGCCGGTGAGTTCTACCAGGATGATACCCAGGATGACCCCGACACTGGTATAGACATCGGTCATCAAATGTCTGCCGTCAGCCTCCACCAAGAGTGATTTTTTCTTTTTACCGTTGTTGATCAGGACAAGCCCTACCAGCAAATTAACCAGGGAGGCCAGCAGGGAGAAGAGCAAACCTGTGCTAATGTTCTCCAGCGGCTGGGGATCGATGATTCGGGGCACGGCCGAGCGGATGATTGTGAAGGCAGCGATCAGAATCAACGCCCCCTCCACTGCGCTGGAGAAGTACTCCGCCTTACCATGGCCGAACTCATGCTCGTGATCTGCCGGCTTACGCGAGAGATGAAGCATCAGCAGTGCGAAGAGCGCGGCGAACAGGTTGACAAACGACTCCAGGGCGTCGGAGAACAATCCCATTGAGCCGGTGACGTGGAAAGCGTAAAATTTCAATAATATGGTCACTATCGCGGCAGCAATAGAGAGATAGAGATATTTATTGAGTGATTTTCTATTCATTGAAGTAAAAATTACCTACCAACACTTCCGATCATCCATCAATTGTATGAAAGAATCATTCGCACATATCGTGATGACAGGGAGATCATCCGGCAAAATTAATCATTTCTTCCAAACAGTTATTCCCTGTTGCCGGAATATATTGTACCAACATCACAACACCAATAGGAGACCTCACGATTTCGTCAGTGGGGAGTCCATATGATTTGGCTTTTTTCATTATCTTTGTATCCGTATTAAAACTGCATAAAGGACTATGTTTGAAAATTTAAGTGACAGACTGGAGAGGTCGTTTAAGATACTGAAAGGCGAAGGCAAGATCACCGAGATCAACGTGGCGGAGACCCTTAAAGAGGTACGTCGTGCACTGCTCGACGCCGACGTAAACTACAAAACCGCTAAAGAGTTTACCGAGACAGTGAAGCAAAAAGCACTGGGACAAGATGTACTCAATGCGGTGAAGCCGGAGCAGATGATGGTGAAAATCGTGCACGACGAGCTGGCCACCCTTATGGGCGGGACAGCTGTCGACATCAACATCAAGGGCACCCCGGCGGTGATTCTGATGTCCGGGTTGCAGGGATCAGGTAAGACAACCTTTTCCGGCAAGCTGGCCAACATGCTCAAGAGCAAGAAGGGGAAGCACCCCCTGCTGGTGGCCGGTGACGTCTACCGTCCCGCTGCCATCGAGCAGCTCAAGGTGCTGGGTGAACAGATCGGCGTCTCCGTTTACGCAGAGGAGGAGAACAAAAACCCTGTGAAGATCGCGCAGAACGCCCTCCAGTATGCCAGACAGCATGGCAAGGACTTGGTAATCATCGACACGGCCGGTCGTCTGGCCATCGACGAGCAGATGATGCAGGAGATCGAGTCGATCAAGAAGGCAGTCAACCCTCAGGAGATTCTCTTCGTGGTGGATGCCATGACCGGTCAGGATGCGGTGAACACCGCCAAGGAGTTCAACCAGCGGCTCGACTTCAACGGGGTGGTGCTCACCAAACTCGATGGTGATACCCGTGGTGGTGCTGCCCTCTCTATTCGTTCGGTAGTCGACAAGCCGATCAAATTCGTCGGTACGGGTGAGAAGCTCGATGCCATCGATGTTTTTCATCCGGAACGTATGGCCGACCGCATCCTTGGGATGGGTGACATCGTCTCGCTGGTGGAGAAGGCACAGGAACAGTACGACGAAGAGGAAGCGCGCCGACTGCAGAAGAAGATTGCCAAGAATCAGTTCGACTTCAACGACTTCATCGCCCAGATTCAGCAAATCAAGAAGATGGGTAACCTGAAAGACCTGGCGTCGATGATTCCCGGTGTGGGCAAGCAAATCAAAGACCTGGACATCGACGACGATGCCTTTGTGGGAATCGAGGCGATCATTCGCTCCATGACACCGGCAGAGCGCTCCAACCCGGAGATACTAAACGGCAGCCGCCGTGCCCGTATCGCCAAAGGGAGTGGCACCAACGTGCAGGAGGTGAACAAGCTGATCAAGCAGTTCGATGAGACCCGTAAGATGATGCGGATGATGACATCAGGTGGGGGCAAACAAGCCATGCGTAATTTAAGAAGACGATGAAACTGATTGACGGAAAGGCAACAGCAACTGAGATAAAAAAGGAGATCGCCGAAGAAGTGGCACAGATCAAGGCCAACGGAGGGAAGACACCTCACCTGGCAGCGGTACTGGTAGGCCACGATGGCGGCAGCGAGACCTATGTTGCCAACAAGGTGCGCAGTTGTGAAGAGGTGGGCTTTCACTCCACCCTGATCCGTTATGAGGAAGATGTGACCGAAGAGGAGCTGCTCGCCTGTGTGGAACGGCTCAACAACGACCCCGACATCGACGGCTTCATCGTACAGCTGCCGTTGCCGAAACATATCCGGGAAGAACGCATTACCGAAGCAATCGACTACCGCAAAGATGTGGATGGCTTTCATCCGGTGAACGTGGGTCGCATGGCCCTCGGGCTCCCCTGCTTCCTCTCCGCAACACCGGCGGGCATCGTGGAACTGCTCAAGCGCTACAACATTGAGACCAGCGGAAAGCACTGCGTGGTGCTGGGACGAAGCAACATCGTGGGTAAACCGGTATCGATGCTGATGATGCAGAAGGGAATCCCGGGCGACTGTACCGTGACCGTCTGCCACAGTCGCACCAAAAACATCAAAGATATCTGCCTGCAGGCCGACATCATCATCGCTGCCCTGGGTGTTCCAGAGTTCCTGAAAGGAGATATGGTGAAGGAGGGAGCGGTGGTAATAGACGTAGGCACCACAAGGGTGCCGAGCGACAAGACCAAATCGGGCTTCAAGCTGACGGGCGACGTGGCATTCGAGGAGGTAGCTCCCAAATGCTCCTGGATCACTCCAGTACCTGGAGGCGTTGGACCGATGACAATCGTCTCGCTGATGCGCAACACCCTGCTGGCAGGCAAGAAGTCAATATACGCATAACCTTTTTAGGGAGAGATTCCCCAATACGATACAACCCATGAAGAAAGCAAAACCTCATGTCATAGTCACCGGAGGTGCCCAGGGTATCGGCCGTGTGGTGATGCAACTCTTGCTGGAGGGGGGATACAGTGTATCGGTATTCGACATCGACAGTGAGGCGATGGAGGAGTTGAAACCATCATTCCGCAAGCACAGCGTTTCCTTCCACATCACCGACGTGTCGAACGAGGTGAGTGTCCGCTCCTCCATCCGAGCTTCCATAAAGCAATACGGCCCCGTTTACGGATTGGTCAACAATGCTGTATATGAGCTGTTCAAACCAATGGAAGAACTCACCCTGGAGGAGTGGAACAGGGCACTCGCCACCAACCTTACCGGCACCTTCCTCTGCAGCAAACATCTGGCATCTTCACTCCGTGAGACGAAGGGGTCGATTGTCAACATCTGCTCCACACGTGCTTTTCAGTCGGAACCCCACACCGAATCCTATTCGGCCAGCAAAGGAGGTATCTGTGCGCTCACCCATGCCATGGCGATGAGTCTCGGCCCTCATGTCCGGGTTAACAGCATCAGTCCCGGCTGGATAGATGTATCTGCATTGAAGAAAAAATCGTTGGCGAAACAGGCGAAGATTACTGTGGAAGATCACCTGCAGCATCCTGCCGGCCGTGTGGGCAATGCGATGGATATCGCCCGCATGGTTCTTTTCCTGATGAATCCGGAGAACAGCTTCATCACGGGACAAAATTTCACTGTGGATGGGGGGATGAGCAAGAAAATGATTTACGTCTGACGCTTCCTCTCAATATTTCTTCACCTTGATCAGCAGGATGCCTACCACTGTCCAGAAGATCTCCCTGATTCGCTTGCAGAGACTCACAAAGACACCATACGAGAGCGGCAGCGAAAGGATGCCGAATACGATCACGATGCCTCCCTCGCGGGAGCCCATCTGCATCGGCATAAAGAAAAGAATGTTCCCTATCAGTGACTGGATCGATTCGATCAGTACTCCCTGACCAAAGGTAATGGGACGACCGACAGCCATCATCATCAGGATCACCTCCAGACATAGAAAAAAACGGGAGAATATTTCCAGGGAGAGGGATGCAACAAAATCTTTCTTGCGGTTGCGGTAGAGGTCGGCAATCAGGATGTCCATCTGGTTAATTTTCTCCTGGTTGTTCCTGCGGTATGCTCTCAGACTTTTCCCGATAAAAGGAAGCCTGCCACCCAGCATCAAGGCCCTGTCTACCCCACCCCGGGTATAAACCCTGAAAGCCCATAACAACAGAAGGAAAGAGGTGGCCGTGGAGAGGATCATACCCAGCTCCACCGTATCGGAGAGGACCGGTACAAGGAATAGCAGCAGCGGGATGGATACCATCCAAAAGATGAAATGAGAGACAAAGTGCATCATGGTGGAGAGCAGTACCGAGGAGGTGGCTTTCTGAATCCCCAGCGTGGATTGCAGTTCGATGATCTTATAGGGTTCACCTCCCATTAGCCCGAAGGGAGTGATATAGTTGATGGCAAATCCACTGATCACCAACTTGAACAGCCGCAGGAAACCAATCTTTTTGGTTTCCTCACTGCCATCACGCAGGATCAGATAAAAGGAGTAGGTATTGATCAGGTAGACCACTACCCATAGCCCGATGATAGGGACAAACCACCAGCCGGTCTGCCTGATATCGCGCATGATATTGTCGATCCCTGTCTTGTATATCATAAAGCCCAGCGCCAGGGCACCGAGCAGAAAAAAAATATTTTGAGCAATCTTCGCTTTTTTTGCCATAAGGGGTCGGCTCTAAACAACAATGGCCCGATACATGCTGTATCAGGCCACAAAAATAGGGTTAATTCGTGAAATTCTGGTACGAACCGCCAAATTATTTCCGGAAAGGAGGTTTTACCACCACAGCTTTCAGTTTTCTGTTGCGCACAGTGATGAATATCTCTGTACCGGGGGTAGCATATTCCGGTTTGAGATATCCCATACCGATTCCAGTTTTCAATACCGGTGAGATCGTACCGGATGTAACAACTCCGATTGGGTGATCCTCACCGTTCATTATTTCATAACCATGCCGTGGAATTCCCTTCTCTGTCAACTCAAAACAACAGAGCTTGCGGGATATGCCCTCTGCTTTTTCCTTTTCAAGGACTCCACGCCCAATGAACTGTTTTTCCGGGGTAAAGCGGGTGATCCAGCCCAGTCCTGCCTGCAGGGGGGAAGTAGTGTCATCCAAATCGTTTCCATAGAGACAGAAGCCCATCTCCAGACGGAGCGTATCGCGTGCACCCAAACCTATTGGTTTAATACCGTAGGCATCACCAGCCTCAAAGAGCGCATCCCAGATCTTATCGCCCTCTTCGGGATAAAAGTAGAGCTCGAAGCCGCCGGCACCGGTGTATCCTGTGTTGGAGATAATAACGTTCTCCACACCGGCAAAGCGTGCAGTCGCAAATGAATAGTAAGGTATGATCGAGAGATCGGTGTCAGTAAGTTTCTGCATCATCTCCATTGCACGGGGCCCCTGCACAGCCAACAAAGCCATATGTTCTGAAGCATTCTCCAGCTCAGCGCCCATGCTGTTATGCTTTTGACACCACTCCCAATCTTTTTCAATATTGGCAGCGTTGACTACCAACATGTATTTATCCTGTTCGTACTGGTAGACGATAAAATCATCCACAATGCCGCCCTGTTCGTTCACAAAACAACTATATTGAGCCTTGCCCGGCTCCAAACGGGCTGCATCATTGCTGGCAATCTGCTGAAGAAAGGAAAGCGCTTGTGGTCCTTTCACCCAGAACTCACCCATGTGCGATACGTCGAACACACCCACGGCATTCACTACCGTGAGATGTTCATCGATAATCCCACTGTACTCAATGGGCATGTTGTAGCCTGCAAACTCATGCATCTTTGCTCCAAGGGCAATGTGATGATCGGTAAATGGTGTTGTCTTCATATAAGTTATTTTGCAGTCGGCTTTCAACTCTTTTCGAGCTATCGCTTAACGGACTGTGGTTTATGATTCAGATTAAAGCAGCAACTCAGTTGCGTGCAACCAGCTCGGCAATCTTAACGATCACTTCAGATGCTTTTCGCAGTGACGGAATGGGCAGAAATTCATACCTGCCGTGGAAATTCATCCCTCCGGCAAAGATGTTTGGACAGGGAAGCCCCATGAACGAGAGGCGAGCACCGTCGGTACCACCGCGAATAGGTTTGATGTTAGGTTTCACACCTACCGCCTCCATGGCATGGAAAGCGTACTCGATGACATGCATCACCGGCTCTATCTTCTCTTTCATGTTGTAGTACTGATCCTTCATATCAAGGGTGAGTCGGTTGTCATACCGTTTGTTGAGTCGCTCCACCACTTCGCTCATCAGTCGCTTACGTGCTTCGAACTTCAGGCTGTCATGGTCACGGATGATGAAGGAGACCTTCGCTTCATCTACCGTACCATTGATGCCAATCAGGTGAAAGAAACCTTCATATCCTTCGGTATGCTCCGGTCGCTCCTTTTCAGGCAACATCGCTACTAGCTCATTGGCCACATGCAGGGCATTTATCATCTTCCCTTTTGCATATCCGGGATGGACGTTGCGACCCTGTATCTCTATCTTTGCCGATGCAGCATTGAAATTCTCATACTCCAGCTCACCCACCTCGCTGCCATCCATGGTGTAGGCCCAATGAGCACCGAACTTCGCCACATCAAACTTGTCCGCCCCACGACCAATCTCTTCATCGGGTGTGAAGGCAATGCGGATCTTGCCATGTTCAATCTCGGGATGCTCAATCAGGTATTGCATGGCATTCATGATCTCAGCAATACCAGCCTTGTCGTCCGCCCCTAGAAGTGTGTTCCCGTCAGTGACGATCAGATCTTCTCCTACATGATACAATAGCTCTGGGAAGTCCGTGGGTGAAAGCACCACACCGCTCGACTCATTGAGCAGAATATCCTTGCCATCGTAAGCTTTAACGATGCGTGGAGTTACCTTTTCACCGCTCATGTCAGGACTGGTATCAAAGTGAGCGATGAAACCAATCACCGGCACATCCTTTTTCGTATTTGCCGGGAGGGTAGCCATCAGGTAACAGTTGTTATCGAGGCTCACATCTGTTAGCCCCATCTCCAATGCTTCCTTCTCCACCTCTTTTGCAAGGTTGAACTGCTTTTGGGTACTTGGGGTCTGGGTACTGTTCTCATCCGACTGTGTATCGATGCGGGCATACTTGATAAAACGGTCTACTATATTCATGATGATTTCTTGAACTGATTTTTTCTTTGTTTAAGTGTTGATCTTCCTACAAAGATAAAAAAAGAGAGTGAATAGGAAAAATCAAATTCATCCTTTTGTATCTAAATAAAAAGATGTATCTTTGCACAAGGGTAAGTCCTATACGGCCAGCTCCCATTGAATCCCCCAGGTCTTGATCGAAGCAAGGGTATTTGGTTGTAGCGGCGCGATATAGATCGCTTACCCTTTTTTATGCACAACAAAAAACCCCTTCACCTGTATTGGTTGAAGGGGTTTTTGTTTTTGGCTCTTTCTCGTCCGATTATGCCAGTTTTGGCAACAGCTTTGCATCGAGCGAGTACTTACCGGCACCGATCAGAACTGCTCCAACAAAGACGATCAGCAAATCGAGTGCATGACCAAATACCATAAAATTATCGCCTGCCGCCAGATGAGTAGCCAGCGCCACCACCATGGTACCGGTAAGCATTAGAGCAGCGGGACGGAAAAGCAATCCAAGAGCAAAAAGGGCACCACCAATCGCTTCAGCAACGGCTGCAAGGAAACCCCAAAATGCTGGTGCAAAGGTGATCCCGAAAATCGACATGCTTCCGCCAATATAGGTCCATGTTTCCACACCACCCGTCAACTTGGGTATACCATGCAACATGATGGAAATACCAATACCTGCTCTCAAGATCAACCATCCCAGTTGTAAAAGATTTTCTTTATTTCTCATTTTCTATTTTTGTGAAATTGTAATTATCCAATATTGTCACGCTCTAAACCCATAGATATGCCAATTTGTTTATCTTTGTAGCATCAATAAAATCGATATGTCTACTTTTGCCCCTTTCGCCAAACCGATGTATGTAATGTTGAAGCCGGTAGGTTCCAAGTGCAACCTCGACTGTGAATACTGTTACTATTTGGAGAAAGCGAACCTCTTTCCGAAAAAAAACAACCAGGTGATGAGCGAAGAGCTCCTCGAACGGTTCACAAAACAATACATCGAATCTCAGACACAGCCGCAGGTGATGTTTACATGGCATGGAGGAGAAACACTGATGCGTCCCCTCTCATTCTACAGAAAAGCGGTGGAGCTACAAAAGAAATATGCTGGAGGACGTCAGATAGACAACTCCATACAAACCAACGGAACGTTGCTGAACGATGAATGGTGTGCCTTCTTCAAGGAGAACAATTTCCTTGTAGGTATCTCAATTGACGGACCCCAGGAGTTCCACGATGAATATCGACGTAACAAGATGGGGCGTCCCTCTTTCAAGCGTGTGATGCGTGGCATTGAATTGCTGAAGAAGCACGGCGTGGAATTCAACTGCCTGGCAGTGGTAAACGACTACAATGTGGACTACCCGCTAGAATTTTACCGTTTCTTCAAGGAGATTAATTGCCGTTACATTCAGTTCACCCCCATTGTGGAACGAATCCGTAAAAACAACAATTCATCCTTGAAACTGGCCACTGCTGCAGACGAAGAGGAGGATGTGGAGCTGGCACCTTTTACCGTGCCTGCTGAGAAGTGGGGCAAGTTCCTCTGTGATCTGTTTGATGAATGGATCAAAGAGGATGTGGGGAAGACTTATATTCAGATTTTCGACTCCACACTCGCTAACTGGGTGGGTGAACAGCCTGGTGTTTGTACCATGGCCAAGACATGCGGCCATGCCGGAGCCATGGAGTTCAACGGCGATGTCTACTCGTGCGATCACTTCGTTTTTCCCGAATATCGGTTGGGTAATATATATGATAAACCGCTCGCTTCACTGATGTACTCAGAGCAACAGCTCTCTTTCGGGAATGACAAGTATGACACCCTACCACAGCAGTGCCGTGAGTGCGACATGCTCTTCACCTGCTACGGTGAGTGTCCCAAGAACCGGTTCATCCGTGACAAGTATGGCAACAAGGGTCTCAACTACCTCTGTAGCGGTTACTACCGCTATTACAACCATGTGGCTCCCTATATGGATTTCATGAAACAGGAGCTGCTAGCGGGACGTCCACCAGCCAACGTGATGGAATGGGCACGTTTCAGGCAGGCATCACGCTAGGTTCCTTCATTATACGCACAAAAAAACCGAACCACAGTTGTGATTCGGTTTTTTATTTTGGTTGTGAGTGACTACTTGTTCTGTCCCTGACGGGCAGAATAGCTGATCTTCAATGCATAAGCCTGTCTTAGTGCCTGCTTCACATCAGTGATGTACTGCATACGGGTCTCTTCATCTGCTTTGATCGACACAGTCATCAGCGGTTGGTCAGCTTCGTTCATACTTGCCTTTTCCTGGGCAATGTAATCCTGAATTTCCGAAACCTGTGCGAACCGGTCGTTCAGCTGCATCTGGGTACCTGTACCCAGTCGCGTTTCCATTGGAGGACCGATGTTGATATAAGTCACCAGTGACTTTTTTTCCAGTTTCTGTACTTCGGAAGCTGTGGGCAGTTTCATCCGCACCATCAGCGTCTCTGAACGCATGGTGGTGGTCACCATGAAGAAGAACAGAATGGCGAATACAATATCGGGCATCGACGAAGAGTTCAATGCAGGCATCCCTTTCTTGGCACCCTTATTAAATTTTCCCATGTTATTGTCCTCCGTAGTTTTTGGGTTCAGCCTCAGATATACGTTGCGGGTAGAGATCGTTGATCTGTTTCTGCTGATCATCTGTCAGCTCATCGTATGAGGTATTGAAATATTTCCGGGCACCTTCCTCCCTCAGCTCGTTGTAAGCCCTTACCACCTCGTTTTGAACGGCGATATAGGTCTTATAGCTGGTGGTGGCATCGTTCTGAATGGAGATTACATGCTGATCCGTAACCGGTACTATACCGATGGGGGGACCAAAATCTTCTTCAGTCAATTCCGGAAGCTGTTCACTGTTTGAGGTGTTCAGAACGAACTCCTTCACCTTATCCTTGAGCGCAACCTTACTCCCGGTACCCCTCAATTCGTCTGAATTGGAGTACCATTCACTTCCTTGCTGATTCTGGACCATTGTCTCGTTTTGAGCGTTCACCAGTACCACAAGCAGATTTCTGCGTTGCACGTCGACCGTGGTCTTCTCCTCGGTCTGTGGTGGTGGTGGTAGACGGCGAGCCAATCCGGAATCGACGTCCATATTGGATACCAGCAGGAAGAAGGTCAGCAACAGGAAAGAAATGTCCGCCATGGAACTTGCGTTAAGTGACGGAACTTCTCTAGTTG
>Ga0123334_1006205_pt1 | contig 11141 bp, 9 predicted proteins | sample BiotimSIPDNA_FD_89706 | JGI IMG/M metagenome (GOLD analysis project Ga0123334, IMG submission 89706) | Anaerobic biogas reactor microbial communites from Washington, USA - Biogas_R1 time_0 SIP DNA | ecosystem: Engineered > Bioreactor > Anaerobic > Unclassified | place: Washington, USA | collected... | reverse complement strand
GCCACGCGCCAGTAGGTTTAGATCCGCGTTTTTTTACTGGTGCATGGCATCCGTGCCATACACCTTTGTCCCCAATGGGATACCGGGGCGAGAAATAAGCATCCGCTCCCGCCGGCGTCTCGCCGTGCAGAATCGTTTTTTGCTTCGGCGGAGACGCCTCAGCGAATGGAATGAGCTTCGCGCGTGGCGGGTTTGTTGATTAATCAATGTGTCGATCACATAGGACGCCACGCGCCAGTAGGTTTAGCTCTGCTGTTTTTTACTGGTGCATGGCATCCGTGCCATGCACTTATGTTCCCAAGGGGATACCGGGGCGAGAAATAAGCATCCGCTCCTGCCAGCGTCCCACCGTGCAGAATCGTTTTTTGCTTCGGTGGAGACGCCTCCGCGAACGGAAAAAGGGGCGCTAAAGCGAGCGATTTGTACTCTCGTTCAAACGTGGTCAGGAGACCACGTTCACAATCATATAAAACTAAGGCGTGGCGTAAATGGGATTGCTGAAAATCCATCCGCGATGGCGGTTATGGTAGTCGATGTAGGCTTCAACGCGGTAGATACCCGGTTCTTTGCTGATGTGGGTGAGCACTTCGCGGTCGCGATGCTCTTTGATGACTTTGCCATCCCTGATGAGGCGCAGGTGACTGCGCATAGGCAAACGAGCTTGAAAGGTGAGCCCCGAGCGCGCTGAAACGGTGTCGCCCATCCAAAACAGACCGTCTTCCGTGTTGCAGGTGAAGCGAAAGCCATCGCTTGGGTGGGGCAGGTCGTAGGCGCAAAAAGCGTGCCCCTGACGCAGAGCGTCCCATATCATCTGACGGTCGGCATTAAGTTCGCCGGTGATTTTTTCAGGTGTCATAAGGTGGGTGCGCAGGCTTTTAAAGTGCCATTCATAAGGGAAAACCTTGCGTGAGAAGGGCCCTAAGTGGTATTTTGTGGCATGCGCGTCAACGCCGGCAATGGCGACTATTGGGTGCGTTTTGCTGAGTAAGAGTTGGTCCCAAAGCTCAAGTGTCGCGGGTGTGGGCCCAAGGGGAAAAAAATTGGGAAACAAAACATGAAAGAGCGTTTTCAGGCGACTGGGTGAGCGGTCTTTGAATTCGCTGAGTTGGTTCCATAGTTCTATGCCGGTAAACCCGCTGATTTGCCAGTCGGTCCAAGGGAAGGCACCAGAGTTGGCGTGGGGCAGGGCGATGTCGTTGGGGTGGGCGATGAAGCTGAGCCCATTAGCGCTTTTGGTTTGTTTGATGAGTTCCTGAGGGTCGCTGGCGAATTTGGCGAGTTCACGATTGGCACCCAAGACGAGCATGTGGTTGCCGCCGGGTTGGCGGGTTTGGTCGTGGATTTCTTCCGCGGCAAGCAAAAGCATTTTGCGCCTGCCTTTTTGCAGGTAGCCATCCATGCCTTGCACCAGTATGTTGTGGTCAGTAGTGATAAGCACATCCAGACCAGCTTTCATAGCTGTATGGGCTAATTCGGCGTGTGTCCCCGCGCCATCTGAAAAGGTCGTATGGGCATGAATACCAACGATAAGTTCTTGCATATTTGTATTATACTCTCTGGCTATGACGAAAAGGAATGTTTGTGAGCTGAAATTGAGTGAGACTGTGTCTGATTTAAGGCAAACAAACGGGAAGCAGATTCATTTGCTGAATAAGCAAATTTGGTCTGGACAAAAATGAAAAATGCTGTAAAATAGAGGTTCGTGTATATGAAAGTTAAGTACGGAGGAAGAATTGGCTAATATTAAGTCTCAAATTAAGCGGAATAAACAAAATCAGGTTCAGCGCCTGCGCAATCGCGTTTATCGCGGTTCAGCTCGCACTTACCTGCGCAAGGCAATGGCTGCCATCCACGCTGAAGATATTGAAAAATCAAAAACCGATGTCGTGAAAGCAATTAAGGCGCTTGATAAAGCAGCTGGCAAGGGTGTCATCCATAAGAACAACGCCGCGCGTCGCAAATCCCGCTTGATGGCGCATTACAATAAACTGCAAGATTAATTGACACAGGCTCGTTTGAGCCAATCGTTACGCAGATTAGAGCGAGGTTAAACCTCGCTTTTGCGTTTAAGCTATCTCCTGGTGGTCATCAAGTCAAAAGTTTTTTAACAATTGCCCTGCCATTTAACCACCCAATCTGCCCCCAAAAAGAGTAATAGTAGTAAAATGAGGTATGTTGTTTTCCAATCTTTTTTTGTTTTCCATTAGGAGGATTAAATGAAAAAGTTCTTGCAGTATTTTATTGTCAGCATTTTGCTTTTAAGCTTGTTGGCCGCCTGTGGCACAAAATCGGATTCTGTTTTGGATAAAATTAAAACAGATGGCAAGATCGTTGTGGGTACATCCGCGGATTACGCGCCTTATGAGTACATTGACGAAGCAGGTAATAAAACCGGTTTTGATATTGAACTCATGGAGGAAATTGGGAAGCGCATGGGTGTGGCGATTGAATGGCAGGATATGCCTTTCGACTCACTCGTGGCTGCCGTAGCCAATGGAAAGCTGGATATGTCCATTTCCTGCTTCAACTATGATGCTGAACGTGACCTGACGGTTGATTTTTCTGATGCTTATTACTCCACAGAAGACGCCTTCGTTGTTTCCAGCGCTTTTACCGGTGAATTTAACGTTCCGGAAGATGCCGCCAAGTATAAGCTTGGTGTTCAGTCGGGTACCATGCAGGATGACTGGATTACTGAGAATTTGATCAATACCGGTTTAATGTCCGAAGCCAATCTTTCACGCTACGAACGTGTGGATCAGGTTGCCTTGGATCTCCTTGCTGGTCGCATTGAAATCATGATGGCTGACCACTTGCCTGTTTTAGAAATTGCCAAGAAGAATCCTGATCTAAAGGTTATTTATCAAGGCGAACTCTCTACTGGTCCGATCAACATCGTTTTGCCTGATGGTGACACAGCCATTAAAAAGGAAATTGACAAAGTCATCAAAACCCTTCAGGATGAAGGTTTTATTGACGAATTAGCGAAAAAGTACTTTAGCGAGTAAAAAAAAAACAGATATAAGCCATCAGACAAAAATGTCTGGTGGCTTTTTTCAAATTGTGCTTTTGTGGGCAGAAGTATGGTCTATTAGTTTTGCCTGTCATCAGGCAAGAATTGAAAGGTGAAAACTTGGATTTTCTGACCTTATTGAAATATATAGCCGAGGGTACCGCTTACACACTTGGCGTTACTGCAATAGCGTTACCATCAGGGCTTTTGATAGGCATTTTATTGGCTTTTCTCTATGTTTACGGCGGAAAAGGCATTGCCAGGGTGATGAATGTTTACAGCACGATTATGCGCGGTGTACCTCCCTTGGTGCTGTTATTCCTCTTATACTTTGTCGTTTCTAAAGGGATTAACCTATCCGGATTTTGGGCCGGATCCATTTCATTGGGTATTGTTAGCAGCGCCTACCAAATGGAAATCATTCGAGGCGCTCTGCTTTCAGTAGGAAATGATCAGCTTATGGCTGCCCGCGCGATTGGAATGAGTCGCAAGCAAGCTGTTCTCAACATCGTTTTACCACAAGCCCTGCGGTTGGCTATACCGCCCTGGAGCAATGAGGCTGCCATTATTATCAAAGACTCTTCTCTGGTTTACGCTTTAGGTGTACCGGAAATTTTGCGTCGCGCTCAACTTATTGGCGCAAGTACCCAACAACCCCTGCTTGCTTACATGAGCGCGGCACTCATCTACTTCGTGCTCGTTACTGTGACAAACCGCTTGCTCAACATGCTTGAAAAGAAGCTCACAGTTCCATCAAATCATTAAGGAAACGCATCATGCCTGAACCTATTTTAAGTATTCGAAAACTTACAAAACGATATGGTGATAAAGTTATCTTCCATGACCTTGACCTGGATGTTAATGAGGGTGACACGATTGTCATCATTGGTCCAAGTGGTACCGGAAAAAGCACTTTGTTACGTTGCATCAATTTACTGACCCGCTCTGAAAGTGGCCAAATTTGGTTTGGTGGCAAGGAAATTACCGCTAAAGGAACCAACGAAGACCATGTTCGACAGCAAATTGGCATGGTGTTTCAGAACTTTTTGCTGTTCAATCATCTTAGCGCGCTTGAAAATGTAAAATTGGGGCTTATAAAGGTCAAACACCTCAGTAAGGCTGCCGCAGAGGCGAAAGCCATGGAGGAACTGGAACGTGTCGGTTTGGCAGATTGGGCGGGGCACTATCCTGGGCAGCTTTCGGGTGGCCAGCAACAGAGGGTTGCTATTGCCCGCGCGCTGGCAATGGACCCGCAAATCATGCTGTTTGATGAGCCAACCTCCGCTCTGGATCCGGAATTGATCGGTGAAGTGCTTGAGGTGATGCGCTCTCTGGCTTTGGAAGGTATGACCATGATGGTGGTGACGCACGAAATGGGTTTCGCGCGTGAAGTGGCAGATCGTATCGTTTTTATGGAAAAGGGCAGCATTGTGGAAGAGGGCAGCCCCAACGAAATGTTTAATCGACCGAAGTTTGAGCGTACCCGCGAGTTTTTGTGGAAGATTACTGAGCTTTACGGTAAGAAAGACCATGGCGAAGAATGATTGAGTGGTTAAACTATTTCTCGCGTTTTAAAATAGATTTGCTTCAGGGCGCGCTTGTTACCCTGGAGCTTACCGCGGCTGGTTTGGTGATCGGTTTCGTGCTCGGCTTGGGTTTGGCTCTCGCGCGCAGCTATGGCCCGCGATGGTTAAGAGTCTTCGCCAGAGTTTATATTTCTGTGTTTCGTGGCACTCCGTTACTCGTGCAACTCTTCATTATCTATTACGGGTTGCCAGAGATAGGCATCACGCTTTCGCAAACGGTTTCTGCTTATCTGGCTTTAGGGCTCAACTCCGCGGCGTATCAGGCTGAGTATTTGCGCGGATCGATTATTGCCATTGGTAATTCTCAAATGCGCGCGGGACGGGCGATAGGGCTGACACGCTGGCAAACGATTTGCCATGTTATCTTGCCTCAAGCCTTGCGTTTGGCGTTGCCGAGTTGGTCTAATGAGCCCATTTCGCTTTTGAAGACGACCGCGGTTGCCTTTTTAATCGCGGTGCAGGACCTGATGGCAAAAGGAAAGCGTATGGCTGTCAAAACTTATGATCCTATTGGCAGTTATTTTGTGGTTGCCATCATTTATCTGGTAATGGTATTTGTATTGAACGCTTTGCTCAAGTTTATTGAACGCAAAACACGCATTCCTGGCTTTGACGCGGAAGTGAAAAAAGCCTAATCTGACTTTGAATATTGGGCTATTCTTATGCCCGTCTGATTTTAGGTGTTTAGTCGTGGAACACTCTGTTTTTTGTGTGCCAATTGCCTTAAAAATGGGTGGAAGTATGCTCGTTACCAGTGGTATACTTGAACCTTGGTGAAAATTGATGATGCCATTTAACGAGCAAAAAGAATTATTGAAGAAAATTGACCAGTTTTGCCACGAGCAAAATCTGCCTGTGGGCAAAATTGAATTTCGTGATATTCCTTTCAGTGGTGAATGGGGCATTGCCGCGCCTTTGTTTCCGCTGGCAGCTGCTGATCCCAACCGGGTTGGCCCCGTTCCTCAACATGCCCAAATTTTGGCTGAAAAACTGAAGGAAGAAATCGGTCTTCCAGCGGGTTTTTCGCGCGTTGAAGCTGTAAAAGGTTATTTGAACCTTTATTTCGAGACCAGCCAATATGCCAGCAAAGTTATAGATTATGTGCACTATGCCGACCACTGCTATGGCATGGCTGAGCCAACAGGCAAAACCGTGATGGTGGAATATTCCAACCCCAATACGCACAAACCTCTCCATGTGGGCCATTTGCGTAATGTGATTTTGGGTAGTTCAATATGCAATATCCTTGAAGCCAGTGGCGACAAGGTTATCCGCGCCAATTACATCGGCGATATCGGTTTGCACGTCATCAAATGGATGTGTAATTACGAGATGTATCACGCCGGGCAGGAGCCATCAGCAGATGTCATGCGCTGGATGGCGGACCTTTACACCGAGGCGGATCGGCGTTTTCATGATGATCCTGGGTTTGAAGAAGCCTGCCGGACTTATTTTGCTCGCTGGGATGAAGGTGACAAGGATATTGAGGCTCTCTGGCTGAAGACACGCCAGTGGTCAATGGATGGTTTTAAGCAAGTATATGAATTGCTTGGGGCAAAGTTCGACCGCGTTTATTTTGAAAGTGATGTTGAGGAAAGTGGCAAGGTTCTCGTTGAAGATTTGCTCGCGCGTGGATTGGCAGAAGATGGACGTCCTGAAAACCCGGTGATTATCGACCTGGATAAAATCCTGGGCACCAAAGAAGAATATCGTGTGGCAGTGATTTTGCGTTCGGATGGTACTTCGCTTTACGCTACCAAGGAATTGCCTTTGGCGATTATGAAGTTTGAGGAATATCCCCTGGATCAGTCCATCTATGTCATTGACGTGCGCCAAAGTCTGCACATGAAGCAAATGCGCAAGGTTCTTGAACTGATGGGCTATGACTGGGCGAAGCATATTTATCATCTGGCTTATGAAATCGTGAACCTGCCGGGCAACGTCACCATGTCATCCCGCGATGGCACAGTTGTTTTACTTGATGATCTTATTCGTGAAGCAACGGATCGCGCTTTGAGCATCGTAAAAGAGAAAAACCCAGACCTTAGCCCGGAAAGTCAGCATGAGATTGCGGAGATGGTCGCGATTGGCGCGATTAAATATCCGATGATTTCACGCGAGAATACGAAAATTGTGACTTTTGACTGGGAGAGCGCCCTTGATTTCAACGGACAAAGCGCCCCATATATCCAATATGCCTGTGTGCGCGCCAACAGCATTCTGAAGCGTGCGGGGCTGAGTACGGAGTATAGTCAAATGCCTTCAGCGTCGTTTGCTTACGCGCTTGAGGCGGCTGAAGTTAACCTCATCGAACTGATCGCGCGTTTGCCACTGGAACTCAGCAAAGCCGCGAAAGAGTACAAACCTTCGCTAATAGCAACTTATGCTAATGATCTTGCCAAAGCGTTCAACGATTTTTACAACCAGTGTCCGGTTTTGAACGCGGAAGATGAAAAAAGGACGGCGCGTCTGGCACTAACCAATGCCGCGCGTATTACTATTGAGAACGCGTTACATTTGTTGGGCATTAAAGCCCCACAAGTGATGTAAAAGTTTGTTAGAATAGTAGAGTAAATTAAACCTAAAACTAAAGGAGTAACTATGAGTCGTATACGTACAATCATCATGGGAGCCGCTGGACGCGATTTCCACAACTTTAACACCTTCTATCGTGACAACGAGAAGTATGAAGTCGTTGCCTTCACCGCAACCCAAATCCCCAATATCGAAGGGCGTAAATACCCAACAGAATTGGCCGGTAAGCTCTATCCTGAGGGCATTGATATCTACCCCGAATCTGAACTTCCTGAATTGATCAAAAAGTTCGATGTCGATGAAGTTGTTTTTGCTTACAGTGATGTCCCTTATGATTACGTAATGCACAAAGCTGCATTAGTTAACAGTTTAGGTGCTGACTTCCGTTTAATGGGCACCAAAGAAACCCAGGTTAAATCCACCAAACCCGTGGTTGCTATCTGCGCTGTTCGCACTGGTTGTGGCAAGAGCCAAACCACCCGCCGAGTCGCTGAAGTTCTGCAAAACATGGGTCTTAAAGTGGCTGCCATTCGTCATCCCATGCCCTATGGCGACCTGGTCAAACAACGCGTGCAACGCTTTGCGACCTACGCTGACCTTGACAAACACGAGTGCACCATTGAGGAACGCGAAGAGTACGAACCTCATATCGATACCGGTGTGATCGTCTTTGCAGGCGTTGATTACGAAGCGATCCTGCGCGAAGCTGAAAAGGAAGTTGATGTCATTTTGTGGGACGGCGGTAACAACGACTTCTCATTCTACAAGACCGATCTCTTGATTACGGTTGTTGATCCTCTGCGACCCGGACACGAGAGTGCCTACTATCCCGGCGAAGTTAATACCCGCATGGCTGACGTTGTCGTAATCAACAAAATTGATTCTGCCAACGCAGAAGACGTGATGAAAGTGCGCGAAAACGTGCAAGCCCTCAACCCCAACGCGGTTATCATCGAAGCCGCTTCACCCATCAGTGTTGCTGATCCCAGCGCTATCCGTGGTAAACGTGTCTTGGTTGTTGAAGATGGCCCGACTTTGACCCACGGAGGTATGAAAATCGGTGCTGGTTGGGTTGCTGCCCGCCGCTTTGGTGCTGGCGAAATTGTTGACCCACGTCCTTTCGCTGTTGGCGAAATTGCTTCTACCTTCGAAAAGTATCCTGATACCGGCACCATTCTGCCTGCTATGGGCTATGGTGAGCAACAAATTCGTGACCTCGAGAAAACCATTGATGCTGCTGATGTCGATATGGTCGTTATCGGTACCCCAATCGATCTGACCCGTGTTTTGAAAATCAACAAGCCCTCACAGCGCGTTGGTTACTCACTGGAAGAAATCGGCAAGCCCGATCTCGAAGATGTTCTGACCCAAAAACTGGGAAAGTAAGCTTTAAGTAAGCATCTCATCCATTAGATGGTATCCATGGGTCAGAACTCTGACCCATGGCTTTTTAAGGGACAATCGTGTTAAACTAATGTCATTACATTAAGTAGAAATGAGTTTGTTTTATGTTTGTAGATTCAGTTGTTATTTGGGTTTCTTCGGGTAAAGGCGGGGATGGTATCGTGCATATGCATCGCGAAAAGTACCGCGCCAAAGGTGGACCGGATGGCGGCGATGGCGGTCGTGGCGGAGATATCATTTTTGAAGTTGAACCACGCATGAACACCCTCAATCGTTTTCACTATAACGAACGCTTCCAGGCTGAATCTGGCAAACCCGGCGGGCCGAGTAATCGATCCGGTAAATCTGCTCCGGATTTAACCATCGCGGTACCACCCGGAACGCTCATCTACAACGATGAGACTACTGAGTTGGTTGGCGACCTGGTGACGCCCGGTCAAAAACTGATTGTGGCTAAGGGTGGCAGAGGTGGCAGAGGCAACCAACACTTTGCGACAAGCCGTCAACAAGTGCCCCTGACTGCTGAAAAAGGCGAGCCTGGCGAGGAATTCACGCTTAGACTTGAATTGAAGCTCATCGCGGATGTTGGGCTGGTTGGTATGCCAAATGCTGGAAAATCGTCCATTTTAGCCACCTCAACGCGGGCAAAACCCAAGATAGCCAACTATCCTTTCACCACGCTTTTTCCAAATTTAGGTGTTGTTGAGCTTGATTTAGACACCACAATGGTACTGGCAGATATCCCTGGTTTGATAGAAGGCGCGTCTGAAGGCGTGGGTTTAGGCCATGATTTTTTGCGTCATGTCCAGCGCACACGGGTCTTGATTCATGTTCTGGATGGGATGTCCGCAGATCCGCTGGAAGATTTTGATGTCATTAATAACGAGTTGGCGTTGTTTGATGAGCGATTGGGTCGTTCGCCACAGCTTGTCGTGTTGAATAAGGTGGATTTACCCGATGTGCAGGAACGTTTCGAAGGTCTGGCTCAGACTTTGAAGGAGCGAGGTATAGATCTGATGCCGGTTTCCGCGGTAACAGGCATGAACATGAAAGAACTCATGTGGGCAACCTATCAGCTTCTACAGGATACGCCCATTGAAGAAAGCCAGGAGGAACTGCCGGTTTATCGTGCCGATGAAGACCCACGTGCCTTTGAAATTGAACGGATTGAAGAGGACACCTGGCTTGTGACCGGGAAGATGATTGAAAAATCCGCAGCCATGACCCACTTTGACCAACCCGGATCAGTGCGCCGCTTCCAACGCTTGATGGAACGCTTAGGTGTTGAAAAAGCCCTGCGCGAAGATGGTATTCAAGAAGGCGACACGGTTGTGATTGGCGAGTGGGAATTAGAGTGGTGGGATTAAGAATTGATTTAAAAGCCTATCTTTATGCCCTTTTTTGCTAAGAAAAAGGGTCTTAAAAAGAAAATGTTCGCCAAACGGGTGAGGGGGGCACCCGCCCGGCGAACATGACTATTATTATATAGCTGACTAGGAATGTCAAGAAAAAATTACATTATTGGGTGAAAATCAGTGCATTGAATACACATTCAGCACTAAGATATAGCCATTAAATGCAAACCAACCCGGAAAACTTATAAACGAGCTGGTTTGTTTTTTTGGTCTGTTTTCAGTCAGTTTGCTTATTCACTCACTGGGTTTAGCCACACAAATCCATAAGGTGGTAAGGTGTAGTCACCAGCTTTGACAGTCTCGCCAGTTAGCACATCGACATATTCCGGCGTGTCTGTGGGGAGGGTGCCATGCACGTCCTGGTCAATCAGGTTGTTGAGCACGATAAAGTAATCACCTTCCCATTCGCGTTTATATGCCACCACGGTTTGTTTGCCTTCGGTGAAGTTGATCCATTCAAATTCAGCCCAACCAAACAGGGGATACTGCTTGCGCACTTCAATCATGTGGCGCAGTTGGTTGAGCAGAGAGTTCGGATCGGCTTCCTGAACTTCCACATTGACTTTTTCATAGCCATATGCCTCGTCCGAAATCACCGGTGAGTACCATTTGTCTTTTGGCGCGTCCGAAAAACCAGCGCTTGGCGAGGCGTCCCATTGCATAGGTGTGCGCACCCCATTGCGGTCAAACAAGCTGATATCATCGCCCATGCCAATTTCATCGCCGTAATACAAAAACGGTGAGCCAATCATGGTCAGGAGCATGGAGTTCATCATCAGGTTTTTGCGCTGGTCATTATCCAGTAAAGGCGCTAAACGACGGCGAATACCCAAATTGATGCGCTGTTTGGGGTCCGGCGAATAGGTTTCCCACATCCATTGACGTTCTTCTGGCGTGACCATCTCGAGCGTCAATTCATCATGACAGCGCAAGAAGGTACCCCACTGACAGGTTTTGGGCAGTTTGGGCGTTCGGGCAAGGATGTCCACAATCGGTTGACGGTCACCACGCGCCAATGCCATAAAAAGACGGGGCATGAGCGGGAAATGGAAATTCATATGCATTTCATCGCCATCGCCAAAGTATTCAATCACATCTTCGGGCCACATGTTTGCTTCGGAAAGCAGCAAAGTTTCAGGCGCGTACTCGTCCACAAAAGCGCGCACACGCTTTAAAAAGGCGTGTGTT
>Ga0123334_1006204_pt1 | contig 11142 bp, 13 predicted proteins | sample BiotimSIPDNA_FD_89706 | JGI IMG/M metagenome (GOLD analysis project Ga0123334, IMG submission 89706) | Anaerobic biogas reactor microbial communites from Washington, USA - Biogas_R1 time_0 SIP DNA | ecosystem: Engineered > Bioreactor > Anaerobic > Unclassified | place: Washington, USA... | reverse complement strand
GTGGTCAAGATGCAGGAAGCCATCGATGCCGCCACCCAGCAGGCCAATGCGCGGCTGACCGAAACCGAGGGCATGGACGAAACTGCCCCCGTGGAGCCCACCCAGGCCCCCGGCAATTAAGAAAATTGCTTGACATGGGCAGCGCTTCTGCGCTATACTGACAAAGCGCAAGCAGAAGCTGCCCGCTTCTCACCCTGTGAACCATGTTTGCTGGGTTGCAACAAGCACACATGATGTGTTCTGGCGGGTACTTTTGCCCGCCAGTTTTAATTTTTATGGAGGTGCTTGGACATCAACACAGATTTGATGATCAACGAAGGTATCCGGGATCGTGAGGTCCGCGTCGTGGATAGCAACGGAACACAGCTGGGCATCATGCCCACGCAGCGTGCGCTGGAGCTGGCAGAGGAGGCCAGGCTGGATCTGGTCAAAATTGCCCCCAATGCGCAGCCGCCGGTCTGCAAGCTGATGGACTATGACAAACATCGCTTTGAACAGGCCAAGCGTGAAAAGGAAATGCGCAAAAATCAGCGCACCATTTCCGTCAAGGAAGTACAGCTGTCAGCGACCATTGAAGAAAACGATGTAATCACTAAGGCTAAGAACGCCGTGCGTTTTCTGACCGCCGGTGACAAGGTCAAGGTTTCCATCCGTTTCCGCGGCCGCCAGATCAGCCATTCCGAGATTGGCTACGACGTTATGAACAGCTTCGTTGAACGCATCAAGGATCACGCCGTGGTGGAACGCCGTCCCACGATGGAAGGCCGCCACATGATCATGATACTGGCCCCGAAGGTAGACAAACCTGAGCGTCCGGCATCCAAATCAAAGCCCCAGCAAACGGAGTAAACTCCGCAGCAGTAGTGTATTTTTCAAGGAGGAACGGATCATGCCCAAAATGAAGTCGAAGCGCGCGGCAGTCAAGCGCTTTACGGTGACCAAGAATGGTCTGGTCAAGCACAAGCAGATGAACACCGGACACATTCTGACCAAGAAAACCCGCAAGCGGAAGCGCCAGTTGCGCGCCACTGGTTTTGTAAGCAACAAAAAAGAAGCTGCGACAATCCGCACGCTGATTCTAAAATAAGCCCATCGCTGGCAAGGAGGAAGTTTTTTCATGGCACGTATTAAAAGAGCAGTTAATGCTCAGAAGAAGCGTCGCAAGATGCTTAAGTTGGCGAAGGGTTATTATGGCGCCAAGTCCCGTCAGTACCGCATTGCAAGCGAGCAAGTGCGCCGCTCCCTGCGCTATGCCTATATCGGCCGCAAACTGCGCAAGCGCGATTTCCGCCGCCTGTGGATCGTCCGCATCAACGCAGCCGCCCGCATCAACGGCATGAACTATTCTACCTTTATCAATGGCCTGAAAAAGAAGGGCATTGAGGTCAACCGCAAAATGCTGGCCGACCTGGCCGTCAACGACGCCAACGCCTTTGCGGAGTTGGCAACCTTGGCCAAGAACGCCTAACTACGGCAAACAAACCGGTCGGCATCCGCCGGCCGTTTTTCTTTTCTGGCCTGTCAAGGCGGCAACTTGCCCTGTAAAACCGCTGTGGTATAATGCATTGTAACCTCAGGGCTGAGGTAGGGAGGATGCGTTGACGCACAAACACTGCGGCAGGGGGTGCCTGCCATGAGCCAACGGCGTAGCCGGCTGTTCAAGCCCCGCACGCGCAAGCCCAGCTTTGTGCTGGCGGTCATCCGCGGTGCATTCCGCATGGCCATTATTTTGGTGCTAATGCTGGCGCTGTCGGGCGCAGGCATTATATTGGGTATTGCCAAGGCTTATGTAGAAACAGCGCCCATGCTGGATATCGAAAAAATCGACAGCCAGGCACAAACTTCGTTTTTTTATGACCGGGACGGCAACCTGATTACCGATTATAAGGGCACCGAGAACCGCATCATGGTCAGTATCGGCACCATGCCCATGATATTGCGGCATGCCTTTGTGGCGGTGGAGGATGCCCGCTTTTATACCCACAGCGGCGTGGATTTGAAGCGCATCGTGGGTGCTTTTGTGCGCAATTTTGCAACGGGCTCCCAGCAGGGCGGCAGCACCATCACCCAGCAGCTAATCAAGAACACCGTGCTGTCCAACGAGCAGAGCTATAAGCGCAAAATTCAGGAAGCGTATCTGGCCATGCAGCTGGAAACGCGCTACACCAAGGACGAAATCCTGGAAAGCTATTTAAATACTATCTATCTGGGAGAAAATTATTACGGCGTCAAGGTAGCGGCCACCGGCTATTTTGGCAAGGAGTTGAACCAACTTACCCTGCGGGAGTGCGCTATGCTGGCGGGCATGACCACCAACCCGTACTACTACAATATGCGGCGCAACCTGTATGTGCGCAAGTCCGACACCACCGATTATGCCGCCATCACCAACAACCGCACCAACTATGTGCTGCGTATGATGTACGAAAACCAGTTCATCACGCATGCCGACTATACCGCGGCGCTGGACCCGCAGACCGCCCATGTGCTGCCCGAATCGCCCGAAAGCCGGGAACTGTACCCCTATGTGCATTATGTGGAGTATGCTGTTAAGGATGTAGTCAAAACGCTGCTGGTGCTCAACGGGTTGGAGAACACTTCCGCCAACCGCAACGCCATGGAGCGTGAGCTACGTACCGGCGGATACAAGGTATATCTGGCGCTGGATACTGAAATCCAGAAAACGGTGGAGCAAACATTATACAATTATAAGGATTACCCGGCGCTGCGCGACCCCAATGACCGTATCTATCGTGCGCGCAATGCCGATGGCACGTTCAACGAGATTGAGCAGCCGCAGGCCGCGGCCGTGGTGCTGGATTATCGCACCGGGGAACTAATGGCCATCGTGGGCAGCCGCACGCCGCCCACACAGCGCAAGACGCTCAACCGCGCGGCAGACATGAACATGCCGGTGGGCTCGGCCATCAAGCCCCTTTCGGTGTATGCCCCGGCCATTGAGCTGGGCGGCGGCGGCGGCTCGGTGGTATACAACATCCCTGCGCCCATTCCGGGTTGGCGAGGGGCAGACGGTCAGGATACCTGGCCGCGCAACTATGGCGGCAGCAACTACCGAGGGCCGGAAACCTTCCGCGAGGCACTGGTGCGCAGCGACAACACCGCTGCCGCCCAGGCGCTGATGACCTTTGTGGGGGTGGAGCGCTCGGCGGATTTCCTGCTGCGTCTGGGCGTGGATAAAGAGCATATCAATGCAACCCCCTTTGGCGTGGCGCTGGGCTCCAGCGGCATCACGCCGGTGGAGATGGCCGTGGCCTTCGGCGTGCTGGGCAATGGCGGCGTGTATCAGGCACCGCTGACATTTTTGGGCATATTGGATGATGACAATAAGGTGCTATACGATGCGCATGCCAACCAGGCGCGCAGACAGGTATTCCGGCCGTCCACCGCGTGGCTGACGATTGATATATTAAAAGAAGCCGTGGCCAAGGGCACGGGGCGTGCCGCCGCGCTGCGTGGGCAGACCGTGGCTGGCAAAACCGGCACCAACAGCGAGCAAAAGGGCGTATTCTTTGCCGGGCTCACAGGCTGGTATGCCGGCAGCGTGTGGATTGGGCATGACAACTACAAATCGCTGTCCAGCCGCACCACCGGCGGCAACAGCGCTGCTAAACTCTGGAACAGTTTCATGGGGCAGATCCATACACAAAAGGGCCTGAGCAACCGCAACATCATGGAGGGCTCAGCCGAGGATTATGGCCTGGTGCGCGTGACCACCTGCGCGGTCAGCGGCCAATTGGCTACCGATGCCTGTCGCCATGACGCGATGGGCTATGGCACGGTTACCGATTACTGGCCGCGCGAAACGGTGCCCCAGACCAACTGCCAGATGCACATGAACGCGGCCATCTGCACGGCCAGCAACATGCTGGCAGGTCCCTATTGCCCGCAGGAAATGCGCGCCCAGCGCGGCATCACGCTGCTGCCCGGCGGGCATCCGCTGCAATCCCTGCTGGGCACCACCTATCAATCGGCGCTGATTGACTACCTGGGGCCATACGCAACGATGCGCTTTAGCACCGACCAAAACGCCAATGCTGCCCTGTTGTCAGCCGCTACCTGCACGCTGCACCAGACCCCGATAGACCAAGGCCCATCCGCGATGGAGCAATGGCTGATAAATGATGCCAACACGCTGCTTTCCCAGGCGACAGTGCAGTTATCCACACTGTCCGATACCCATCCCGCACGCCAGCAACTGCTGGGCGCCATCAATGAGCTGGAGATACTGCTCACCCAGTCACCCAACGCAGATCAGCTGACCGCCGCCATGAGCCACCTGACCCAAGCCATGGCCGCCGCGCAGTAAATGATTGCGGTAGCAGGTATCTGTCCAAGGACAGAATGTATTGGGGCTTCCACTTACCAAACTATCTGCAAAAAAGTTGACGTGCCCAGTGTTTGCATGGTATATTAATCATTGCCGCTCGGGAGAGGCTTTCAATGCGCGTCTTGCGCAGCCTCGCGGGTTATATACCGTACGCTCCCGGCGAGTTACAAATGGAGGTGCTGCATGTACGCGATTATCGCAACTGGCGGCAAACAGTACAAGGTCTCGGAGGGAGACATCATCTACATCGAAAAGCTCGACAATGAGCCGGAGGATATCGTAGAGTTCCCGGTGCTTATGTTGGGCGGTGACAAGGTGGTCGCTGGCACGCCGCTGGTAGAGGGCGCCACTGTCACGGGCAAGGTCATCCAGAATGGCCGTGGACAGAAGATCGTGGTCTACAAGTACAAGAGCAAGAAGAACTACCGCCGCAAGGCCGGTCACCGTCAGCCCTTTACCAAGGTAGAAATCACGTCCATCAAGGCCTGATGATTTTCATCCGCCTGACACCCACGCCCGACGGGCAATCCCCGAGCGGGTTTGAGGTGAAAGGGCATGCGGGGTTCGCCCCGCACGGGCAGGACATTGTGTGCGCCGCAGTTTCCTTCCTGGCTACCACCTGCACCAATGCGCTGGAAAGCATCGCAGGTATCGTACCCAAGGTACGCCAGAAAGACGGATTTCTCGCAGTGCATGTGCGCCCGGAGGAGTTAAACGACCAGGCCGCTACCATTTTCCAGGTGTTTTCCCAGGGCATGCGCGATCTTATGGATGCGTACCCCGACCATGTAACTTTGACCACCAAGTGATTTTGAACGGAGGAAGATTATGTTGAAGCTGAACCTTCAGCTGTTTGCCCACAAGAAGGGCATGGGCTCCACGCGCAACGGGCGCGACAGCGAATCCAAGCGCTTAGGGCCCAAGCGCGCCGACGGCCAGTTTGTGTTGGCCGGCAATATCCTGATGCGCCAGCGGGGCACAAAAATCCACCCCGGCACCAACGTGGGCATCGGCAAAGATGACACCCTGTTTGCCAAGGCGGACGGCATTGTGCGTTTTGAGCACATAGGCAAGTACCGCAAGAAAGTCAGCGTGTATCCGGTGGCACAGGCCTAAAAGGTAAACAACCACTATGCGAGGTTCCTATTTGGGGCCTCGTTTTTATATCTTTTTTATATTTATCGTGCCGATATCCTATCAGTTTCGGATGCGCGCGGCTTTTCGCATGGCCTCGGCCTGCTCCGGCTGGATAGGCAGGTCGCTGTAGCGTGCCTGGTCATAGGCATCGGCCAGCACGGCGCTGTCCGCTTGGCTATCGATCAACAGATGATCGGTCAGCGCCCTGCGTGCCGTAACGGAGGACGGCACATCCGGGCGCTTGCACAGCAGTTCAGAGTACCCATGCCGCACACGCTGGCGGTCATCCAGCTCATCCCAACGGGGCACACGTTTGCGAAATGGCCGCAGCGTGCGCAGCCTGCGGGCAGCAGAATCCTTGACCTCCTGCCAGTCAAACACGCTTTCTGTTCGGCTGACATAGTTCTCGCTCAGAGCGTTGGCAGTATCCAACAGCCGCTGCCGCAGGCGCGCAAACACCACGCGCAGCTTTTTGAAAAACCTGTACAGCAGCCAAACTACCAGCACAACCAGCGCTACCATCGTTAACACAATGGCGATTTTTTCCAGCACCGCCCAGAACGGCGAGCTTTCGCCCGGTGGCAGTGCAAAGGCTTCGCTCCGGCTGCCTGCACCGCCGCCTGGACGTATTGCCTCCGATTGAAACAACTGGCTTAACCACGCAAGCACAGCCACAATCCATCCGGCTACCGTACGCACCACACGACCAATTATATTTCCTAACGCGCGCCAGCTGGCCGCCAGATACAATAACGCTAGGCTGCCCAACGACAACCAGGTATTGCGGGTGCGCACCGTGCGCGGCGGTTTTTCATGCGTATGGCGAGAAACGCCATCCAGCAAACTCCTGTGATTTAAGTTTAATACAAACAGGCCCACATAAAAGGCAAACGATATTTTCAGCCAATTAGCGGCCTGCTCCGCGCCGGGCTTCCCCTCCTTGGTTAGAAAGAACGCCCATATCTGCGCCACCAGCCCCAGCACAATGCCAAACAGCCAGTACCCCTGCGGCCATTCCTCCCCTGCCTCTCGCGGGGTGCCCCACAGTGCAAAGCCTATCACCAACATGCTGCCAGGTAGCATAGCAAGCGGCAGCAACACAGCCAGCGCTCCCAAGCATAGCAGCGCCCAAGGGATGCGCCAGCGCCCGGGGATCAGCACCGTAAGCGCACCCAACAGCGCCGCACAGCCCGCCGACAGCAGCCAAGTTGCAGGCTGCCCCGGCAGCCAGTAGAATCCCGTTACCACATAGACCGGGAACAGCGCCACCGCCAGACACAGCGTGGAATATAGCTTGTCCATCAAACGTTTCATGGCATATCCCCTTGAGCAGGCCAGCGTACACTGACGGTATTGCCCGCGCGGCGCAGTGCCTCTAAGCGCTCCTCAATCCAGGCATCGGTGTAGGCGGTAAGCACCACGATATCCAACCCTGTTATGCCAATTAAATCATCCAAAAACGTGTGCATGGTGCGGATGCGCAATATGCGCAGGCGCGCCAACGCCTCTAAGATTTCGGCATCACGGCCAGCCGCACGCTCCGGCATCATCAATACCGGGCCGCCGTCCTCCGCAATGGGCGCGTTGGCCGCAAACCCTGCGCCCACGCCCGCATGCAGCGCAGCCAGGCACAGCGTGGCGGCATAGGAAATGGCCTGTTCAATTTCTTGTTGTTCATAGTCCATCAGATCGCCCCACTGGTCCACCGTGCGCTGCACATTGAGCAGCACCAGCAGATGCGGGTCGGCGGTATAGTCCCGTGCCTTTACCTGCAGGCTGCCTGTGCGCGCAGTGGCAGCCCAGTGTACATCGCGCTGTGCATCGCCCGCGCGGTACGGGCGGATGCCCTGAATCAAAAAAGGATCGGGCGCAATCCAGCGGCGCACAATTAAATCACCCTGATCGCGCGAGGATGGTAGCGACACATCCTGCTCATTGAGCAGGCGCGGGTATACGATAAGCTCCGCGCCGGTGTCCAGCTGCTGCTGCGCCGCATTGGTGCCAAACAGATCGCCGCAGGTGAGCGATACCGAATGCGCCGAAAACACGCCCCGGCGCATGGGGGTTACGTGATGCCTGCGCGTCACCTGCGAATAGGGGCCCAGGAAGAATACACTGCTATGGTAGGCTACACCCTGGTTGCCACTGACCAGGCTTGTTTCCTCGGCGCTGGTATGCGTTGATCCAAACACAAGCGCCGTGGACAGGCGTGACTCCGCTTTGAGCCACGGCAACGGCAGCAGCTTGCGGTTGGCAATAATTTCCACCAAGTCCACCTGCTACCCCACGAAAGCCGTGCGCGTGGAAAACGTGCGCTGATACGTCAGGCGCTTGAGCGCCCGGCGGCGAAACAGCGTGCCCTGCGCCAGCACCATCAGCACCAGCAACAGGGTAAGCAGCGCGGTACTCACGCGTCCGGTTGCTCGGTGGGCACAGGCACCGTAGCGAGGGCCTCCTGAACCACCTGGCGCGCGGCATCGCCGCCTGCAAACAGGCCGCGCACGATGATGCGATGCGCCAGCACGGGCACAGCCAGCGCCTGCACGTCATCGGGCGTGACATAGGTGCGCCCGCGCACACAGGCCAGTGCCTGGCTGGCCCGCAGCAGCGCTAGCATACCCCGTGTACTTACGCCCAGGCGTACGGTTTCACCCTGGCGCGTCTTTTCGCACAGCGCCACGATATAGGCCCGCACAGCCTCGGACACCAATGTCAAACGGAAGGTATCCTGCGCCGCCAAAATTTCTTCCTTGGTGGCCACGGCGGTCAGTGTTTCCAGCGGCTCCTCGGTGATAAACCGATCCAGGATGCCCATCGCCTCGGCGCTGCTCGGATACCCCGGCGTCAACCGCATTAAAAAGCGATCCAGCTGCGCCTCGGGCAGCGGGAAGGTGCCCTGAATTTCCACCGGGTTTTGCGTGGCCAACACCAGAAACGGACGCTCCAGCGCATGGGATACGCCGCCCTCGGTCACCTGGCGCTCCTCCATGCACTCCAGCAGTGCGGCCTGTGTGCGCGGCGTGGCGCGGTTGATTTCATCGGCCAGCAGGACGTGGGTAAACACAGGGCCGCGCCGGAAGGTAAACTCCCCGGTCTGCATGCTGTACACGCTGGCGCCGGTGATGTCGTTGGGCAGCAGGTCGGGCGTAAACTGAATGCGCGAAAAATCGCAATCCAGCGACCGCGCCAGTGATTTGGCCAGCACGGTCTTGCCGGTGCCGGGTACATCCTCCAGCAGCACATGCCCGCCCGCCACAAGCGCTGTTATCAACAATTCGATGGTGTTGCTTTGTCCAATCATGACACGCTGGATATTCTCCTGCACCCGTTTGGATAGCTGTGCAATGTTCAACTATTTGTTCCTCCCCGTTAACATGCTCAAATCATATCATAAATGCAGCGTTTTGCGTGAACGGCAACACAAAAACCCGCCCCAGATTGGAGCGGGCAATTTATATGCCGGATAGAAATTACTCTTCCTCTTCTTCCTCAGGCAGCTCGGCGTTGTGGAACACTTCCATCACGTCATCGTTGTCGTCCAGCATTTCCAGCAGCTTGAGCACCTTTTCCAGAATGTCCGGGTCGTCTACGGCCACGGTGGTCTGCGGCAGCTTCTGGCGCTCGGCCGACAGGAAGGAAAGTCCCCCTTGCTCCAGCGCTTCGCGCACGGCAGAGAAATCATTGGGCGCGGTATGGATTTCAAAGATACCATCCACCTCGTCAATGTCCTCGGCACCGGCCTCCAAGGCCAGCAGCATCAGCTGCTCCTCATCCACTTCCTCGGTATGATCCACCACCAGCACGCCCTTGTGATCAAACATATACCCTACCGAGCCTGTGGTACCCAGCGAGCCGCCATTTTTATCAAAGATATGGCGCACTTCAGCGGCCGTGCGGTTGCGGTTATCTGTCACCACCTCCGCAATGATGGCCACGCCGCCGGGGGCATAGCCCTCGTAGGTGATTTCCTCGTACACAACGTTGTCCAGCTCTCCTGCAGCCTTCTTGATGCTGCGGGTAATATTATCGTTGGGCATGTTGCTGGCCCTGGCCTTGGCGATGACGTCGCGCAGCTTGCCGTTGGTGTTGGGATCGCTGCCGCCCTCGCGGACAGCCAACGCAATCTCACGGCCTATTTTGGTGAATATCTTGCCGCGCTCGGCGTCTGCCTTGCCTTTTCTGTGTTTGATATTAGACCATTTGGAATGACCTGCCATAATACGCTCCTTTCGCGTCAAACCATTGTTCATGCAATCAATGTATTATATTTTAGCATACTTTCCTGTTTCTTCCCACACCGGCATCTGCTTTCAGGGCATCTGGCACGAAAAACGATACATATACTATCCTAAAGCATATAAAAAGGAGCCCATCCTTAAAGACAGGCTCCTCTTATAAAGGAAGATCTTACTTACTCGCCATCTCGATGGCCACAGCCACAGCCACCGTGGCACCCACCATCGGGTTGTTGCCCATGCCGATCAGGCCCATCATCTCCACGTGCGCAGGCACGGAGGAAGATCCGGCAAACTGCGCGTCAGAGTGCATGCGGCCCATGGTGTCGGTCAAGCCGTAGCTGGCCGGGCCGGCAGCCATGTTGTCCGGGTGCAGCGTACGGCCGGTTCCGCCGCCGGAGGCAACGGAGAAATATTTTTTGCTGTGCTCATTGGCCCACTTTTTGTATGTGCCGGCCACCGGGTGTTGGAACCTGGTGGGGTTGGTGGAGTTGCCGGTGATGGACACGTCCACCTTCTCATGGCGCATGACGGCCACGCCTTCGTTGACATCGTCGCAGCCATAGCAGCGCACCTTGGCGCGCTCGCCGCTGGAGAAGGCTTTTTCGCTGACGATGGCCAGCTTGCCCGTGACATAATCGTACTGCGTCTTCACATAGGTAAAGCCGTTGATGCGGCTGATGATATAGGCCGCGTCCTTGCCTAAGCCGTTCAAAATAACGCGCAGGGGTTTTTTGCGCACCTTGTTGGCAGTGTTGGCAATGCCAATGGCGCCCTCAGCCGCGGCAAAGGACTCGTGCCCTGCCAGGAATGCAAAGCATTCGGTCTCTTCGTTAAGCAGCATAGCGCCCAAGTTGCCATGCCCATGGCCCACATCGCGCTGATCGGCTACCGAGCCGGGGATGCAGAATGCCTGCAGGCCGTCGCCGATGGCTTCGGCCGCCTTGGCCGCAGTGGTAATGCCGCGCTTGACTGCCAGCGCTGCGCCCAGCGTGTAGGCCCATACGGCGTTTTCAAAGGCGATAGTCTGCGTGCCACGCACGATTTTTTCGACATCAATGCCTTTGGCAAGCAGCATGTCACGCGCTTCCTCCAGCGATGCGATGCCTTCGGCCTCCAGCACCTGGTTGATTTGAGCGATGCGCCGCTCGTATCCTTCAAACTTTGGCATCCGGATGACCTCCTTTACTGATGGCGCGGGTCGATGTACTTGGCGGCGTTTTCATACCGGCCGTACGTGCCCACGTTCTTTTCGTATGCTTCTTTGGGATCGGTGCCCTTTTTGATGGCTTCCATCATGCGGCCCAGATGGCAGAACTGATAGCCGCAGATCTCGTCATTTTCGTCCAGGGCAAGCTTGATAATATAGCCTTCCGCGCTTTCCAGATACCGGGGGCCTTTGGCCACGGTGCCGTACATGGT
>Ga0123334_1006201_pt1 | contig 11147 bp, 8 predicted proteins | sample BiotimSIPDNA_FD_89706 | JGI IMG/M metagenome (GOLD analysis project Ga0123334, IMG submission 89706) | Anaerobic biogas reactor microbial communites from Washington, USA - Biogas_R1 time_0 SIP DNA | ecosystem: Engineered > Bioreactor > Anaerobic > Unclassified | place: Washington, USA | collected... | reverse complement strand
ATTGTTGACAACCTCGTTGGTGAGTGGAACTACGACTTTGGGATGATATCGTAATATACTGCAAATCAACGGGTTGTCAATTATTTTTGACCTTTTTTCTGGGCATTACATCACGGATTCAGGGATATTTTAGATTCTTAAGCATTATAAAGAAAAATGCTTTTTTATTAAAAAAGGCATTAGTAATGTCTTGACAGGGTTGAAAATTGATAATATAGTTATGTCAATTGTAATTTTTTAAGTGTGAAAACCATGCCTTGCATAAGACAAGAAAAGCACGTTGAGAAAGGGTAGCAAGTAACACAAAAGAAAAAGAGGTAGGAATATGGCGAATTCTTATAAGCTAAGCTATAATAATTGGGATAGGCAGGGGTGGGAGTATTATCATACCGATCCAGGCAGTTTCATTCATGATGACTGGGATGATCAAGGAACCCAGAATAGCCGCATTAATAACCCTTCCTATGGACCTTGGTATCATAGTTATATTTATGACGTGAGGGTCACTTGGAGTACAGAGGGAACACGAGCGTATTTTAAAGATAACACTGTAAACAATTCGAATGGGGCAGCGATTCGGTATTCCTGGTCAACGTCGACTGAGACTGAGCCTCGGCTATTTGTCCACAACACCGATTTTGCGAACAATAACTGTTCAAATCGTAGCGGAATCGTCTATGTCAAATATGCGACACAAGTGGAATTTAATAATTGTACATTTAAAACAAATCATGTCTTTAGCGGTGGCGCATTGACGGTATACTCGACAGACGCGACTAGCATAACCAGTTGTGTGTTCAATGGGAATACGTCAGGGGCAGAGAATCACCACGGTGCGATTTATTGCGATTCTACGAGCCTGACCATCACAAACTGCCAATTTCAGACGATAACTGACGGCATCTACGTGACGAAAACCGATGCGACTTTCAAAGGGCATAACTACATGGCGGGGAATATCATCGGGGAGAATACCATTTGGGTTGACACGGACGGGGCTAGCCATAGTATTGACTCGATTAAGATTGAAAATGACACCACTAGCCCCGAAACTATAGCAAACTCCAAGTTGGAATTCGCAGGTAAAATAATCTCGGCAGATATCAGCGGTGGGACGGGAAGTACCATACAGTTCAAAAACTCAGGTACATACACCTATGCTACTGCCGTGCCGGGCGAATATACCACGGGCGCTGCCTATTCCCATGAAGTCCAGGTGAATGGTACATTTACCGGCGTCGAAAACCTGGTGTTCAGCGGCGACAAGCCGATTAGGTTCGATGGTGGGTCAATCAATGAAAGCAATCAGCTTGTCGGTAACGTGAAGACTGCCAAGACGCTGACCATTGATGCGGGAAAGCTTGGTACAACCGGTTGGGATCCCTATACGGTGGCGACGGGGATCGTCTTCGATCCAATCGCCTTCGATTTCGGAACAGGGACGTATGAGCCTACTAACGTTGGCGAGTTCCTGAAGCTGGACATTGTCGTTGACGGCACAACCGTTGCGAAAGGTGGTCAGCCAGGCCAGTCAGTGCTGTTGAGCGTTGTGGATGACGGAGATGCCAACGGTCCCGACTATACCTATAGGTTTGACCATACCGGCTTTGACCATACCGGCGAGGATAGGGTCACCCGCACCTATGGGCTTCTGTACCATGATACTGTTCTGATCCTGACTGAACTCAAAACTCAAGATCTGTTTGTCAACAGCTGGTATGAAATAATTTATAGGAATGGAATCAACGAGCTTAATAAAAAAAACATTTATGGTGAAAAACTATTTCCAAATGTAGATATGATCGGTGTCCATGAATTCGCCTACCTTACCATAGACGGTCACACCTTTACGCCGAATGAGGACGATGACTTTGGGGAAACGCGCTACAAGAGCATCAACAAGGCATATGATAATCTGGTTGGCACCAACGTGTATGTCACTGGCGGTACCTTCTCGGGCGATCAGTATGGCTACGGCGCGAACTTGGTTGTCTGCAACGACCAGAGAAACGGCTTTGAAATGATTATGGAAGGCAATGCAGTTAGTGCCGTGCATAGCAATCCTATGCGTAAGGTTGACTTGGAGACCGTCAAGTCCGCAGGCGCGGAAACCAACGGGAAGAGCATGTTCACAGATGGCGTAAATGGCTATTACCTGTTCGGTGGCGCTAACCTGACGGTTGCGTCAACAGACCAGGCGTTTGGCACTGTCACTCGAAGCGTCAATATCTATGCCGGCCTGGAAGGGAAGGGCGTATTCACCGGCGACAGGATCATGGTCAATGCAACGGGCGGCTCGATGACACTTCAGAACACTAAGCTAGTGGTTAAGGAATCGAAGGCCGGCTATGAATCCAGCACTGTTGCAACCAGTCCCGATTGCCAAGTCTCGTACCTGATGGGCGGCAGCTACATTTCGGGCGGCAGCACAGAAGGAGAAGCATATGCAATGACATTGAATCAGGGGACGACAGTTACCATTGATAAAACGGCTGCTGATCTAGCCGTGTCGCTGTATGCCTGTGCGGGATCGCTGGTCGGCGGCGGGTATGACGGTAAGCAACTGGAGGTGAAGCTGAAGGGACATCCGTCGCTTAGCATCAGTTCCGGCACATACGAGTACCTGGTTGCCGGCGGCAACTTGCTGCAGGGAGATGCGACAAGCCTGCACCACATCGGCAACACGTCGTTGACGATTGACGGCGGTACGTTCAAGGGGAATATCTACGGTGGGAACATCTCGAGGCGCCTGCAAGAGGCCACGTCGGAACGCCTGACGATGACCGGCAACACGAATATCCTGATCAAGCTCGATGGACAGAACGAGGTGAACATCAGTGAACCAACTGGCACAACTCCCGGTTATTACGGGAATATCTTCGGCGGCAGCAACGGCAAGGGAAAAGTCGTGGGCAATACGAACATCGTCTTCCAGGGCGATGAAAAAGAGGCCAACGATGGGAGCAGGCTGACTTTCACGGGAGCTATCTCCGGGGACAGCTCAGGAGCAGGATACTTCCATCAGGACGGGGTGTTTGGCCACTATGGTTTCGTTACTGGTGATCGCAATCTCACATTCCAGGATTTTGACGGCGACTTCAATACAAGCAAAATCGTCAACATAGATACGATCACTTTTACGGGCAATACGTATATGAAGTTCACCAATCCGGACCTGAATCTGACCGATATCGGAACGTGGAAATTCAACTATTACGACGCAGGTCTCACGACCCTGGATTGCTCGGCAATGACCAACGTGCTTGACGTGAGCGACGACAAGCTGGTGGTCGGAGGAGATTTGAGTAGCTGGGATGGAAGTTCGATTTGGACGCTCCTTGATGCGAAAGGCCTGGAAGGCAACTTCAGCTCGGTGACGCTGTTTGGTGCAGGTGCTACCAAGGAGGGAGACAACAAGTGGACAGCCACCGTTGACGGTAGCAATCTGACCTTGACATTAGAATTAGATCGAGCGAACGGTACTCTGGCTTTAAGCAAGGTCTGAAACTAGTTTGACGTTGATGCCACTGGGCTTCCTTGGATAATTTTTGCATATTTAACATATCACATTAGACAGGTTAAGAATGAAACTGCAAACAAAAGAGACAACTGGGACAACGCTACTTGTCCTTGCCTCGGACGACGACTTGTCGCTGCCAGATGGTTTTGAGTACGAACGTCCGACATTGGAACAGTTCAGGTATTCATCAGTGCTGGGCGAAGGCGTGAGCAGTTGTGACATCGGTGCTGGCGGCGATGACGAGTGCGGCCGCACTGGCGAAGGTGACACGGGTGCCGCCTGATGTCTGGCATTGACAGTTAAGGATGACGTTTAATCCGCAGCGTTGCTGGCTTGGCGATGTTGCGGATTGCGTTTTATGGGGTATTTTAACTTGTCTGCAAGAAGAAATACTGTAAAAAACCAAATTAGTCTTCTGTAGCGCCTCTACGAGGCGCCCTGATTGTGGGGCAGCCCACCCCAGGCTGAAGGCTGGGGTTAAGCATGGTTAGGCGCCTACGGCGCAAAGTCTTATGCCTTCTTGTTCTATTCATGCGTTCCATGCCAATCCCTTGGTTTGAGTGGGTATATGTCCATGCAAATATACCTATGTGAAGTCAAGTTGATACCCAAAACACGAATGCGAAGTTGATTGAAGTCTGATGCTGAGAACGCCACTTCAAGCGAGGTTGTGCTTTACGTACCGTTGCAATTTGCGGTGTCCGTTTTGCTATGAGCGATTTGCCCGGGAGTCGGGCAGTCGCAAGGAATTGCCTTTGTCGAGTTGGTTGTCTTTATTGGAAGAGCTTCGTGGTCTTGGGGTCTTTAGCGTTGCCTTGATTGGCGGGGAACCCTTGTGCCATCCGTACATGAAGCCTCTATTGGAGGATTTGACTGATGGACCGATGCGTTTTGGGGTTTACACCAACGGGACATTGTTGGACGATATGTGGGTAGAGCTGTTGCAGGCGACTCATCGGTGTTCCCATGTGACGATATCTCTTGACGGTTTTGAGGCCTACCATGATGGGATTCGCGGCGCAGGGACGTTTAGGCGTGCGCTTGCAGGGATCGAGCGGGTGTCCGCAGCGGGGATTCCTGTGAAGATAGCTGGGGTTGTATCTCATGACAACTATCGTGCCGTGCCGGAGTTTGCTCGGTTCCTGGAGACTTTGCCTATCCGCGAGTACAAGTTTACATTGCGTGGCGATATTGCACATGGAGAAGACGAGTTGTGCGAGGAATTGAGCTTGGAGGAGAATGTTGAATTTTTCCTGTCGATGGAGCGTGTCCGAAACGAGTTGCAGAAGATCAGTCCGTCCTCTGCGCCGTTAACGACATTGAACCAGCTGCGTCATCCTTGTCCAGTGACAGAGATTGCGCCCTATTGCCGTAGTCCGTTGACCACGATTTCCGTGTTGCCTGACGGGAGTGTGCCCATCTGCGCCAGCTATGACGAATCGCCGGTGGCAGGATGGATTGGAAAACAACGGGTCATCGATATCTGGAACGGTTCCGTGATGAACGAGTTCCGGCAGCGTCAACGCTGTGGAAAGGAACTTCCACGGGAAGAGTGCGGCGATTGCGAATATAGGCAATCCTGCAGGAAGTATTGCTCAAAACTGGAAAAATTCTGGTTTTGCTACAAGGAGATTGCGGACGCAATGGCAAAAGTGGAACAGGTGGTTGAGAACAACTAGAGAGGTTGTATGGCAAGATATATTGGAAAGGCGTATGACGAGCAGGAAATCAGCAATGAAGTGCTCAAAGGCGAACTCCTGTACGTGGAATCGGGCGGCGTGGCAAACAACGTGACGATGGTGGGCGGAACCTGCTATGTGTTTGCAGGCGGCGAGGTGGATGGATTGATCCTGGAGCAAGGGGCGACGGTGGTACTGTGGTCGGGAAGCGAGGCTGAAGACCTGAAGATTGGAAACGGCTGCACGCTCAATATGACCTATGCCTCGGGAATGTCGATATCAGATGTTGAACTAGCCGATGGCGCCAAGTTGCGGATGGAGGTTGACGGCAAGACATCATTGTCAGGCACTTGTTCCAATGGCGATTTTTCAATCGGCAAGGCTGATGAGGATGGCAAGATTGCGGTCAGCGGGTTGTCATTGCATAACGGCAGCAGCCTGACGATTGGCGCTGGATGCGTCATGGACAATGTTTCCGTTGATTGGGGTGGTGAATTGAATGTTGGATCCGGCGCTGTGGTGACTGGATTGCTATTGGAGGAGGGGAGCCGGTTGAATCCAACGATGGATAATCAGACGCATATCGAAGGCGAATATGTGAATGGTGGTGCATTCTCGATCATAGGCAACCGGATTTCAGGTCTTGTCATCGCTCGATACGGGGCGCTTGAGATTCGCAATGGTCACATTGCGGATAATATCAGGGTTCTGTCTGGTGGCATGCTTACTGTGAAGCAAGGCGGGATAGTGACTGATTTGGCGATGGATGCGAATAGTCGCCTCTATCTTGAAGTAAGCAAGCAGGGCAAGGTCACTGGGACTTACGCCGGTCGCGCTTTTGCTTTGGAGGACGGCAAGGCTGAAGGGTTTGTCCTTAGCGAGTACAGCAAGATGGATGTCCTTGGCGGGACAGAGGTCAGGGACATTGAGTTTGCCGTTGATACGACTTGCACGGTCATGGGCAATGCGGTGATGGCGGATATTGTGATGGGGGGGACGATGTCCATCGGGAATTATACGATTGACGCACAAGGCGGCGGATTCCAGTTTGCGGTGTGGGGCAGATACCCTATGACATCGCCAATGCTGAATCGTCTTGATGGATTGTTGAACGCCGAGCTGTCGGTATCCGTCGGCTCAAACCAACGTTATGGCAGTTACAGCTTGGCGGGAGGGGCGTCTCGTGTTCGTGACGATGAGATTGAGTTCTTTATTGACAATGAATCGAAGGGATTTTTCCTGGCGCCTGGCCTGGGTGAATCCAGTAATTCTTTTGTTAGGGGAATTACGGAATTTAAGTTGTCGTTGTCCACATCAAAGGTTTTGAATTTGGAAACATTTGAAGCGACGGATTTGTATATGTACACAGTTAACGGAATCGAGCAGAAGCTGTGGCGCGGCTTTGCGGGGGATGCTGAAACTGGCTACACGCTTTCGGTGGCATGGGACGGAAACCTGGATGCCGCAAAACATCTAGGCACTACCCTGGATGGTGGCGAAATCTATGTGAACAAAACTCAGGGCTCCGGAGTTGCCCAGCTGTCAAATAATGGCGATCACTCGGATGCGATGGCAATGAGCAAGGTGACGGCAGATGCCGGGCCAAAGCTGTATGCGGGGCTTGCCGATGGTCGGCGCGAGGACTTCTTCGCCTGGTCCAGCGAGCAGTGGGGCGATGGATATGCAGCGCAGCATGCGTCTTTCGAGGTCGCCAGTCTGCCGATTTCCTTGCAGGGCATGAATCGTTTCCGCGATGCCTTCCAAGGCTCCACGGATGCCAGCGTGCTTTGGTTGACCGACGAACCCCATGGCGATGCCTTGTGCCTGGATGACATGTTCTCCGAGTTTGGGGATGCAGGTCGGGTTCTTGCTTTCGACGAGGTCAATGCCGGCGCCGGAGACGACCTCCTGGATTTCACCAGCAATCGGTTCCAAGAAAACGGTACCGCCTTGACGCTGAGAGGCGGCGCAGGAAACGATATCATCTGGGCTGGAACAGGACGCCCGTTTATCCTCTATGGCGACGAAGGAGACGATATCCTAGTAGGCGGTGGCAATGTCGGCGACCAATTCGTTTTCCAAGGCGACTGGGGAAACGATACGGTTCAACAACTGGCTGGCGCCCCGGTTGAATTGGTGTTCCGGGGAGTCGATATACAGGTGGAAGGAATCATCGCAGACGGCAATACGTTGTTCGACTTCGGGGAGAACCGAAAGGTCACCGTGCTAGGACGAACCGAAGGAATCAATGTGAATTATGAATTGTGAATTATGAATTGTGAATAAGTCTGACCTGTCTGACCTGTCTGACCCGTCTGACCCGTCCGACCCGTCCGACCCGTCTGACCTGTCCGACTTGTACCAGTCCTAGAACCTCCACGCCCACAAAAACCGACGTCAACGTCCCATAGTCCCATGTCCCATGTCCCAGTCCCATGGGTCTCATTTGTCCTATAAGTCTCATGTGTCCCAGTCCCAAATCCTCCAATGTCGAACTTGGGGGGCATGTCACATGGTTTTTGAGTACGAAAGTGTGAAAAAATGGGGAGGAAATTTGCCCGGGAAGACAGAAATATGGACCGTGTTGTCCAGGCTTATGTCTCGCCCTTTCAGGGCTCACAATTCTTTTTCATGCCCACCCAGGGTGGCGCCCGCCTTCGGCGTGCTTACCCTGGGCTGGTATATCGCGCCCCTTCAGGGCTTACGTTACGCAACAAAACCTCCGCGAGATCAACGCGGTTTTTCCGTTTTGCGCAGTTTTGTATCCAAGATGCATGTCACATGCCATTTGAGTACGAAGCCGATGATTTTTTGCGTTGGTTTCAGGGTGGTTTTTCGGGGTAAAAATCAACGGCACATAGTTTGACTTATCTACCCGTCCGCCCTGTTTGACCCGTCCCATTTTCAGGCGGCAAAACCAAATTTTACTTCAATGCTCCGAATCGACGTTTTCGTGAGTTGAAATCGCTTATTGCTTTTTCGAGGTCTTGTTGAGAGAAATCAGGCCAATAGGTGGGAGTAACGTAGATTTCGGCGTAGGCGATCTGCCAAAGCAGGAAGTTGCTGATCCGATGATCGCCGCCAGTGCGGATCAGGAGATCGGGGTCGGGCAAGTCGGGCTGATAGAGGAAATTGGCGAAATCGGACTCGGTAAGACGCTTGGAAGGGCGAGGCTGAGAAAGAATCCTATTAACAGCGTCAACGATTTCAGCGCGTCCTCCGTAGCTGATGGCGAGGGTCAAGGTCAAAGATTGGTTGTTTTTTGTCTTTTTGACTGCATTGAGGATGCTGTTTCGAGTGTTGAAGGGAATGTCGTCAATCCTACCGATCACTTGTAGCTTGATGTCTTTCTGGTTGAGTTGTTCAAGGTGTTCCGTCGAGAATCTCGATGCCAGGCTCATCAGTGCGGCGATTTCGGATGGTGGACGCTTCCAATTTTCGGTGCTAAAGGCGTACAGCGTCAGGAACTTGATGCCATTTTCTATTGCGGCTTGGGCAATGGTGAGGATGTTATTGGCGCCTTGCCGATGCCCTTCAGACCGTTGGAGATCGCGTTCCTGGGCCCAACGTCCGTTTCCGTCCATAATGATCGCGATGTGATTCAAGGTGTTCTCAGTTGTCATTTTGGCGGAATCCTAGCTTGATTAGTGAGTTCTTGACATCTTGGAAAAGCTCATCCGGCGTGCTTGCTCCGGCGGTGAGGCCGATGGATTTGGCGTCGCCAACGGCGTCAAGCGCTTGAGCCGAGTTTTCGACGAGCTTGGCGGCAACGCCCAAAGCACGGGCACGCTCGCATAGGCGGTTGGCGTTGCTGCTATGGCTTGAGCCGACGACTAGTATCAAATCGCAGACACGAGCTAATGTCACGATTGCCTCTTGGCGTTTTTTCGAGGCATTGCAAACGGCGCTGGGACAATGCGCGTTGGGAAAACGCTGCTTGAAATGGGCGGTGATCGATTGGGCGAGGTCGTCGTCCATCGTGGTCTGTACGAGCAGCACCGGATTTGTGAGTTCGGGTAGGCGATCGATGTCGCTTGTCGATGTGACGATGTAGGTCTGTGTCGTTCCTGCGTGTCCTATGATTCCGACGGCTTCATGGTGCCCTGGACTTCCGAAGAGCACGAGTTGCTGGCTTGACGTGGTGTCTTGTGCCAGTCGATGGAGGTTTTCGACGAGTGGGCACGTGGTGTCATAGACCGTCAAGTTCCTGAGTTTTGTCTGCTCAATGATGCTTTTTGGGACACCGTGGGTTCCGAGCAGGAGGGTTGCATGGTGGGGGACTTGCTGGACATCGTCGACGAAAATCGCTCCATTTTGCGTCATGTTTCGCGTGACGTCATTGTTATGCACCAGTTCGTAAAGTACGTAGATTGGCTTGATTTTCTTGACGAGGTCATTGAAGAGTTCGATGGCTCTTTTGACTCCGGTACAAAAGCCATAGTGTTCAGCGATATGGAGCTGCTTTTGATTGTCGGGACAATCTGTGTTCATTGGATTGTGTTGGTCATCAGACAAGTTTGTGGTGGAGCTTTTTTTCGACGATGATAACAATCGGGATGAGTCCGAAGAAAAGCATTGGGCCGGCTATGTAGATTGCCTTGAATCCGTAATGAAGCGCGAGGGCAGAAGCGAGGGAATGGGTGATGATTTGACCTACTGAACGGAAGGTGACCGCGGAACCAAACATCAACCCCTTGCTGGAAGGCGGTGTCAGCTTTGCAAGCCAAGAATTCCAAACCGGCTCGAGAACTGCAGAACAAAAGATGAGGAAGGGACGGATCAGCAGCATCACATAAACCGCAGCGCTCCCGTCAGGTGGAAACCCCGGGATGTTGAGGTGAACTCGATATTGCTGGAGATGATCCATGGACAAGAGCCCCAGGATGGCTAGCAAGAAGAATCCGGCGGCAGTACAAGCCGACAGGCTGATGAGGAGCGCATGCTTGTCAATGAAGCGCCCCAGGATGAATCCCGACAACATCGCTCCGATGAAGCCTCCCGCCATGACCAGGCTGGTCCAACGGGCAGCATGTGGCATGTCCTCGCCGCCGTTGAGGAACTCGATGACCAACGGAAGCTGGGAGTTGTCGACAAATCTCGCCATGTTCGAGATGATGTAAATCGCAAATAGAGGCAATGCAGGGAGGAATACCGTTATGAATGGAGAGGTCGAACTATCCGACTTGATCTTCACAGGGCGTTGGAAATTCTCCTTTGTGAAGAGCATTAGCGCGATTCCCGAGACAATCCAAAGAGTTCCCGTCATAATGAAGAGTTTCTGGTAGCCGACTTCTTCGGAAAGATAGCCGCCAAGCACAGTTCCCGCAATGTCGCCGGCAAACAAGGAGACGCTGATCATCGCCAAGGCATATCCCTGCTTGGCACGTGGCGTGCAACTGGATACCAAGGTCATCGCCGCAGACGTGGTTCCCGTGAACACCCCCTGCAATAACCTGAGAAAAAGAAAGACGTGGACCGGCTCAATCGAGTCAATTCCAAGTTTTACAAGAAGTTGGTGAATCTGAGGAGCCAAGCCCATCGAGCCAATGATCAGGCCGCCGAGTATATTCGCCCGGAGCATCATGATCTTGCGGCCAAATTTGTCGGCAAGTACTCCCCAGATCGGCGCCATTGTCGCCAGGGTCAAGTGTGGAAGCGCGGACGATAGTCCCACGTAAACCTTCAACATGTCGCCATCCGCAACCCCAAGGCCCTCGCGCATGTAGAAGGGCGTGAAGGGAACGGCTACGGAAAAGCCGACATAGGTGACGAACTGGCAAATCCAGACAACCCAAAGATTTTGTTTCCAGAATGGTTCGCCGTCAATTAATTTATTGGTCGCGTCCCAAAGTTGGGACCTAAGGGCAAGAGCTTGATCTTCCGTTAGACCTGTAGTTTTTGTTTTGCTGTTTCAGAAACTCTATTTTGTGCGAATGGTCACTGGCGTT
>Ga0123334_1006199_pt1 | contig 11151 bp, 9 predicted proteins | sample BiotimSIPDNA_FD_89706 | JGI IMG/M metagenome (GOLD analysis project Ga0123334, IMG submission 89706) | Anaerobic biogas reactor microbial communites from Washington, USA - Biogas_R1 time_0 SIP DNA | ecosystem: Engineered > Bioreactor > Anaerobic > Unclassified | place: Washington, USA | collected... | reverse complement strand
GTTTGGCAACAAGTTGTCCATCCGCACTATAAATAGCCAGAGTACTACCTGTTGGAACATTACGTATTGTTACCATCGGGTTGCTTATTTTGGATACTGAAATCGGATTTGGATATATCTGGATATCAGAAACTTCAGGTTTTTTATTCATTGAATAACCAATATCCATGCGGGAAACACCAATATCGGTTCCAATCCATAAGTACCCGTTCTTTTTGTCAAGAGACAACCAGTTGATGACATTGGAGATGAGACCATGTGCTGTGGTGAACGTTTGAATCTGTTTTGATGGCAGATCATAACGCAACAATCCAGCTCCGTCTGTACTGATCCAGAATATGTTCTCGTTTTCTTTCTCAATTGAAGTGATGCTTGCTCCGAATCCATCAACTTTTTTCAAAGAGTGATTAAAATGAAGATTTGTGGTAGTGTCATCGTATCTGTAAAGACCATTTGTTGAGACTATGAAAACACTATTGCTATGTATCGCACCTTGTGGAATCTGTTCTTTGTCATAAATGTTAACTGCATCGAGAATCGTTGCATTTGCGATAGTTTCAGTTGCAACAGTTTCGATTCCATTGACAAGTGGATTACCATTATGCTTTAGTATAACAATTCTGCCGTCATCCTCATTTCCTGCAATGATCTTTCCTTCGTTGTCAACATGCAGCATTGTAAAATTGTAAGATCTTCCGGGTAAAATAGAAATAAAATGTGCATCTACCGGGTCGGTTTTTGAGTCATCAGGGTCATAGCGTGAATCGTAACAAATTAAGCTGCCGCCATCATTACGCCATCGTGAAATCCAGAGATAACCTGAAGAATCCTGGGCAAATGCATCTGCTTTACCCCAACCCTCAGTGTTGTCTCCTGCATAAAAACGTGTATTATCGTTTGAATTTACATGATAAATTCTCCACGAATCGTCTGCAGGTGAGTATGTTTTTATCTGACCTCCTGATGTTCCAAACCAGATTCGGCCATCTTTTGTCTGATGTATTGCACGATTTTGGGCGTTGTCATTCAGGTGTCCCAACGCGGGATAGTTACTATTGTTGTACAGCTTCCATGAATTATTTTTGAATGCTTCAATACCTATCCACCAGGGAGGATTTAAGCCATCAACTTGCGGAAGGTACCAGACATTTCCAGTATTGTCAACAAGAATGCGATTTACAGTTTGCTGTGTCGGGCCTGGAACCGGATACTGAACAAGTTCTTCTGAGTTCCACCGGTAGAAATAATGTTCCGCTGTACCAACCCAGAATTCAGTACCGTTATGATATTTCATACAGGTTATTTTACTCGGAAAAGTCATTATAGTCGATGTATCGTTAAAAATTGTACTGTCGGATGTGCTAAATATTTTTCCGTTTGCTATTTCAGAATAACCGCTGAATGGTACAATTTTGTTGTTGACAACTGCGAATGACTTTACCTGCATGGATGTTGTATCATTGACTATCCATATCGACGGATCAAAGAAGTTAATTCCGCTGATTCCATTTTTTAATGAGAGTTTGGCAATACCCATATTCAAGCCACAATAAAGTGTGTCATTGTGAATCTTGATTGTATTAACCTGCGGTGAAGAGAAATTGCCGATCTTGGTTGCATTTTTTTCAGCGAATCCGGCCTCAGTGTTAAATATACTGATACCTTTGTTGGATGCGATAAAAAGGTATTTCTCATACTTGACAAGATCAAGAATCTTCCATTTTGAGGAAAAGTAGTTGGTGTAACGGGCAATTGAACCGGTTTCCACAGGCAATTTTCGATTAACAAGAAACCCGTTGTTAGTTCCATACCAGAGCGACTGGTCGTTTTCAAAGCACAGTGCTGTGATGTTGGGATCAGGTGAGTTATTATCGTTAGGAAGGATTCTGCCGGAATCACTCTCTAAATTTTAAACATACAATCCGCCTGATGATGCAACATAGAGGTTATTCCCCTTTTGTTCAATATCATTAACCGTAATTGTGGGTGAAAAATTTAGAAAATTCTCTGCAGACAGAAAACTGCAAATACAAATAATCAGGATAATGCTGGTAAAAAAAAGGTTTTTCATTGGATTGATCTTGCTCTTTTACGAAAATTGATATACAAAAATTGATAATAAAGTGTTAAAAATACGGAAAAAAAATCCGTTTATTGTTTAAATACGAAAAAAGCACCAGAAGGTGCCCTTATTTTCTGCTGTCACGGTAGTCAGAACAGTTATAAACTGGAGCTGAGGGGGATCGAACCCCTGGCCTCTACATTGCGAACGTAGCGCTCTCCCAGCTGAGCTACAGCCCCAATGTATTGAATATACATCGGTCACGGTACTACTTCAAGGGTGTATTGTTTGATGCATAGTAATTGCTATGGGGAGGCAATGGACGTCGATTCGACACGCTCCGGTATCGTATGGTATTGACATTGCCTGCGCTTCAATGATATCGTTGAGTTTGAACTGTATATCAAGACTGGAGTTATCATGAGTCCTGAATTATCTGAAGAAATGTACCGGCGGATATACCGGCTGATTAAGCGTCAGATTGATCCGCGTGTCATTGCTAACACATTGAATATTCCACTTAGAACAGTTGAAAGTATTATTGGCAGGTTTGGCAGGACTTCTCCTGATGAACTGACTTCAGATACAGGATTAGACTCTAAAGAAACTACTGAAAAGGGATTTCTGGATATTTACAACTATCCCAAAACACGCTATTCGATCATTCAGTTAGTCGGAACACTTACTAAAGAGTATGTTAATCAATTCAACGATGAGCTTGAGAAAATATCGGCTACTGCAATAAAAGCGCTTGCTATCAGGATGTCTGATCTTTCAAGTATTGACAGTGACGGTGCCGGGGTGTTGATCAAATACTTTGAGCATTTTCATGCACATGGGAAATATTTTGCACTTCTTGATCCGTCGTCAGAACTTGAGGCATCTCTAAATACCCTGAAAGTTACAGAAACTATTCCAATTTTTGGAACTGAACGCGCCTTTGAAGAAGCTGCGTTTTCACATCGGTCCCCAGGTACTATCAAACGCTAAGGCATATCTGTTGTTCAACGGAATTTATGCCATAAGAAATGCATATTCTACATAGTGTCCGGTTGCATAAATTAATTTTATCAGTAATTCTTTGTGCAGTTTCTGTTGGACTTGCGATCCAATGCCAATATGTTTGGCCTGCAAAATACTCCTCAGATAACAGAGTCTCTGAATGTATGCGGTATCATTCAAAGTAACTGCACCTCAAACATTGTTTGGAAGGAATTTCTGATGTCATATCTTGGAATTGGCTATAATGGTACTAAAACTTCCTTTTTGCGCGATGAAGTAAATCTATATATGGACTGGCTCAAAGGTGACAGGCTGCCACGTTTTTTTGGTGATGCCTTTATTGTCCTGTATGATTCTAATACGGCAAGAGAATTTGCGAAAAAATGTAAGAATAATGCAGAGCCCGGTACTATATTAGTTTACCATATGGAGAATCCACCGGAATAGTAATTAAACTGTCGACAGACAGAAAACCTGCAAAAAAGTATTTTATGTGAAAAGAAGTAATTATGCTACATTTTACTGATAAAATTGAATCTCAGAAGATTTTAAGACTCTTGTCAAGAAGTCTTCCTTATTATTTGAAATCATGGGATGAAATAGATGCTGACAACGGTCTTTTTGGTTCAATAGATCCCCCGTATTTTAATATGCGTTCTGTCGGTTCGTCATCACCTGTAATCGAATATGTGTTGCGGCCGCATCTGAATATTCTTTGCATTCTCGGATCGTATATCTACCAGAATAATACCGATTTGATCGGTGCAATACTGTCAAGGGACGAACTTGTAAATAAAATTAAAAAAGGTGTCAACTGGGCTTGCGGGACACATCTGACAGGCCACCTTGATGTCGAGACGTTCCTGAGTCGTAAGCGGTGGGGAGAAAACTGGCGAAGCAGCCTGTGGGCATCGCAGCTGGGTCTTATATGCGTGTATTGTAAAGATGTTTTAACAAAGGCGCAAATGCAGCGTATTCGTGAGATCGTTGCCTTTGAAGCAGACCGGTTTATTGATCTGCCGCCACCAGGAGGATGTGAAGTCGATACAAAGATTGAGGAAAATGCGCAGGACTCCATGGTACTGGCCTGGGCAATCAATCTTGATCCATCACATCCGAATGTCGAAAAGTGGAATGAAGCACTGCAACGATGGTCGGTCAATATTGCGTCAAGTATTCATGATAAAACAGATCATACACGTTTTTTTGACAGTTCTGTTGCCGCCTCCGTTACAACGCAAAATTTATATCCCGATATGACCGCAGAGAACCATGGTTTTTTCGCACCGGAGGTTCTTGCATATGGTCAATGGATTGTACTCGTGATGGCTGCGTATGCGCTTCACAATGAGGAACGACCATCATATCTTGAACGCAAAGCGCATCAGCGTACGTTTGACATCCTTTTGCGCTTTTGCATGCCCAATGGAATGATCTACTCTCCCGGTGGAAGTGACATGCCTATGTTTATTCCCCGGCCAATGGCTCTTGCGTGGGGGTTGTGGCATAATGATCCGCGCGCCCTGCATATGGCAGGCCGCCTTCTTTCCTGGATGGATACCTGCCTTTTGACAAATATGGAAAATCAGGGTCCCTGGGTGTTTGGCTTTCAGCAGTCTCATGCCGGGTGGGAACTGCAGTTTCAGAGTCAGGTCGGTATCGAACTTGCAATGCTTGCGTCATTGCCCTTTTCAAAAGAGCAGCGATTCTTTTCTCCAGGACAAATAGAGAACTCGATTGATACCCGTCATATATACCCGTATGTTGAGGTCTGTTATCGACGTAATATCAGAACCAGCCGGAGTATGGCCTGGAAAGCCATTGGAAATCACCCTCTTATCGGTATAAGCATTCATAATCAGCCTGAACTGATTTCACCATTTAAAGGCGCACTTGTCGGAATACCATCAGTGAATAATCCGGTAAAAAGATGGCGTGTGACATTTCATGAAGATAAGCTGCTGCGGGATGGATTCGATACATTCGGGCGGATTGATTACTATGACGCTGAATCAAACAGGATACTGGAACGTGATCTGAGAGTGATAACATGGGGTGATGAGGGACTTATTGTACTTGACAAAATTACTGCGTTGACAAAGTTGCAGGTAAATGAACAGTATCTGTCTCCACTTTATCTGGTCAATGATCACTGGACGGGAAATTCGCTTGACTTCTGCAGTGGATCGCTTCGTGAAACGTTTACATCCGATCAGAAAAAATACAGGGAAGTCGTATGTCCGTCATTCTGGGCAAGTATTCAAAATCATCTGCTGTTCCAGTTCCTTTGGGGACGGACCAAAGGGCTCTGTTATCTGCCGGGAGCGGATCGTAATGCGCCTCCATACTGGAAAAACTGCAAGGTTGACATGCTTGGTGTACGTGTGGATCCGATGGATGCCGATGCTGGTACTGTTATTTACAAAACCGGATATTATATCGGTGCCGGAAAGGGACCCCGCCCATTTAAATCTGCTGGTACCGCAGGTGAGTTTTTTAAAGGTCTCGTCATAATGGATGGTAAAATTACCATCGGTGTTGATTGACATGGACAAGATCGATATCATCGTTCAGCAGTATAAAAAACTGAGTGACTGGTGTTCTGCGTTCTGGGATGCGGTTTATGACAAATGCAAGGGTGATATTGCGTGTAATGCCGGGTGTGGTATCTGTTGTGAATTGCAGAGCGTTAATCTTTTGGAAGCATACATAATTTATCGCGCGCTCCAATCGTGTAAGGTTACCCTGAATAATCAATTCAATGAGAAATGTGTATTTCTTGTTGATGATACATGCGAAATTTATACTGTCAGACCGCTTATTTGCAGAACGCATGGTCTGGCAATTAAAAGCAGAGAGTTTACAACACCATACAGTATTACCTGCCCCTATAATTTTAATGAAACCGATCTTGAAAAAAATAGCAGCGTTATTCTTGATATGGACATGATTACAGAAAACAGTGTAAGACTGAATCTCGCATTTTGTACAATAAACGGACTTGAACATTTTGCAGATAAACGAATACTGATGAGGGATATTGCATCTGAAACGTTTGATCCTCGTGTTGTAAATGTATTCAAAAGGTAACTATGACAGAACTGTTCCGTACCCCTGTAACAATTACTCCACTGAAGAAACTCCTTGATTATCATGCAAGTATCTTTATGGTTGGTTCATGTTTTTCCGAAAATATATTTGTAAAACTTAAAACTCACAAATTTAATGTGTCAGGTAATCCCTCCGGTATTATCTATAATCCGGTTTCAATATCACGCTGTATAACCAGGCTGATTGAAAATAAACGTTATATCGCTGATGAACTGTTCTTTCATGATGGCCTGTATCGCTCGTTTGATCATCATACATCATTTTCTGATTCTGACATAAATTTGGTACTTGATAAAATTAATGGGTCGTTTGATTCGGCGTACGAATTTTTGTGTCGCACTGATCTGGTGATAATAACATTAGGAAGTGCGTTTGTTTATGAGTTGCGTGAAAATCAGCGGATTGTTGCAAATTGTCATAAACTGCCTGACCGGGAATTTACACGACGGTTATTGACTGTAAATGAAATAGTCGATTCACTGGTAACTACAGTTGATAAACTCTTAACGCTGAATCCGTCAATGCAGATCGTTTTTACCGTAAGTCCGGTAAGGCATCTGCGTGACAACGCTCATGAAAACTGTGTCAGCAAGGCATATCTGATTACATCAATTAATCAGCTTCAGGATAACTATTCGCAAGTATCCTGCTTTCCATCGTATGAGTTAATGCTTGATGAACTGCGGGATTATCGCTTTTACAATGCAGATATGGTTCATCCATCAGATGTTGCGATCGATTTTATCTGGAATCGTTTTTGCAGATTTTGTTTTGATAGCAAAACGCTTGACTTTATTCGAATGTATCAGCCTGTTCTTGCATCGATGAATCACAGGATTCAGACTAGCGATCCCGTGAAAATTGCACAGTTTACGTTATCCATAAGAAAAATGCTCAATACAATAAAAGACCGGTTCCCTGATTTACAATTAGAAACTGAATACATGTGGCTTGAAAATTACGGTAAATGAGAACGATTGTCTATCATAGCGGAGCACTTGGGGATTTCATCTCCGTAGTACCTGTGTTAAGATTATGGAGAATGCATACTGCTTCACCAATCGATATCATCACCAGAGCAGCTCATTACAGATTAACAAACTATTTTAAAATCACCGATAAAGGGATTGATACTGACAGTTCGGTTGTAGCAAAATTGTTTGTCGAAAATGGTACTGAAATCGCATCTTTTACACGTACCTATACACACGCAATTCTTTTTGCGTCTGAATCATCACAAATTGTCAAAAATTTCAAATCGTATTTCAGGGGTGAATTGTATTATCATGACCCACATCCGGATCGTGTACTACATTGCACGGATTACCAATTATCAATCATTGATCCGGTACGGTCAATGTATTCCTCTGATTTCAGTATCCCCTGTATTTCTTTTAAAAAAGAGAGACCGATACATGCCAACCGTATCTGCATTCACACCGGAAGCGGAAGTGTACTAAAAAACTGGGATTTCAATAAATACCTTGGGCTCGCAGATTTGCTAAGGAGTCAAGGGCATTTGATTTGCTGGATCAGAGGATATGCTGAAAAGTCTGACATATACCCATCAGGTGATAGTGTTTATACCATTGACTCATTGATCGATCTATCCATGCATCTGAATGATTCGCTGCTGTTTATAGGAAATGACAGCGGATTATCGCATCTGGCTGCAGCTTGCGGCTGTAAGGTCGTAGCACTGTTCGGGCCATCTGACCCGGCTGTGTGGGCTCCAAAAGGAACGGGTGATATTCGCGTTGTTTACAATAGAAAAAACTGTTCGCCCTGCCATCTCCGGAACAGCACTAAAAATAAAGACTGCCATCGGGAGTGTCTTAAAAGTATCAGCATTGATACTGTAGCAGTTATCTGTATGCGACTTATATCTAACGTGTGAAAAAACAAACTGTTGTTGTTCCTGTCGTTTGCCTGTGATCAATATAATAGATTTATATCCGCTTTTATGGTAAGATTATTAGGGATGTCCGCCGATGAACGCTTCTCTGGATATTCCTGAAATAAAACTTTTTTGCTGGTTTTTAATTCGTTTGAAATAGTAAATATCAAAAGGTCGCCGTAACTGCACATTGCCAATGGTGAATGTTTTTAAGTATGAGATACAATTAACATCTGTATGATATACTTATGGCTGTTAATAACAATTGGGATTGACGAAAGGTAACTATGAATATAAATACACATATACACACACCATACTCTTTCAGCGCGTATGAATCGATAGGGGAGATTGTCACGGCTGCAAAGCGTGAGAGTGTGGATGTGCTTGGTATTAATGATTACAATACTATTGAAGGGCATGGACATTTCGCTGAGGAATGTTCAAAAAACGCTATATATCCGCTGTTTAATATTGAATTTGCATCTGTAATTGAAAGTGACAAAACCGAAAATCTTCACTGGAATGATCCGTCCTGTGCCGGTATTATGCATTTGTGTGGTAAAGCACTTGACTTTCCGGTAGCATTCAACAGCGATTCACGAAATCTGATCGGAACTGTCTGGAAAATCACACAGGACCGTATCTGGAAAATCATCACAAAACTTAATGAGTATTTTAAATCCGTTAATATTGAGTATACTCTTGATTATAATGCATTACGTTCTCTTTATGCAAAGCATGCAATTACAGATTGGCATATCATACGTGCGATATATTGGGATTTTATGTCAAAATGGGGAGACTCAAATCAACTCGTACAGAATTTCAAAACCATCCTTAAAACAGATGCATTTATATCAGATCATAATAATGCGGTTGTAATGCAGAGGTTGATAAGAAGTAAGCTGTTGGATCCAGGGTCACCCGGTTTTGTTGAGGAATACTACAACAATAGTGTACGGTACTATGAAGCCAAAATGCTCATTTTATCTACAGGCGGCATACCATGTTATACACTGTTTCTTGATTCAAGGCAACCGCTTACTGACAAAGAGCAGTATATCGATCAGTTGATTAATGAGTTGTTGTTAATGGATATCCGTGCAGTCGAGTTTATACCCGAAAGAGTTGATCCTTTGCTGCTTAAAAAGTATGCTTTTCGTTTTTATGAAAAAGGTTTTATTGTTACGTTTGGAACTGAACATAATCAGCTTGAGCGACAGTCTCTTGTTCCCGGAACATCTAATGGTAGCGCTCTTGATGATGATCTATTGCAGATAGGGTATGATGGCGCATGTATTTATGCAGCGCATCAGGAGATGCATCGTCAGAAGTGCCCGGGTTTTATCGATGATATGGGAAAGCGTATGATTCATCCGGCACGAATCAGGGACTTTATCAGAATCGGTGATGACGTAATTAAAAGAACGTTACATCATGATGATCAACATGAAATTAAATGGTATGAACCAACCTACTCATGACAGTCGTAATAATTAACGGTTGGACAGATATACTTTAAGCCGCATTATAAGCACATACTACAGGATCGTTTCTGAGTGTTGTAAAATCATTGTGCAGACTAATGGATTTTTTACAGTTCAGAAACTATTTTTGTGTGAGTCGATTACTATGAATCAATAAATTATCAGTATCAAGAATACATTTACATGAAATCTGCAAAAAAACTTTCTCAACATGATATAGAAACATATCTCAAACGGCTTAAACCGGGAGCTGTTTTGCTTGCCCGGAGCGAGTTGATGGATCCGAATTTCGAGGCTGCTGTTGTTTTAATATGCGTATACAACAGTGACGGGGTATACGGATTGGTGCTCAATAGGGCATCACATATGCCAGTGTCTGAAGTTTTTGATGGATACTCTGATTATCACAAGATTCGTGAGATCCGTATTGGCGGGCCGGTTCAGCAGGATGAACTTCAAATTCTTCAAATTACAACGCACCCTATGGAGGAAGCTTACGAGGTCGTGCAGGGTGTTTACGTCGGTGGAAAATGGCAGAGTATCGATCAGATTATTTCTGCAGATAAGACTCAGACGTTACTGTTTCTCGGGTATAGCGGATGGGGCCGGGAGCAGCTTGAAGAGGAAATCAGAGCTGGTGCCTGGGATGTTTATAATGTAAATACCTATGAATTACTTCTTGGATCAATATCCAAAATCACCGGTGGTATCTCCTCAATAAAATCGTATCTTGAAACGATTATCAGCAATTGATTGTAAAAGAGAGTGCTTTACAGAATAAAACACACAATGCGGCGCTGATACTGCATTTTCTTTGTATATAAAAGGAGACTGATGTGTCAGTTGTCGATAAATGCAGTAAATGTGATGCGCATTGTTGCAGGCATATTGCCGTTCAGATTGAAAAACCTGTAACAAATAAAGAAATAGATCAGGTCCGGTGGTATTTACTTCACGAGAATGTATGGGTATCAATTGATCATGATGGTAACTGGCTGCTTGAGTTTCGAACCCCATGCCGCCAGATTGTAAATAATCAATGTGGTGATTACGGGAACAGGCCTGCCATCTGTCGTGATTACCCCGGTGAAAATGAGTTTTGCGAACGTGAAACGGATGATACATCATATGCTGTCCTGTTCACAAACGAAAATGAATTTCTACAGTATCTGAAAAAACAGAATTTAAAAAAGACAACCTTACGAACAAGAATAAAAAAATCACAGGCAAAGCAGAAAGTTCAAAGAAACAGGTATGTTTGAGCAAAATGTAGTGCTATTGGCTTTTTTACTGACACTGTTTGCAGGTTTGTCAACAGGTATCGGTTCCATTCTGGCCCTTGTCACAAAAAAAACCAATACACGATTTCTGTCGCTTGCACTTGGTTTTTCCGCTGGTGTAATGATTTATGTGTCAATGGTTGAGATTTTTGTCAAGGCAAAGGATGCGCTTACCGGTGCGCTTGGTATAAAACCCGGATCGTGGATTACGGTCGCATCTTTCTTTGCAGGGATGATTCTTATTGCGCTTATTGATAAATTGATACCATCCTATGAAAATCCTCATGAATCGCGAAAAGTTGAGGAAAT
>Ga0123334_1006190_pt1 | contig 11165 bp, 10 predicted proteins | sample BiotimSIPDNA_FD_89706 | JGI IMG/M metagenome (GOLD analysis project Ga0123334, IMG submission 89706) | Anaerobic biogas reactor microbial communites from Washington, USA - Biogas_R1 time_0 SIP DNA | ecosystem: Engineered > Bioreactor > Anaerobic > Unclassified | place: Washington, USA... | reverse complement strand
TTGGCAACCTGATTGATCGGCGTCTGCACACCATAATAATCAATCATCACCCGATCCAGTACATGCGGGTTCGCACGTCCTGCCCGAATGGCGTTGAAATTGTCCTGAAGGACATGAATCGTCTTCTGCATTTTTTCCTTGTACGGACGATAGGTTTCTTTTGTAATCTCTATCATCGCCATATGCTGCCCTCCATTTGATGCGTTAGCTTTCTGTGGCCTATTATAGCTGATTGCCGCCGATTGTTCAATCGGGCCTACTGGATGATGGTTCCGATCTTCTCGCCGTTGACCATCCTTATGATGTTCCGCGGGTCGGACAGACTGAACACCCCGATGGTCATGTGGTTGTCACGGCAGAGCGCGGCAGCAGTCGCGTCGAGGACCTTGAGATCCATTTGCAGAACCTGATCATGGCTGATCGTTTCAAACCGGACTGCGTCAGCATGCTTGTGCGGGTCTTTGTCATAAACACCGTCAACCAGTGTCGCCTTGAACATAATATCCGCTTCGATTTCCGACGCTCTCAGCGCTGCGGCCGTGTCCGTCGTGAAAAAAGGATTTCCGGTTCCACAGGCAAACAAAACTACACGACCTTTTTCAAGATGGCGAATTGCGCGTTTGCGAATATAGGGTTCGGCAATCTGGCGCATCTCAATGGCACTCTGTACACGCGTTACAGCGCCTGCCTGTTCCAGTGCATCAGACAGAGCGAGCACATTGACAGCAGTACAGAGCATACCCATATGATCTGCCGTTACACGATCCATTCCGGCACTGGTCCTTCCCCGCCAGAAATTACCGCTGCCAACGACAACGGCAACTTCCACTCCCTGGTCAGCTAATTCCTTGATTGTCTCACCCAGTGTCCTGAGTGTCTGGCTGTCCAGACCGAATCCCTTATCGCCGGCCAGCGCTTCACCGCTTAGTTTCAGTAATATTCGCTTATAAACAGCAGACATACATGGCCTCCTTTTAAAAAAGGGACATGACCAGCATGTCCCTTTATGAATCATTGAAATTGCTTCATAACCTCTTCGGCGAAATTTTCTTCTCGCTTCTGAAGACCTTCACCCAGCTCGAACCGGACAAACCGGCGAACAGAAATGTTCTCGCCGACACGAGCGATCATTTCCTTGACCAGTGTCTCAATCGTCTTGCTGTCATCCTTGATGAAAGCTTGCTCAAGCAGGCAGTTTTCCTGATAAAACTTAGCCAGACGACCCTCGACAATTTTATCGACAATCTTTTCCGGCTTACCCTCATTCAGAGCCTGGTTGCGAACAACACTGCGCTCGCGCTCCAGAGCCTCTTCGGGCACGTCATTTCTGGAAACCCACAACGGTTTCATCGCGGCAACCTGCATGCCAATATCACGAACCATCTGTTTGAACGCCTCATTCTTAGCCGCGAAATCGGTTTCGATATTCACTTCAATCAAAACGCCGACGCGACCGCCGCCATGGATGTATGCATCGACAATCCCTTCAGCTGTGATACGCGACATTTTTTTGTCCGCCGAGGCAATGCCCTTCTCGCGCAGCCAGTCGATCGCCTTTTCGATATTGCCATCCGATTCTGTCAGGGCTTTTTTACAGTCCATCATACCGGAACCGGTTTTCTCTCTTAATTCCTTAATTAATTCAATGCTGATAGCCATTGTGCACCTCCAAAATTATGCTTCTGCAGCCTGATCCTGAGCCATCTCAGATTCGTCATCCTTCTGCTCTTCATCAGACGCTTCAATCTGTTCACCCTGGCGACCTTCCAGAACGGCGTCCGCCATTTTCCCTGCGATCAGTTTAACCGCGCGGATGGCATCGTCATTACCGGGAATGACATAATCCACTTCATCGGGATCGCAGTTGGTATCAACAATACCAATGATCGGGATACCGAGGCGGCGTGCTTCCAGAACAGCAATGTGCTCTTTGCGCGGATCGACTACGAAGACACAGTCCGGCAAGCGTTCCATCGCGCTGATACCGCCAAGGTTCTTGTCGAGTTTTTCCATCTCAAGTCTAAGTTTGGCCACTTCTTTTTTGGGCAGCAGGGCAAATGTTCCATCTGCTTCCATCTCTTTCAATTCAGACAGCCGTTTGATCCGCTTGCGGATGGTGACGAAATTGGTCAGCGTACCGCCCAGCCAGCGGTTATTGATGAAATACATGTCACAGCGTTCCGCTTCTTCCCGGATCGAATCCTGAGCCTGTTTCTTGGTGCCCACAAAAAGAATGGTTCCGCCGTTCATGGCAACCTCTCTGACATAGAGATACGCTTCTTCGACTTTTCGAACTGTCTTCTGAAGATCAATAATGTAGATACCGTTGCGTTCGGTGTAGATGTACTCCGCCATTTTGGGATTCCAGCGGCGGGTCTGATGTCCAAAATGAACACCTGATTCGAGTAGTTGTTTCATGCTGATAACAGCCATAGTCTAAGTCCTCCTGTTTTTTCCTCCATGGGTTTGCAGCCGACCGCTTCCGGGTTCGGGCAACAGGTTGAAACTGTCCCATGTGTGTAATTGAGCCTTGGCAATTGTATCACGATTTATCCGTGCTGGCAATAGTCGCAGCCTGACATGACGGCTGTTGTTAATTGCATTCTTTATTCTATCTATTGTGGCAGATTAAACGGTTATTCTAATGTTTTGGCCGGTTATCCGATTACTTAGGCAAATTTTTCAAAAAAATTCTGCCTATTTAGCCAGTTTACCGCCATCTCTTTACATGAAGAGAGCTAATCACGTTATAATATACACAAGTCATAAAGAAAAAAGGAATCAAACGAGGTGCAGAAAATGATATCAAAACAATTAGCAAAACTTGCCGGGCGCATCAGCTGGGAAAAACGCGATGCGGATGAGATGATTTTCGGGAACTATAACGACTACCTGTTTTCGGTTCTGGATGGAAAAGGCTTCAAGGCCTTCATCACTCCGATCGCTGGCATTAAACCGGATGATCTGGCTGCGATCCGCATCTATCTGGATCAGCATGAAAAGGAACTAAGGTTATTCAATTATGAAATCAGCGACAATTTTCTCTGCGTTCGGATTAAAGAACGGCTCATGCCGATGAGCAGCGATCAGATTGAGGCCATGCTCGGCCATTTGTCAGGAATCCTGTCCCTTTACGATGTGCCGGCCGATACGTGTATCATCTGCGGGCAAGAGACCAAAACCCGCGGCCTGTTCATGGCCCTCTATTGTTCACTCCATGCGGAATGCAAGGACAAGGAAATGATTGATTTCACCGCTGGACAAGCCAGTCAGCCTGGCACTCGTGATGATGAAGAACAGCCTGATGCCGGTTCAGAACTTGAACCGGAAGCAGAAGTAGCTGACACCAACGAGAAGAGGGATGAAGCATGAATATCCAGAATGCGCCATCAGCCGATGTGATCCGAAGTCTAGCCCGGACAATGAACCATCACAGAGATACGATGATTCAGGATTTGGTGGCCCTGTGCGCAATTCCCAGCGTTGCCGGAGAATCGACTGATGAAGCACCCTATGGCCGCGAGACCGCGCTTGCGCTTGACTGGTTTCTGAATCGCGCCCAAAGCATGGGGTTCCGAACGGTCAACCTTGACAACCGAGCCGGGTTTGTCGAATTCGGTTCAGGTACACGCCTCGTTGCAGCACTGTGCCATCTGGATGTCGTGCCTTCCGGCGATGGCTGGCAGACAGGTCCCTTTGATCCTGTGGTCACTGATGACCGGATTATCGCGCGCGGCACAGCCGATGACAAAGGCCCGGCGATCGCCGTGCTGCATGCCATGAAAGACTTGATGGACAGTGGATATCAGCCCAACGGACGGATTCGCCTCATTGTCGGGCTTGATGAAGAACGCGGCAGTTCGTGCATGGCTCATTATGTCCGTGTCGCTGAGCTTCCCGACGCCGGTTTTACACCGGACGCTTCTTTCCCTGTTATTTACGCTGAAAAAGGGCTTTGCTGGTTTCAGATCATCATGCCGGCCAGCCAATCAGCCGATGATGCGCTTCGCCTGGCTGGAGCCAGCGGCGGTACAAGCCCAAACATGATTCCCGGGCACTGTGAGCTGAGCTTTATCAAGCAGGATCAAACAAGGACGACCGAGGCTGTTGCTGGTGTCATCGGGCACGCCAGTACCCCCTGGAACGGCAGAAACGCCATCAGCCAGGCCATGGCGCTCGCTGCCAGGCTGCTGCAGGAAAACCAGAGCCAGCATCCTTTCGTCTCGTTTTACCAGCAGTCCATTGGTGCTGGCTGGCGCGGCGAAGGACTGGCTATTGATTGTTCTGATGCCTCTGGTCCTTTGACCTTCAATGCAGGCCGTCTTGAGCTGGATGAAAAACAGGCGACGTTGACAGTGGATATCCGCTATCCGGTCACCGCGTCATTTGAAAGCATCTGGGAAACTCTGCAGCAAAGAGTGAGGCCATGGCAGGCGTCCCTTAAGCTCATGTCGCATATCCCACCGCTTCATGTTCCCCTCGACTCATTTCTGGTCCAGACGTTGACCGATGTCTATGCTTCGCTAACCGGCCATCAGGCAGAACCTGTCGCGATTGGCGGCGGTACCTATGCCAGAACCATGCCGAATGTTGTAGCTTTCGGCAGTGCGTTTCCCGGCGAACCGGATACCGTTCATCAGGCTGATGAATTCATTCAGATCGATCACTGGCTGGCGTCTTCGGCCATATACCGGGAAGCTTTGAAGAGATTGTCAGAATAGCAGCCTAAAAAATTGGATATAAAAAACTGTCTCAGGTGCATTTGCCTGAGACAGTTTTTTTATGTTTCAATCGTCTGATCAGAAATGTTCATCCTCGTAACCTGGCGGGTTAATCGGCTCAACTTCTTTAATGCTGATGCTGATCCGCCGCGTGTCATTGCTGACTTCCAGGACGCGGGCATCGATCTCCATTCCTTCACTAAGCACTTCGTCAGGCTTGTTCAGGCGGACATTGGAAATTTGTGATATGTGACACAGGGCGTCAACGCCAGGTGCGATTTCAACAAATGCGCCGAATGGGAACATCCGGACGACCGTTCCGCGAACAATCGATCCGACAGGGAATCGTGTCTCGATATCATGATAGGGATCATCATCTGTCTTTTTATAACCCAGTGATATACGTTTCCGCTCTATATCGAAATCTTTGACGCGGACATGAATCTCATCACCTACATTGACGACTTCCGACGGATGCCTGATCCGCTGCCAGGAAAGTTCAGAAATGTGAACCAGTCCGTCCACCCCGCCGATATCGACAAATGCGCCGAAATCGGTCAGGCTGCGAACCACGCCATCATATTCATTGCCGACGGCTATGGTCTGCCACAACTCGTCAGCTTTTGAACGGCGTTCCATGGAAAGCAGTGCACGACGAGATCCGGAAACGCGCAGTCTCTTCTTATCCGGATCATACTGTGTAACCAGTATGTCGAGTGTCTGGCCGCGATATGGTTCGAGGTCGTCGACAATACCCATCTCAAGCTGTGTCCGGTGGATATAAATATCCACGCCGCCATAACTTGCGATCACACCGTCTTTGACAACATTGATGACCTTAACGGTGATCGGTGATTTGTCGTTGAATGCCTCTTCGATCAATCCTTTGTATTTCGTAAAGTCTACACGTGCCTTGGACAGGACGATTTCCTTACCCATATCCGAATTACGGATATTCCGAACGTAGACATCGAGCTCCTTGTGTTCCGCAACGGCTTCATCGAGATCAAAATCAGGATCACCCTCAAATTCATGTTTGGGAATCCGACCCTCTGATTTGTCGCGAACATCGACATAAACATACTCATTGTCGTAGCGGATGATCGTGCCGCGAATGGTAATGCCCCGTTTCAGCTGAGGAATATTGTCGATGAAATCAGTAAAGCTGATATCAGAGGCATCCTGATCATCGTTCTCAGCCGAATCGTCTTTTTCTTCGGACGAAACCTGTTCGTCCGGATCTGCTGCTGATTCAGCGGACTCCTCTGCTGCCAGCTCTTCGTCTGCTTCGACAACAACCGCCCCCTGATCACCCTCAGCTGTTTCGGATGGTGCTTCCTCAGCTGTTTCGGATGGCGCTTCCTCAGCTGCTTCGGATGGTTTTTCCTCTGCTGCTTCGGCGGGTGCATCTACTGCCGTTGTCTCTTCGACATCAGCCACGATGGTCTGCTTGTCAGCGTCCACCTCTTGTGTGCTGATTTCCTGAGCTGCTTCGTTACCAACTTCCTGTTGAACATCCTGCTGGATCTCCTCCTGGATTTCCTGCGTGTTCTGCTTGACTTCTTGATCAGTCATCGCCTGAATAACCTCCCTGATAATACGTTCTGGTGTAGACGCGCCTGCAGTAATGCCGACGGTCAAATGCCTCAAATCCTTATCCCGGACCAAAGCTTCAACCTGGTCAGCGCTTTCGACAAGATACGTCCAACCACACTGACTGTGACAGATTTCAAGCAACTTTCTTGTGTTTGAACTGCTGGAACTGCCAATGACTAGCATGAGATCAGCCTGCCCTGCAATGTGAGCTGCTTCCTTCTGCCGATCTTCAGTCGTAATACATATTGTATCAAATATCTGTAACTTTGCAATTTTTTTCTGAAGAATAACGCGAATTTTCTTGTATTCGGCGAAAGAAAAGGTCGTTTGGGCTACTAAAATCCATTCTTCATCTGAAAATTGAAGTGTTTCGGCTTCATCAGCTGAATTGATGATCACCCCGTCACCGCTGCAGAACCCGTTGATTCCCTCGACCTCTGCATGTCCCGGTGTTCCCGCAATTATCACGTGTTTTCCATCATTATGGGCTTTTTGTACGATTTTATGAATTTTTGTGACAAACGGACAGGTGCAGTTCACGACGTTGCATTGTTTTGACTCCAGCTCTGAGAGAACCTGAGGTGCAACACCATGTGCCCGGATCAGAACAGTCGATCCGGGTTCAATCTCGTCGATGGAGTCAGCTGTCGCCAGCCCCTGTCTGTTCAATGACTCGACCACATGACGGTTATGGATCAGCTCTCCAAGCATATACACGGGCGGGTTGTCCGGCGATTTAGGTTTACAGGCAATTTCACAGGCGGCATCGACAGCTTGTCGGACACCAAAACAAAAACCCGCAGATTGGGCGACAATCAATTTCACGACACGGTTTCCTCCTGTGGCTTTCTATCCGTTCTGTAGACATTGCGTTTGCCGATCAGATCATAAACGCGCTGCATCGCCCACAAGCTGGTTTGCTGCAGACTCTCCGGATCTGATGATGAGCGCTGATGATCCGGAATTCGAAACGGTTCCCCGAACACAATGCGGATTTTAGAAAAAAGTCTGAACCGGCCTTCGATCGCTACAGGCAGAAGCGGCACATGTGTCTTAAGAGCAAAATGAACGGCGCCGTTCCGCGGCAGAACCAGCGCGATGCGATCTGGCGCAACCCGTGTTCCCTGCGGAAAAAGTCCGACAATTTCATCCCGTTTCAGAACGCCCATAATACCGCGGGCAGCTGACAAATCAGCCTTATCACGACTAACCGGGATACACCCGAGTGTGATCAGAAGTCTGGCCAGAAACGGCTTGCTGAACAGCTCTTTTTTTGCAACCCAGTGAATCCACGGGCGAACCTTGGCATGGATGGCGAACATATCCATGATGCTTGTGTGATTGGCAATCAGGATCAGCGGACCTCGTTCAGGAATGTGTTCAAGACCAACATACTGCAGCCGAAATAAAAAACGAACCAATACATAGCTGAACCGCTTGAGAAAACAGCGTACCCGGTGTTCAGGAATGTTCTTTTCACAGGGTATCATAGCTGCTGCGGCCGCAACTGTGCCAGAACACGACCGATTACCTCCTCAATCGTCAGTCCGGTGGTATCGATCAGGATAGCGTCCTCCGCCTGCTTCAGCGGTGCCATCGAGCGGCTGCTGTCCTGCTGGTCACGGTAACTGACTTCATCGATGACATCGGACAATGACAAATTTGTTTCACCGCGTGCCTGCAGATCATTCAATCGGCGACGGGCACGTTCTTTCACATCTGCAGTCAGAAAAAATTTGAAGGGTGCATCCGGAAGGACATACGTTCCGATGTCACGTCCATCGAGAACCAGATCACGTTGTTCTGCGATGCAGCGCTGCATCTCAACAAGACGATGTCGAACAGCAGGAATAGCACTGACATCCGATGCCGCCCGGGAAACGTCAGATGAGCGAATGGCATCAGTCACATCGACGCCGTCCAGTATCACCTGCTGGCCGTTCGGACCAAACTGAATATCAAGAACCGTCTGGTTCAGCATCCGCTCAAGATCCGGCTCAGACCGCATGTCCGTATTGGTACGAAGTGCTTTTAGACCAACGGCACGGTACATCGCGCCCGTATCAAGGTACAAGATCCCAAGCCGGTTTGCCAGCTGTCTGGCAATGGTGCTTTTTCCGGCCCCGGCCGGCCCGTCAATCGCTATATTAATCGGTTTTTTCATATAACACGATGCCCCAGTCCAATCGCTATTTCATTCAAATGCAGCAGTCCGATTCCGAAAAATACGCAAACCCCGACATGATCGCCCCAGCGTGCGATCCCGATTTTTCCGCCCACATTTAATCCAATCGCTTTGTTGATGATCTGTGATACGGCTTCACGGGCTGCGCCGGCTACCGCGCCTTCTTCGACATGGGTTGTACCGATCAGGCCTTCCCGTTTTGCTGCAACAACGGCTCGTTCAACGATCTTGGAAACCGACGCAATGAACTCACCGCCAAAGTCAACCGCAGCCGAATGGATACCGTCTGCCAGAAGGTGTTGGCTCAAGTCCTTTTCTTCCTCACGGCTGGTCGTCAATGCGATCCGAATGGCGGCGGCGGCTGTCCGCTTGCTGTCCGCCGGTATCTGATCAGACATGGGTTACATCTCCCTTATCGTAAACTTCGTACTCATCCCAGACACGTTCCAGTTTTTCCAATCGTTCTGAGACCAGATCCCGCTTTTTATAACCGATCGCCGCGATGAGCGCATTGATGACACTCAAAGGTGCGACCAGAGAATCGACAAATGAGGCCATATCGCTTGGTGCAAGCAATGCCAAATCAGCATTGTCGGCAATCGGTGATTTGTCCTTGTCTGTAATGGCTATGACAGTCGCTCCGCTGTTCCTGGCATAGTTCATCGCCTTGATGGTTCGTTTGGAGTAGCGCGGAAAGCTGATGCCGATGACCACGTCACCCTCCTGAACGGACAGAATCTGTTCAAACATCTCACTGACACTTGTTGTATGTACCAGACGAACATGATCAAAAATCAGATTAAAGTAGAAACCGAGAAAAGAAGCAAGTGGCGCTGCACTTCGGACACCCAGAATATAAATTTTTTGTGCACCCAGAATCGTATCAACCGCCCGATCAAAGATTTGGCGGTCAATCCGTTCAAACGTCTGTTTGATCTTATCCATATCCGATAGCAGAACAGCACCCAGTACATCATCTTTCTTCCGAAGCCTGTCGGCAGCCCGCATGCGCTGAACAGATGTCAGGCGCCCTTTCATCTCTTCCTGCAGCGCTTTCTGGAAGTGCGGATACCCTTCAAAGCCGAGCTCCATCGCAAATCGGACAACGGTCGATTCGCTGACTCCTGCCTCAACCCCGATCCGTGCGGCTGTTATATACGCCGCTTCCTCGTAATGAGCCAGCAGGTAAGCAGCGATCGCCCGTTGACCTTTACTCATTCGGGGCATATTTTGCTCAATTTTGCTGATCAGATTCTGGTGGTTTTCTTCCATTTTCGTGCCTCCACGATCCCGGAACAAGACTGGTATCCCGGATTATCGATCCGTGTTCAAAACCCGGCTGCCTGCATCATGTTGACCGTTCATGGCAACATCAGCAAGTGAAACCGGGTTTGGTTTTCGGCAGTCGTGGTCAGGTCGGCTGATAACCGTCTTCAACACTTCCGACGGAATCATCGACCCCGTGTCGCTGCGCACGGCGCCATTTGAAGAATTTTTCCGCAACCTGCGGGAACATCGCATAGGTCAGGACATCTTCTTCCTGCTCGATGTATTCGGCCGCCTGTCTCTTGATGTTTTCCAGTTCCGGCTCAATGTCATCAGCCGGACGATGGGTAATAACCGGCTCATCTCCGAGAATTTTCTTCTGCACGTCCGAATTGATCGGAGCAGGTGCTTTTCCGTATTCACCGCGAAGCATCGCCTTGGATTCTTTTGGAACCATTTTATAGCGTTCTCCGGCTATAACGTTCATGACGGACTGGGTGCCCACGATCTGCGAGCTGGGCGTGACCAGCGGCGGATACCCGAAATCTTTGCGGACACGCGGCACTTCCTCAAGCACTTCGTACAGCTGATCTTCCTTGCCTGCTTGTTTAAGCTGAGAAACCAGATTGGACAGCATCCCGCCCGGTACCTGATAGATCAGTGCATTGACATCAACGCCAAGCACCTTGGGGCTGATCAGTCCGGAAGCGATCCATTTTTCACGCAAGCCCCGGAAATGTTCCGCCACTTTGGTTAAATCAACCAGACTGAGGCCGGTGTCGAATTCCGTGCCCTGAAGTGTTGCCACAAGCGGCTCCGTCGGCGGCTGTGATGAACCGAGAGCCAGCGGGCTGAGCGCGGTATCAACGATGTCACAGCCGGCTTCAATCGCTTTAAGATAGGTCATCGAACCAACGCCGCTGGTATAATGCGTGTGCAGCTCGATGGGGATCTTCAGCGTTTCTTTCATGGCTTTGACCATCTCGAACGCTTCATACGGCAGCAACAGTCCCGCCATATCCTTGATACAAACCGAATCAGCACCCATTTCCTCAAGCTGTTTCGCATCTTTGACGAACTTTTCAACTGAATGAACCGGGCTGATCGTATAGGCGATACAACCCTGGGCATGGCCGCCCTCTTTACGACAGGCATTCATGGATTTTTCAATATTGCGGTAATCATTGAGCGCATCGAAAATCCGGATGATGTCAATACCATTGGCAATAGAACGGGCGACGAAGTATTCTACCACATCGTCCGCATAGTGCTTGTATCCCAGCAGATTCTGGCCGCGCAGCAGCATTTGCAGCTTCGTGTTGGGGCAGGCATCGCGAATTTTCCGCAGCCTTTCCCATGGATCTTCGTTTAAAAAGCGCATGGCTGAGTCAAAGGTT
>Ga0123334_1006187_pt1 | contig 11167 bp, 19 predicted proteins | sample BiotimSIPDNA_FD_89706 | JGI IMG/M metagenome (GOLD analysis project Ga0123334, IMG submission 89706) | Anaerobic biogas reactor microbial communites from Washington, USA - Biogas_R1 time_0 SIP DNA | ecosystem: Engineered > Bioreactor > Anaerobic > Unclassified | place: Washington, USA... | reverse complement strand
GTCCCAAAAGGCCCATTGCCTCTTTAGAATCAACGTCGGCATCGTAAAGCATCGTGGCGTATGCGTGGCGTAATTGGTGAGGGGTGAATGATATGCCGGTTTCTTTTTTATAATTATCCCATTAGCTTTACATTCTCAGGAGCAATAGACAAAAGCTGATTCAACTCAGTCAATAAAGGATCTTGCCCACCTTCGTTTTTGGAGGTGGGCTTTTCTATGCCCATTAGGTAATCAATAGTAACCCCGAAGTATTCCGCAAGCCGAACTTGCGCATCTTGGTTTGGGCTACGTTCCGGGTCTTTAAGCCATGCCCTTATAGTGCTCTCCGGCACGCCCGTTGCTTTTGAAAGTTTATGCGCCGAAACGCCTTGGATTTGTGCAAGTAGCCCAATATTATTGCCCAAAATTAACACTCCCGACAAAATTAACAAAAATACGCACTATTGTGTGCAAATTGGCTTGACTTTCCGCACAAATAGGCGCATATTGTGGTTGTACCGCACAATTGCGCGCAATAAGTCGAAAAGCGCAGATTTATATAGACAGGGGGTTTGGTAATTCGATATAGCGCTAATATAGCACACAATAGTAACGCAACGCAAGTATAATTATGCACAAATATGAATTTAGTGGCTAGTAATAATTTGCCAGAAAGGGGCTGCCGTGAGCAGAGAGAAAGAAAACTATCGTAACAACCTAGAACTAATCCTCAAGGCCTTCCCTAGCAAAAACCTATTATCTGTGTCTGACGTCGCCAAGTGGGGCGGTAGAGATAGAAGGGTTGTCAAAAGAATGTATTTCGGTGACAAGACGTTTTTAACACCTGCCGAGTTAGCGAACCGGCTTTCTTAGAAAGGAGGGGACAAAACGGAAGAACGAATTATCCGCTGCGGCTCAAGGCGGCGGGCTACAAAGTTTAGGAGGGACTGATGTACTACTACTGCCCCGACTGTGGGCGCACGTTCTACAGCGCCGCAGACAGCGACGACACGCATTGTCAGTGCGGCGGGAACAATTTACGGAGGGTGAAAGCGGTATGACCACGCTTAAACAGATGGCCTACGGGCTGGCATCAGGGCTGATCTTGGCGCTGTGCCTGTTCGGGCGGCTGATATTTTGAAAGGAGAATCATGTTAACCATACCAGTTGACAAACTCGGCAGGGTGTGCATCCCGGTACACCTGCGCCGCGAGTACAACATTCAGCCGGGCGACCGCTTAGAGGTCACGAGCGAGTACGGCATTTTGCTCACGCCTGTAAAAAGCTGCTGCGCCCATTGCGGCAACGACCAAGAATTGCTTATACACCACGCCGCAATGATATGCCGGAAGTGTGCGGAGGAGCTTGTGAACACATGACGCATCTGGGCGATATATGCAAGATAAACGGCGCAGAAATTGAGCCAGTCGATGTAATTACAGGCGGTAGCCCGTGCCAGGACCTTTCGGTTGCTGGAAAGCGTGCTGGGTTGCAAGGCGAACGGTCAGGGCTGTTTATGGAACAAATCAGAATTATTAAGGAGATGCGAGATGCAGATAAGCTACGGCATACAAATGCAGTCAGCACCGATTGTGGAAAAGGAGGTGCAACCACCATTGAGGGCAGAATCGCACAACACGGATTTTGTGGGGCAAATCAGCCTATTCGACCTAGATTCATGGTGTGGGAAAACGTCCCCGGAGCGTTTAGTTCCAACAAAGGCGAGGACTTCCGAATCGTCCTCGAAGAAACGGCGAAAATCGCAGACGAAACCGCCGCTATTCCTCGACCTGACAAGGGTGAATGGACTACTAGCGGAGCCATCATGGGAGATGGGTGGAGCATTGCTTGGCGAGTATTCGATGCACAGTTTTGGGGAGTCCCCCAGCGTAGACGTCGAATCGCGCTTGTCGCAGATTTTGGAGGACAATCCGCACCCGAAATACTTTTTAAGTCCGACAGCGTGTCTGGGCATTTTGCGGAGAGCGGAACGGAGAGGGAAGGAGTTACCGCCGATGCTGAAAGAGGCGTTGGAACTACAAGCGGGAGCCTGACCCCATTTCTGCCGCAGACTGCCCGAATCTATGACGCTGACGGTAAATGGCCGACGCTACAAGCGAACAGCAACGGAGGCCAGAACAGACAGGCGGTATTTTATCCCGACGTTGCCCGTTCCCTGACGGCGCGGCATGACAGCTCGCCTTGTATTGACAGAGGGCAGAATATCGTTGCCTTTACCCAGAACCAACGGGACGAGGTGCGCGACCTCGGCGATAAAGCGGGGGCATTAGCAGCCGAGCCGGGTATGAAACAGCAAACGTATGTTGCCGGTTTCTGTCAGGGCGCGTCGCCCGCCGCACAAACAATCGGCTATCAAGAGGAAGTGTCGCCCACCATCAAGGGCGCACCGAGCGGAACGGCGCAGGTTCCGGTGGTGTTTTCCTTCGACAGCCTATCCTCCAACAGCATGAAATCCTCTAACCCGCACAGCGGATGCCGGCAGGTTGAGATTGCGAAGTGTATCGACACAACGAACCCCGACCCCAGTAAGAATCAGGGTGGGATGGCGGTAGTGCATGGATTGGTGAGTAAGGGCAACGGTGAATCGTTTCTAATGCCAGAAAAACATATGAGCCTATCTACTGGCGGCGGTCAAGCGGGGCAGGGATATCCGGCGATCTATGACGCACGAGGCAATGGTGGCGGCTCAATCGCCCCGACAAAGACGGGCGACCACCAGAACAGCGTGACAGACTATACGGGGGTTGTTACATACGCATACCAACGCACAGACGAACTAAAAGAGAGCCAGGTTGCCAGCACACAATCAGCCAGGCAATACAAAAGCCCTACCGACCTGGTTGCCGCCGTGGATTGCAGGAACGGTACGGAGAACCCCGACATAAACGGAACGCTTCAAGCAAAGTCAACAGGCGGCATGAGCCTTAATCTTCAAAACACGGTTAGGCAATATCAGACTGTTAGACGCTTGACACCGTTAGAAGCGGAGCGTTTACAAGGCTTCCCGGACAACTGGACTAACATACCGCCGCAAGCCGAAGTAACCGCAGAAGATTTAGTGTTCTGGCGTAAAGTGTGGGACGAGTGGGACGATATGCAGGGTGTCAAGCACCATTCGGACAAGCAGATTATCAAATGGTTACGCTCCGAACCCGCTGACAGTGCCCGGTACAAAGCGTTAGGCAATAGCATAGCATTACCGCCCTGGCGCTTCGTGCTCTCACGCATTCGACAGACAGGGAGTAAAACGCTCGGCAGCCTGTTCGACGGTATCGGCGGCTTCCCGTTGATATGGCAAGAACTTGGAGGGCAAGCCGTCTGGGCAAGTGAGATTGAGCCGTTCCCCATAGCGGTCACGAAAGCGAGGATAGGATGATTGGCCTAATCGACAACCCCGACCCGCCCGCCGAGCCGATTGAGCGTGAGTACAACGACGCTGAGTGGCTATTCCAATCGGACGAGCAAGTGTTAGAACGGATAGAACGGTTAGAAAGGAGCAGTATGAAAGAAAGAGAATGGGCGCTGAACCTCTTAAAAACAACGCTGAACCAGTTGATGATGTTCGGCACAGCGGAGCTAGAACGTCGCGACGCGCCGCTGATTAAGGCGGCAATTGAGGCGATGGAGGGGGCTAAAGCATAACACACGAAGAATGGCTGCAATCGCGGCTAAAAGGAATTGGCGGCTCTGATGCGGCGGCGGTTGTTGGGCTAAGCCCTTATAAGTCAAATGTCGAACTCTGGGAAGAGAAAACTGGCAGGCGCAAACCGCAAGATATTTCCGATAAATCGTATGTCAAATACGGCAACGAAGCCGAACAGCACATAAGAGAACTATTTGCTCTGGACTTCCCTCAATACGTCGTTACATACGACCAGTACGGCATGATTCGAAATAACCCCGATTGCCCGTTTGCGTTCGCAACACTTGACGGAGAGCTTTACGATGGCCGCCACGGAATATTGGAGATCAAAACCACCGAAATCATGCGCTCAAACCAATGGGCTGAATGGGACGGGAAAATCCCGCAGCATTATTACATACAGATCGTTCACCAGCTTTTAGCAACCGGATATGATTTTGCAATTCTCAAAGCCCGAATAAAGCACACCGACCGAAACGGAGCAAAGCAAGCAACAATTCGGCATTATCACATAGAACGAGCCGACGCTCTGGAAGATATTAAATGGCTGGCAGAGCGGGAAAAGCGGTTCTGGACAAGCGTTGAAACCGATAAACGCCCAAATCAAATATTACCCCAATTATGAAAGGATGAATATGGAACTTGTAATTTACAAACCCACGGACGATCAGTTTGTCAAAACCATAGACTTTAATTTTGACGAATTAAAGCAAGAAATTACCTCAGCGCTTGCAAAATATCAAGGACTTGTTTACTCAGACGATAGCATCAAGGACGCGAAGTCTGACCGAGCAACGCTTAACAAATTCAAAGAGGCTTTAGAGGCCAAGCGCAAGGAAGTGAAAAAGCAATGCCTCGCGCCTTATGAGGCATTTGAGAAGAAAATCAAGGAGCTTACGGCCTTAGTAGACAAGCCCATCCTTGAAATTGACGGTCAAGTCAAGAGATATGAGCAAGCAAAGAAAGACGAGAAGAAGGCCGAGATCACAGAATACTACGAGGCGCACATAGGCGATCTCGCGCCCCTGTTGCCGCTTGAGAGGATTTTTAGCGATAAGTGGCTAAACGCTACCGTCAAGATAAACGCCGTTCAGGAAGAGATAGACGCGCTCATAACGCGCACAACGGCAGACTTGCAAACTATATCAGACCTCAAGAGCGAGTTTGAAGTCCAGATAAAAGACGTTTATCTCCGCACTCTCGACCTATCCGCGGCTCTGGCCGAAAAGACACGTCAAGAAACGATCAAGGCCGAGCAAGAGGCATACAAGCAGAAAAAGGCGGCCGAGCAAGAGGCAGCCGAGATTGCTGCAAAAGCCGCCGTTGCCGAGCCTGAGCAGGGACCGGTTTATGTTGCGCCGCCTGTTTATGAGCCGGTCTATATTGAACCCACCAAGACGATCAAGGTCATTTTCTACGACACAACCGAGGCTTTCCGAAGCGACATGAGGGCGCTGACCGAGAAGCACGGAATAACATATGGAGGAATTTAAGATGGCGGTTAACAACAGCCTTACAAAAAAGTTTGAGGATTCCATTGTTGAATATGACAGCAACGGAACATCAGTTAAGCTCAGCCCGAAGATTATCCGGTCATACCTCGTCAACGGCAACGGCAATGTTTCAGATCAAGAGGTCGTTATGTTCCTGAATCTCTGTAAAGCTCAACGGCTTAACCCATTTCTCCGCGAGGCGTATCTGATTAAGTACGGCAGCTCACCCGCGACAATCGTCACCGGCAAGGAAGTTTTCACGAAAAGGGCAAGGCGAAACAAGGATTACGCCGGGTTTGAGGCTGGTGTTATAGTCCAGGACGAAGAAACCGGCAATTTGGATTATCGCGTCGGTACACTTGTTCTTGGGGGTGAAAATCTTGTCGGAGGCTGGGCTAAAATCCACATCAAGGGATACGCCACGCCGATTGAAACAACTGCTTCTTTTGCGGAATACTGCCAGACGAAAGACGGCAAGCCCATGTCCAATTGGGCGTCAAAACCCGCGACAATGATTCGCAAAGTTGCGCTTGTTCAGGCGTTGCGTGAAGCATTCCCGGAGGATTTGCAGGGCATGTACAGCATCGAAGAATCCGATGTCCCTGTTCCGCTGGACGAGACACCTATTCAGCAGCCGGTTGCTATAGAGGCCGAACAAGAAGAACTTTTCGACCCGTTGGCATGAGAATCGAGTCTGCACGTTACGAGGGCGGCGAGTTAATCCTCAAGGTTCCCGCCCTCGACGGTAGGAAGTTCGCTTATGGTTTCAAGCCGGGCGAATATGAAATTAAGAAAGCCAGGAACAAAAGGAGCGACGACGCGAACGCCTATGCATGGGTGCTTTTAAATCGGCTGGCAGAAGCAACCAGAATCCCCGCTGACGAGATTTACCGCGAAACCATACGGAAAATTGGGGGAGTGTCGGACATCGTTTGCGTCCCTGATAAAGCTGTCAAGAAGCTCTGTGAGTCATGGGGCAAGGGGCATATCGGCTGGCAGACCGAAACCGCCAAATCTAAAATCCCCGGCTGCACAAATGTAATCCTTTACTACGGTTCTTCTACCTACGACACGGCGCAAATGTCCAGACTGATAGATTCGCTTGTCGAGGACTGCCGAGCGTTAGATATTGAAACCAGGCCGGAAGAAGAAATCCAAGCGTTATTAAAACAATGGGAGGGCAAAAATGAGCCTTAACAAAATTATCCTCATGGGGAGATTGACCCGTGACCCCGAACTTCGCACAACTCAATCCGGCGTATCCGTCACGTCCTTCACAATCGCCGTTGACCGCGATTTCAAAGAGGGCGGCGAGAAACAAACAGATTTTATAAACATTGTCGCATGGAGAAATACCGCCGAGTTTGTCGGTAAGTATTTGGCAAAAGGTCGCATGGCGATTGTCGAGGGCAGACTACAGATGCGGCAATGGGAGAAGGACGGCAGCAAGAGAGTCAGCGCCGAGGTCGTTGCGGACAATGTGTATTTCGGTGATTCAAAGCGCGAGGAAGGCTCGTCGTATTCGCCTCCACCCAAAGCGGCAGAAACAGACTTCTCCGAAATCGGGCCGGATGATGACCTCCCTTTTGACTGTTAGGTTAGGCTTCCCGAGTCAAAAAGCCAGAAAGGGATGTTGACGATGCACAGACGCACCAAAGCATTACAGATCAGCCCTGACGTTAAGCGGCGCGTGTATGAACGTGACGGGCGGTGTATCCTCTGCCACCGCCCCGGCAGCCCCGACGCGCACTACATACCCCGTTCGCAGGGCGGGCTGGGCATTGAGAAAAACATTATCACGCTGTGCCCAAGCTGTCATATGGCATACGACCAGGGCTTTGCACGGCGGGAGCTGGGCATTGAAATCAGAGCGTACTTGATGAAGTGCTATCCCGATTGGGACGAGGCCGACCTTGTGTACAGAAAGGACAAAAGATGAAAATTTATAACCTTGTTTTTGTTTCTCATCCAAATCAAACGAAACCGTACCTTTTCCAGATTCCGTTAGATGTGCAGCTAACCACTATGCAAAAGGTGTTTTGCGATACAGTAAAAGGCAAAGCAATCGGGACAACCGTAACGCCCAACTTTTATGTAAGCGCCGATGTTATGTCGTGCGTGTCCGCTGGCTGCGGTGCTTACTTACCACTTAAATTTGTAACTGGGAAAGCTGTGCAGTCTGAATCATATAACGAGGAACCGTTTGATACAGGCCTTCCGTTTTAGGCAGCAGAAAGTAGGTGAGTGAGTGGCAGAAATCAAATGGATAAAACTTGCGACCGATATATTTGCAAACCGCAAAATAAAGCAAATAGAGAAAATGCCAGAGGGTGACAGCATCATAGTTATATGGCTCAAACTTCTTTGTCTGGCAGGAACGATAAACGACAGCGGCCTAATCTACCTCACACGCGAGGTTCCGTACACAGACGATATGCTTGCCGCTCAGTTTGACAGACCGCTATCAACAGTCAGGCTTGCGCTCGCCACTTTTGAGAAATTCGGCATGATTGAAATAGTCGATGATTTTCTGCTATTACCCTCATGGGAAAAGTATCAAAACCTTGAAACGCTTGAAAAAATACGAGAGCAAACAAGGCAAAGAGTGGCGGCTTACCGAGAAAAACAAAAGCAGAAATTACCATGTAACGTTACAGGTAACGTTACAGTAACGTTACGTAACGCAACAGAAGAAGAAAGAGATATAGATAATAATATATGCTCATCATTTGATGCATTTTGGACTAACTATCCTCGCAAAGTAGCTAAACAAGCTGCTCTAAAAGCCTACACCAAACTAGCCCCAAACGAGGATCTGTTCAACACGATGCTCACCGCCCTCGCCAGACAAATAGAATCAGAGGAATGGCAGCGCGATAACGGGCGTTACATACCTTACCCTGCGACGTGGCTCAACGGGCGGCGATGGGAAGACGAAGCCGACGAAGAACAGCCTTCACAAAAAAAACACAAGCTGATCGAGCGCGACGGGCAGCTCTACGCTGTGGAGGTAGACGATGACACCTGAAACCGGAGTAATCGGCTCAATATTGATCGACGGCGATGCTGTAATGCCGATTGTCCTCGCTCACCTTACCGCTGATGATTTTCAAAGCGCAATCGGACAAGCCATATATATAGCCGCTCTATCGCTTTATGACGAGGGCGCTGTAATTGATCCGCTAACAATCAGCGCGAGGACGAAAGAGCAAGGGGTAGAGATCCCCGCCGAAACGCTTGTGCAGTACATGGATTTATGCCCGACAGCAGCGAACATTGAGAAGTATTGTGAACTTTTAACCAAGCAATCAATGGGTTACCGGCTGCGTGAATTGGCGAATCAGACGCTTGAGCAACTGGACAACGGGTTGTCTGCTGTGGAGGTGTGCGGCTGGCTCAAGAGCGAGGCGGAAAAGACGGCTGAACGGGAAAGCAACGCTGAACTAATCACCGGCGCGGAGGCGATGAATGAATTCCTGGCTTACAGAGAGGAAGTGACGAGAGGGAGAGTACAACCGACACTCAAGACTGGATACAGCGACATTGACAACATTCTGGGCGGGTTTGTTTCGCAAGGGTTTTACATACTCGCCGCCCGTCCGGGCGTAGGAAAAACGACTTTAGCAATAAACATTGCAGAAAACGTAGCCAGGCGTCAACCAATACTGTTCGTATCGCTTGAAATGTCGATTAAGCAAGTAACAGCGCGGAGGGTGGCGATACACTCTGGATTGGATTACAGCAAGGTGCTGCACGGAGAACTGACGGATGACGAGTACAAGCGGTTGGTGAGTTCGTCAGCGGAGACAGGAAGCCGCCCGTTCTATTTCAAGCGCAAACCGGGAGCGACTGTGGCACAGATCGGTTTTCTGGCTCGTCAGGTAAAAGGATGTCGGCTGATCGTGGTTGACTATCTCGGACTTATCACCAACCCCGACAGAGGGAAAAAGCTGTATGAGCAAGTGACCGAAACAAGCAGATCGCTGAAGTTACTCGCGATGCAGCTCAACATTCCTATTCTTTGTCTGGCACAGCTCAACCGCGAATCCGAGGCGAGAAAAGACAAACGCCCGATAATGAGCGACCTTCGCGATTCTGGCGCAATAGAGCAGGACGCTGACGGCATCATATTCTTGCATCGCCCCGGAGATGGAGAGGAGCTGGATTGCATCATCGCAAAGAATCGCCATAAAGGCACGGGCAAGTGTACGCTGTGTTTTTACGCCGGGCCGGGCAGAATCGTACAGAAGTGGAGGGGGCCGACATGACACTATTGTTGGGAATCAGCGAAGCTATCGGCGGCAGGATATGTGAAATGTCGGGCGAGTATCTGTTGATGCTGGACGGCAAGCAGAATTGGAGGATACGGTGAGCCTAGAACTGAACAAATTATACAACATGGATTGCATGGACGGCATGGCGCAATTCCCTGACAAGTATTTCGAGCTGGCGATTGTTGACCCTCCGTATGGGATAGGGGCAGGAAAAGAAAAGCCCCACAACGGCTGGAAAGATTACGGTATAAAGCATTGGGATAACGAAAGTCCTGATAAAGCGTACTTTAGAGAATTGTTCAGAGTGTCTCAAAATCAAATCATATGGGGAGCGAATCATTTTATTAGCAAAATACCAAAAGACTTTTCGTGCTTCATAATTTGGGATAAAGGGCAAAGAGATTTTTCTTTAGCCGATGGCGAAATGGCATGGACAAGCTTCAAAAAGGCGGCAAGGTTCTTTGATTATTCAAGGGCGAAAGCATTGCAAGAAGGTAAAATCCACCCCACGCAAAAGCCCGTTGCCCTCTACGAGTGGTTACTAAACAACTACGCAAAACCCGGCGACAAGATACTTGACACACATGTTGGCTCTGCATCTTCCCTTATTGCCTGTCACAAGCTCGGCTATGACTTCATCGGCTTTGAGATTGACAAAGACTACTGGCAAGCCGCAACCGACCGCTTAGAGGCGCACAGGGCGCAACAGAGCTTATTTGTGGGAGGCACGGCATGACATTGACAATACCCGGCGACCCCCGGACGAAGAAGAACAGTCAACGCATTCTCCGCGCCGGTAACCGCAGTTTTATTGCACCTTCGAGCGCATATGCGCGGTACGAAAAGGATTGCGGCTGGTTTCTGAGGGGCAAGGGGTTAGGGATTGACTACCCCGTGAATGTCAAGTGCGTTTACTACATGAAAACGCATAGGAAGGTTGACTTAGGCAACCTGCTCGCCGCGACCTGTGACATTTTGGTGAAGTACGGCGTGCTGAAAGATGACTGTGCGGAGATAGTGGTAAGCCATGACGGCTCAGCGGTGCGGTACGACAAGGAAAACCCAAGAGCGGAAATTGAGATAACAGAAAGGAGCACTGAATGATTGACAACCGACATGGATACATACCGACCTGCGACATATGCGGCGCGGAATTACCCAAAGAGTTTGACTTTTACGCCGCTGTAGAGGCCAAAAAAGAAGCGGGATGGAAAAGCCAAAAGGTAAATGACGTCTGGGAGGATGTTTGCCCGGAATGCCAGAAAGGAGCACTATGACCGATATTGAAACGGATCTGATGTTAGCCAGAGCCGAGATAGCGACGCTGAAAGCCGATCTTGCCGCGCTGACCGCCAGAGCAGCGAAGGCAGAGCAGGAGCGCGACAGGGCGATAGAGGACCTATTGAAAGAAATCATCAAACTTGCCTGTGAAAGTGTTGAGCGCGAAAAGACGCTTGCAAGGCTTGAAGCGGAAGTTGTGGCAAGATTGGAGGAACACAATGAGGCTGATTGACGCTGACAAGCTAAAAACCGAACTTGACGCATGGGCACGGATAATTAGAAAACCTAACTGTTATTCACGCGGGGACGCTTTGCACATAATTGATACCGCCCCCGAAGTTAAAGCTGTTCCTGTGGTGCGGTGTGGGGAGTGCCGATACCGCGAGCTGGCAAAAGTGAACTGCAAGGGATACACAATCTGCCCAGCAAGCGGCATGGAGATAACGGACGACGACTTCTGCTCATACGGCGAGCGC
>Ga0123334_1006184_pt1 | contig 11172 bp, 6 predicted proteins | sample BiotimSIPDNA_FD_89706 | JGI IMG/M metagenome (GOLD analysis project Ga0123334, IMG submission 89706) | Anaerobic biogas reactor microbial communites from Washington, USA - Biogas_R1 time_0 SIP DNA | ecosystem: Engineered > Bioreactor > Anaerobic > Unclassified | place: Washington, USA | collected... | reverse complement strand
GGCCATCTGACCGCCCGTCATGGCGTAGATGGAGTTGTTGACGAAGAAGCAGGCAAAGTGCTCCCCGCGGTTCGCCGCCTGGAATGCATTGTTGAAGCCGATCGCCCCCAGGTCCCCGTCCCCCTGGTAGGAGATGACCACCTTGCCTGGCAGAGCTCTTGTCACGCCAGTCGCCACGGCGGACGCCCGTCCGTGCGGGCCGGCCACGTTTCCGCAATCGAAGTAATGGAAGCAGAAGGCAGCGCATCCCACCGGGGACACGAACACGGTGCGGTCCTGTATGCCCAGCTCGACCATGGCCTCGGCGATCAGCTTGTGTATGATGCCGTGGCCGCATCCGGGACAGTAGTGTGTCGCACGGGTGCCCGGCTCTTTCCTGTCGAAGGTCTCGTAGAACCCCTTGGCCTTCTTTATCATTCCTTCACCTCCAGCATCTCGCGGGCGCGGAGCACCACGTCGTCCACTTTCATCATGTTCCCGCCCATTCTGTTCACGAGCCCCGTCCGGCAGGAGATCTCGCGGTCAAGGTGCAACAGCACGTCGTCGCGGTATTGGCCGTTGCTCAGTTCGACTACCAGCAGCTTGCCGGCCTTGGCCGCTTGGTTGAAGGCCCTTGTAGGGAACGGGTAAAGGGTGATCGGGCGGAACAGTCCTGCGCAGATCCCCTGGGAGCGCAGCTCGTCCACAGCGGAGCGGGCCACCCTGGAACTGGTACCGTATCCCGTGAGCACGATTTCCGCGTCCTCCGTCATATACGATTCGTAGAGGGCGTCGTCCTGCATGGAAGCGTACTTCTCCTGCAGCATCCAGTTATGTTTTTCCTGCAGTTCGTTGTCCAGGTATATGGACGAAACCAGGTTGCCGCGGGTGGCGGCATCTCCCTGAACGGCCCAGGAGGATGTCTCCGGGCGCGTGGGCTCCTTGTCAGGGATCTGGAGGAACTCCATCATCTGACCGAGAACGGCGTCGGCCAGCACGATCGCCGGGTTTCGATACTTGAAGGCCATCTCGAACGCCTTGATGGTCAGGTCGCACATCTCCTGAACAGAGGATGGTGCCAGCACTATGCTGTGATAGTTGCCGTGACCTCCGCCCTTGACCGCCTGATCGTAATCGCCCTGTTCCGGGCCGATGTTGCCAAGGCCCGGCCCCACGCGCTGGACGTTGACTATGACCGCTGGAAGCTGTGCCCCGGCAAGATATGAAAGGCCTTCCTGCATGAGCGAGATCCCCGGTCCCGAGGAGGCGGTCATGGCCAGCTTTCCAGCGGAGGCCGCCCCGAATATCATGTTGATCGCTCCGGTCTCGCACTCCGCCTGCAGGTGCTCCTTGCCCAGCTGGGGGAAGTACTCCGCCACGGCGTGCGCGATGTCACTGGCTGGGGTGATCGGGTAACCGAAATAGGTGTCGCAACCGGCGTAGATGGCCCCTATCGCCACCGCCTCGTTCCCCTTGACGAACTTCTTCATTGCTCGTCCCTCCCGTCCTCGACCTGTATGGCGTACGGCTCCGGGCAGTTGTAGAAGCAGTTGGCGCAACCGATGCATCCTTCACCGACGTACTCCACGGCGTTGTATCCGCGCCGGTTTATGCGCCCGGAAAGGCGCAAAACCTTCTTGGGGCATGCTGCCACGCAGCGGCCGCATCCCTTGCACTCGTTCTCGTCAATGATGGGTCGGGACGACCTCTTGTCGTTGCTCATCGGTATTCTGGAACGGGGAACGATACTTAATCCTTATCCGAGCCACGCCCCCCGTTCACGATTGGTCGGCGCGCAGGGTCCGGGAAGGCCTTGAGGGGCCGGTGCTAGGCCTGCCCGGGCGGGATCGAGATGGCAGCGGTCCCCTCGATACGAACGGAACCGTGCGCGGCGTCCAGGCATCCTTCCAGCTCCAGGGCCGTGGTGCTTTTGTTCAGGACCCCGTCCGCCACCAGCTCGGAAACGGAGAAGGAGACCACCAGGTCCTGGCGACCGTCCGCGTCCACGTCCCGGAATTGGAACCAGTGTCCGTTCTTGTTCATGACCGGGCACACATTGCCGATCCGCAGCGATCCCAGGTCGATCCAGTTCCCCTCCGCCTCCGCGCAGCCGTAAATGTACGCGTTCACATGCCCGCCACTGTTCAGGCTGATACGCCCGTTGCCGTTGGGGGAGCGCATCTCCACCCTCAGCTCAATGACCTGGCCCCTGCCGGCCAGGGCGAACCATCCCAGCTCGGTGGCGTTGGCTTCCACGTACCCGGAATACCTCGTTCCGAACAGCACCAGGTCGGTGGCGTTCACCTCTCCGGGAAGCAGGGTCCATTGTCCGTCCAGAAAGGTCCAGAGGCCCAGGGAATCCTCGCTCAGGTCCGTCGGTTCCGACGCGCATCCGTCCCCATCGCGGTCCAGGTCCTCATCGAAGTAGTACATTCTCACCGTGGCCCCCAGTAAACCGGTGCCGGGACCGTCCGGCTGGAACTCAGCCCGCACGTACCTGCCCGTTTCTGTCCACCCGTTCGCCAGGCCGTGCCCGGCGTCCAAGGGCGCGGGCGCCTCGCCGGCGTCGGCCCTATCCACCTCCACCTGGAATGTGTCCATGGCGTCCATCTTGGCCCAGATCAGGGTGTCGGTGCCTTGCACCGCATCGATCCAGTCCAGCTTGAAGCAGGAGCGGGGGTTGTGGTACTGGACCAGGTAGCCCCCATCGCCCACGGTCACGCTCATGCTCTTAAGCACGCCCACCGCCCGGGAGGCGTCGCCATCGAAGGTCTGGGAGAACATCACCACCGTCTGCAGCGGTGTCCACACGCCGTAACGAACGGCCACGCGCTCCGCGGGGGAGGACATGGATAGTAGCACGTCATCGGGTATTAGCTGGGAGATCAGCGATCCGGCGCTGCCCGCGATGTTCCCCGGGTCCCCTATCAGCACCACGTACCTGGCGTCCCTGTGATCGGAAAGGAGCTGGTCCGCGGTCAGCAGGGTGATGTTGGCCATCCCGGCCAGGTCGTCCAGGAACCCTTCGCTCAACTGTTGCGGGTCCATCACCAAGCACACCTCTTCCTGCAGGGTGAGGAGGTGGTCTTCGTCCAACCCGTCCGGCACCCCGTCCAGGTCCGAGTCGGTGTTCCTGGGGTTCAATCCGTTGTCAACCTCGTACGAGTCGTTCAACCCGTCCCCGTCCGTGTCGTTGCACAGCGGGTCCATGCTCAGCGCGACCTCGAACCCGTCACCGAGCCCGTCGCCGTCCGTGTCCCCTTCCAGGGGCAATGTGCCGTGCAGCATCTCATATCCGTCGGAGATACCGTCCCCGTCCGTGTCCCCCACGCCGAGAGCCGTGCCATTGTCGAACTCCGCCCCGTCGAACAGGAAATCGTCGTCGGAGTCCGCGTCCCTGGGATCGGATCCGGCCAGGAACTCCTGCATGTCGCCGAGCCCGTCGCCGTCGCTGTCCCCGTTCCAAGGGTCGGTGCCCAGCTCGAACTCCGACAGATCGCCAAGCCCGTCGCCGTCGCTGTCCGGGGCCAGGGGATCGCTGCCGAACCCGAGCTCCCTTGCATCGCCAAGCCCGTCGCCATCGCTGTCCCACGAGCAGGGGTCTGTGCCCAGGGCCGCCTCCTCATCGTCCTTCAGCCGGTCGCGGTCGGTGTCCCTGCTACGCGGGTCGGTACCCAGGTCCCTCTCCGTTCGGTCTCCCAGACCGTCACGGTCGGTGTCCGCGGTGAAAGGATCGCTGCTCGTAAACCAGGTGTCCATGCTCCGGCCGTCATGCTCGGCGTCCGCGGTGACGTTCCATCCCGCGCGTTCCTCCTCATCGCTCAGCCCGTCGCCGTCCGAATCGATCACCGGCGGGGGCGTGGGGCCGTACCAGGTGACGTTATGCCCGATCAGGTGGACGCATCCAACGTTCCATTCACCCAACAGGATGTCGTTCTCGGAGTTCACCGTCACCCCGTAGGCCGAATCGAGCAGCGGGTACTCCTCGTTGAACCCGAACTCGTACATCCAGTGACCGCTTGGAGTGAACTTCTGGAGCATGGCATTTGTGGTGTAGGGATAGTAACCCTGATTGGTGACCAGGAGGTTCCCCTGCAGGTCAAGGGCTATATCCACGGGCTCGTCAAGCTTCTCGCTCCACTCCGCCTTCAGGACCCCGTTCTCATCCAGCACCTGCACCTTCCACATTCCCCGGTCCACCACGTAGATGTCGTGCATTGCGTCCACGCACAATCCCTTGTACTGGTCCATCCTCTCCGCCCCATGCACCTGGCCCACCACCATGTCCCGGTCGAAGCTCCCGTTCCAATGGTAACGGCGCACCTTGCTCATCTGGTCATACCAATCCCACGACCCGAATGAGAGGTAGATGTACCTTTGATCGTCCAGACCAATACCGGTGATGCAGTAGTACTCGCTGTCATTGGCCAGGATGGGATCTATGGAACGAACGCGCTCGCCGCTCTGGGTGAACACATGGACCACCCTGTCCGAGACGATGTACAGGAGGCCGTCCCGCCCCATCTCCATGTCCACCAGGGACTGCCCCTGTCCACTGAAGAAGGGAAAGCTCCTCATCCAGGTCCCGTTCGGTGCGAACACGTGTACATGCTCCTCCTCCACTCCGCCCACGAAGATGCAGCCATCATCGCCGACCGCCACGCGGTTGGACATTATCGGGTCGCTCTCCCTCAGTATGCTTTTAACGTAGGTCATATCCGTGCGGTAGTAGCCGCGCAGCTCGTCCATCACCCCATCCCCGTCGGTATCGGCGGTGAGCGGGTTGGTCAGTCCGTGATACTCTTCAAGGTCGGTGAGGCTGTCCCCGTCCGTGTCCGGAAGGGAAGGATCGCTGCGCACGTGCCAGAAGAACTCGCTCCCCTGGTAAGTGAAGTTCACCACCCAGCCCGAGCTCTCCATGCCGTCCGTGAGCCCGTCCCTGTCCGAGTCACGGGCCCAGGGGTCAAGACCCCAGATGACCTCCTCGCGGTCCCCGAGCCCGTCACCGTCGGGATCCGCGCGTCCAGGGTCAGTTCCGATCTGACGCTCGTAATCGTCCCCCAGCCCGTCCTGGTCGCTGTCCGCGGACCAGGGGTCGGACCCGTTCTCGTCCATGTTCCCGAGGCCATCCCCATCATGGTCGTTGGAGGAGATGCCCCTCCAGGCAGCGAACTCGAATATGCTTCCAGGCATGACATCGTAGTAAAGGGTGGTCCAGGAGGTGGATTGGCTGGAGGTGTACGATTCGCGGTCGCACCACCAACCGAAGAACCACCAGCAGTCATCGTAGTAGACCCGGTAGTCGGTGGTCATGCCTATGGCCACCGGGAAGTTGACCATGCCCACGCCCGGCTCGACCCAGGCCTCGGTCTCGTACAATGTGGACCTGTACGAGGTGCCCGTATCGGTGCTGAGCACCGTGGTGTTGCCACCGGTCACCGACCAGGGATAATAGGGAACGCTCATGGTCTGAGATGGTATGATGTAGCTGTCGATCACGTCCTGCTGGTTCCCCGGGCCCAACATGCTGACGTTGCCGAAGTTACGGCTCATGAACCAAATGCGGTCCCCGGCGTCCAGGCCGTTGCCGTCCAGGTCCATCAGCCCCGAGTAGTGGTGAACAGTCTCGATGGTCACGTCGCTGCGCTGCTCCGTCTTCGTGCATATGTCTATTATCCAGCCCAGCAGTTCCTGTCCCCAGGTGCTTCCGAAAAGTATCAGCCCCAGCACGTCAACTATGGCGATCAGCCCGGCGATCACCGCTCCCACCGGGGGAGCTATGCTGGCCACCCCGATCAGCACAATCGAATAGGCCAGGCCGAAAAGCGCGGTGGTCACCGCCACTCCCGTGCCCACCGAGGACCATCCCGTTTCGAACCCTATGGAGAAGAAGGCGTAAAGGGAGAGCACGGCGGTGATGACCAGTCCGACCACGTTCATGGTGGAGAAGAAGCGGCTCATGTAGGTCCCCGTGGACCCGGCCAGGGAGGTGTACACCGATGTGAAGCTCTCCTTGAACAGGTTCCAGGTGCTTTGGGCCGCGGACCGGGCAACCTGGCCCATGGCCACGAACGTCTCCGAGAAGGCGTAGGCGCAGGTGAGGACCTCCATTCCCACCATGAGCAGGTCTATGGCGGCCAGGCCGTAGCCGACGATGCCGTCCACCGTCTCGCTGATGAACTGCCCCTCCGGGAAGTCGTGTTCTATGGCCAGATCTCCGACGTTGGTCACCACGAGCTCCCCGACGCACCAGCTTGCCATGAGCGCGGTCAGCAGTTCCAGGTCGTTGAGGTCCAATCCCCAGGTGCCCATCTCGCCGACCACCCGGTGCAGGTCCATGGCCTCCGCGCTCTCATCCTCGAACCAGCTGGTGCGCAGCAGCCGGGTGGTCACCGGCTCCAAGCTCCCCATGTCCAAGGTCAGCGGGCCAGCGATCTCCAGCCCCATCGATACCTGGGATAGCTCCAGGCAGGTGGAGCGGTCGGTCATGGCCGATATGTAGTAGGAGATGCCTGTGCCGTCGTCTTGCTCCCGCGCCGCGGGCATCATCATGTTCACCAGGGCCCTGGTGGCCTCGTCGCTCGTTCCGTAGTCGGCTCGCATCATGCTGTAGTCCAGAACGTGGGCGTCCAGCATTCCCGCCACATCGCCCAGGTCGTTCTCCGCGGTCCTGAGGTAATCGTACGCCATTATCAGGTTGGCGGACACCATGTCCTCACGGTCGTCCCCGTACACGAGACCGAGGGCGGTCCCGTGGTTCTCCTCCGCCGAGAGGCCGGTTAGCATGAACCCCTCATCGTAGTAGGCAAGGGTGATCATGCTTGAACGGTATCCCAGGTCCATCCTGCTGAAGAGGTCCGTTCCTGGAGCGTGCGCGCCGTCGGCAAGCACCGCCCCGGTGGAGTTGACGGCCAGCGGATTCCCGTTCCAGGCGGTGAGGGTGGTACCGGATGGCTGCACGTCATGCACCCTGAACGCCGAGGCCTCGTCGATGCCAGGGCCGCTGAAGGTCGCAACGCCCTCACCGTCCACGGACAGGTAAAGCCCGTTGCTGCCTGCCAGGGCCACCATTCCCCCGCCCAGGTCCTTCCATTGCAGGATTCGCTCCTCCTCCGAGCCGGAGGCGGATACCACGGCCTGGCCGTCCTCTCCGATCACGAGACTTTCGCCAGCACCCCACAACAGCTCGGCGATGGGGACGTCCGTCAGCCCGTTCACCTTCCACACCAGCTCGGCTTCCAGGTCCAGCTGCTGAGCTCCCGTGGCGGGAACGTACATGCGCCCCTTGAGCGCTACCACTCTGCCCATGTCCCATACCGGGAACAGCGGAACGTAGGCATTGCCTTCCTCCAAAACCATCCCGTACTCGTGCAGCTCGTCCTGGTCAAGGGGCGCGGAGCAGCTCACCCGCAGCAGCGCGGCGGCGGTAACGTCCTCGGAGGAGCGGTCCAGGTCTTTCATGGAGCCGCGGGCGTCGGAGGGCCAGTCCCAGGTCTGCACTGTCAGCCCCAGGTGCTCCGGGTCGGCGGTGCGCAGCTGGAAGGTCACGAAGAGGGGATCTCCCCCGTAGCTCACGCTCACCCGAACCATGTCGGTCATGGCCGTAGAGGCGAAGGGGGAGATGTCCAGGTGGTCATCGACGCCGTCCCCGTCGTTGTCCCGGTCCCAGGCGTTGGTATCCCCGTCCCCGTCAAGGTCCATCGGGACCCCTTCGAACTCTCGCAGGTCGGGGAACCGGTCGCGGTTAGAATCGGGGGACATCGGGTCCAGGCCGAAGAGTATCTCTTGACGGTCGTCGATCCCGTCGAAGTCGGAGTCGGGGTTGCGGGGGTCCGTGCCGATCACCCATTCCACCGAATCGGGCATTCCGTCCGAGTCGGAATGGTTGAGGTCGGTGGTCACGGCCATCAGTTTCGCCAGCAGTTCGCCCCTGTCGCGCATGGCGGTCTGAACCAAGTCCTCTTCATCGTACTGGTCGTCACGGTCCTGGAACACTGCAAGGTCCACCGTAGCGGGCTGGAACACCAGGAGCAGCATGAGCGCTCCAACGAGCAAAGAGAACCATTTGATGGACATCGTATCCTTCCCCCTGGCGAAGGGTTGGGATGGCGTTGGAGAAGTCGAAGGTAGCGCTAGCGCATAGGGCGCAGGGTCGCCTCGGCGGTCCTCGTGAATAACCCCCCGTTATGAATCACTTGCCCCGGTCAGGACTTAATGCTTGCTATGGGAGTCCTACCGGCTTCCATACCTGCGCACGTGCTCCCAGGCTTTGAAAAGATCGGGGTCCTTTTCCGGACCGTCGTACAGCCCCATGTCCTTACGCCCGTACAGCTTGCGGTCCTCCCCCACCGGGCAGACCTTTATGCATATGCCGCAGGGCGAGCGATACGCCTTCTTGAGCTCCAGGCTGCGCCCCGAGCATTTCCTTTTATCGATGGACGCCTCGGGATAATCGACGTCACCTATGGCCTGTACCGGGCATGCCTCGATGCAGCGGTTGCAGCGCACGCAAAGCCCCTTCTCCATCGGTCGGTCGGCGGGCATCTCCGCGGTGGTGAACACCGAGACGAGACGCGCCCGCGGTCCATACTCCTTCGTCAGCAGCATGTTGTTGAGGCCGAACGTTCCCAGCCCGGCCAGGTACGCGGCGTGCCGGTGCGAGAAGAATGCATAGGGGTTGTCGACAAGCACCTCCACGGACCCGTAGCCGTCCCGCGGCACGTAGGCGGAGGCGTGACCAAGGCCGTTAAGGAACTGGGAGAGCTGATAGGCCCTCTCGTCAAGCTGGGCGTTAAGGTTCCTGTACAGTTCCTGGTACCAAATGGAGGGCGAGGTCTCCAGTATGGGCAGGGTCACCGGGAGGGCCATCACGACGACCGTTCGGCAACCGGGGAATATGGCCTTGGGTCTGAACTGCTCCGGGGGCCAAGGTTCGAAGGGGGGCTCGTCCCAATCGTCCGCCGAGGCGAACCCCACCATCTCCACGCCCCACTCCCGGCACCTGTCGACTATCTTCCGCCTCAGCTCCGCGCTCATGAAATCGGGATTCGCGCGGACGGTAGAAATAACTGTTTCCGCTCAGTGCCTGGTCAGCCTCTCCGCGACCTTGTCGGCGAACTCCACGGTACCCAGCTTCCCTCCCAGGTCCCTGGTGCGATCGCCCTCCGTCAGGGTCTGCACCAGGGCGGAATGCAGCCGGCTGGCGGCATCCATCTTCTTCAGGAACTCCAGCATCAGAACGGCCGACAGTATGGTCGCCGACGGGTTCGCTATCCCCTTCCCGGCTATGTCCGGGGCGCTTCCGTGCACCGGCTCGAACAGTCCGAAGTGATCGCTCAGGTTGGCTGAGGGTGCCAGTCCCAAACCTCCAGCCAGCGCGGCCGCCTCATCGGAGAGAATGTCCCCATACAGGTTGAGGGTGACTATGCACTGGAACTGCTTTGGCCTGGATATCATGGCCGCCGCTGCCGCGTCCACAATAATATCGTCAGCCTCCAGGCCGGTGTCCTTCATGACCTCGTAGAACACCCGGCGGAAAAGTCCGTCCGATTTCCTGAGGACGTTCGCCTTGTGCACGCAGGTTATCCTGTTGAGCCCCATCACCCTGGATACCTTGATCGCCTTCTCCACGATGCGGCGGCAGCCTTTCTCGCTCACTATCCTCTCCAGGATGACCGTTCCGTTCTCCTCCCTTTCCCGGCCGGTGTACATGCCCTCGGTGTTCTCCCTTACGATCACGGCGTTCAGGTCGGTGACCTTGAACTCCGGGAGTATGGGGAAGCAGGGGCGGATGTTGGCGTAGAGATCGAAATGCCTGCGCAGCTGAAGCAGCGGCGAGCTGTAGCAGGGGTCCGGGGCTACCGGCGATGTTATGGCGCCGAAAAGCACGGCCTTGGAGGATTCCAGGGTCCTCAGGGTCTGCTCCGGAAGGTACTCACCGGTCCTCTGGAAGCAGGTAAGCCCCATGTGCGCCTTGACGAACTCCAGCCCCAGGTCCATCTGTTCCAGGATGCGCATGGTGGCGCCCACCACCTCGGGGCCGATACCGTCCCCGCCCATGACGGCCACTCGGGTCATTTCAATCGCTCTGCCAGTGAGGCCACCAGAAGGGGAAGGGTGATCGTGGCGTCCCCTTCAACGTTCACCTGCCAGGCGTTCTCGCGCACCTTGCCCCAGGATATGGCCTCCCGGACCTGCGCGCCGCTGAGCGAGCCATCGTACTCCGTCGCGGTTGTCATGTACACGGCGTAATCGAGGCCGCCGCGGAACTGGTTCCACCAGATGACGTGATGTTTCGATATCCCTCCGCCGATGATCAGGGCCCCGCTGACCTCGGCACGGAACACCATGCCGGACAGGGTCTGCTCGTCCTCGAAAAGGTCGATCTTAAGATCCCGGTGGGTCTGCCAGTACATCCACAGCTGGCTTCCGAACGACCCGTCGGTGATCCCCGGGACGATGATCGGAACGCCGTTCCTGTGCGCCCAGTAAAGCAGGGAACCCTCGTTGTCAAGGCGGGCGCCCACCTGGTCGATGATCTCATGGGTGGAGATGGAGTCCTTCCCGGCCAAGATCTCCTCGAACATGGGGATCAGCCTCTCTTCCAGCACAAGGCCGTAGCTCTCGTCCGGAACAAGCACGTTGCCGAGCCGGTTGATGCCCTCCTCGCGCAGCTCGGCGTCGTTCATGGCGAAATCGCCGTGATAATAGTCCTTCCAGGAGCGGGCGAGGTCGTGGTCCAGCGTTCCGCAGGTGGTGATCACCACATCGACCAGCTTCCGTTTCACGAGCTCGACGATCACCCCCCGGGTGCCAGTGGCCATTATGCAGGCCGGAAAGGAGAGGAAGGTCAGGCACCTATCGTCCCTCACCATCTTCTCCACGATATCTATGGCGTCCGCCAGCTTCTTGGCGGTGAACCCGCCGGAGTCGGACATGGCCCGGACCATCTGGTCCACTGTCATGCCCTCGGTGACCTTGATGTCACGTACCGCTCTCTCTTCCATTGTTATCGCCCCTCCTATCCTCAGCGCCTAGAAATATATTGCCTCGGCCGCCTTCGCTCGCACGGACCAAGTCCTTAATATCGATATAATGCCTTTCCCTGGCAATGGACCTCAAACGCCTGGCAGTGCTGAGCGGCGGTTACATCGGTCCTCTGTCGGGGAACGCCGTCCTTGCCATGATACCCGT
>Ga0123334_1006183_pt1 | contig 11172 bp, 12 predicted proteins | sample BiotimSIPDNA_FD_89706 | JGI IMG/M metagenome (GOLD analysis project Ga0123334, IMG submission 89706) | Anaerobic biogas reactor microbial communites from Washington, USA - Biogas_R1 time_0 SIP DNA | ecosystem: Engineered > Bioreactor > Anaerobic > Unclassified | place: Washington, USA... | reverse complement strand
TCGAAGAACGGATGGGTTTGGTGATTGAACTGGTTTCGTTGGGTAGGGCGGCTCGAAATAAAGTACAAATTAAAGTGAGACAGCCTTTGGCAGCCATTAAGGTAGATCGAAGCCAGCAACCGGTATTGGAGACCATGGGTGAACTGGTTAAAGAGGAGCTAAATATTAAGCAGCTGGAATATATCGATAATCCGGATGAATATGTTTCTTATACGCTGAAACCAAATTATTCGGTTCTTGGTCCCAAATACGGAAAGTTATTGCAGGGTATTGCTGGAGCCTTGGCTAAAGAAGATTCTGCGTCGCTGGTAAAAACTTTAAGGGAAAAAGGGGCTGTAGTTTTGGATATCAACGGTGCCCCGGTAACCTTAACCGGAGAGGATCTTGAGGTCCGGGTGGAAGATAAGCAAGGATATGCAGTGGAAATGGACCGGGGTAAATATGTGATCCTTGATATTCGTTTGACCAAAACATTGGTTGAGGAAGGCCTGGCCCGGGAAATCGTCTCTAAAGTACAGAATATGAGGAAAAACGCCGGCTTTGAATTGACGGACCGTATTCGTTTGGAGTATCTGGCCGATGATGAAGTGGCTGCGGCAATAGATAATTTCCGTAATTATGTGATGTCGGAAGTTTTAGCGACAACCATCGAACGAAAACAGGAAGTGGAGGCTTCGTTTGAGAAATGGGACATCAACGGACATCCGGCGGAGTTAAAGGTTATCCGTGAATAATTGTTTTAAGCGATTGATTTTATGATTGAGTTAAGGCGATATCTTGGATGGTGACAATTGATAATAAGGTTGACAGAAACACGGCGCGGGAGGCAAGTAAGGCATCGGCGCCGTGTTTTTCCGCAAAGATCGCGACTAATACGCACTGGGTGTAGCTGTGTGGTCAGGGCGGGTACGCCTAAGGCTATTTGACGGAAGCGGTACGGGGATTCATTGAAGGTATTTAGAATAATTAGCAGAAAATATTCGTTTAGATTAGATAAGGGGGAGATGGGATGAATTTTATAAATCAGTTATGGAAGAGCATTTCTAATTTTCAGTTTTATAAAAGTCTTCAAAATGAATCGCTAGGAAAGGCTTTCTTATATTTAACCAAGGTGGTCATTATCTTTGGAATAATCAGCTTGATTAGGCCGGTCTTAGGTTTTGACCTCGGTGTTGATATGGCCCGGGAAAATTTCATCGAAAGTGTCCCTGATTTTGTTTTTGATGATGGAGTACTAACTGTTACAGGAGAGCAACCGTATATTTGGGAAGAGGATGAGGACGATTATATTATAGCGATGGATACGTCCGGTCAGATTGGCCCGGAGATTTTGGATGACTACAATGATGGTGTTTTTATTACCAACCATTATTTTATTGTGAAACAAAATGGTATTGAAAAAAGGGAATTAGATTTTTCCCAATTAGTTGGAGCAAAATTCACCAAGGATGATGTTGCTGAATGGATTCCTTATGCTAAATGGGCCAATGGTTTCATTGTAATCTTTGGCTTAATCGGGTTTTTGGCTGGTAAACTATGGAGTGCTTTATTTATTGCTCTCTTGGGATTAATGATTTGTTCGGGAAAATATCAATTTGTAAATCTTTATAAGATAAGTATCTATGCTTTGACCTTGCCGATTATAATTAAAACCTTCATCAGTTCATTAGGAAAGCCTATTCCTTGGTTTGGGTTGGTATATTATGGTATTGCCTTGTTCTATATGTGGAAGGCCATTGATACAATTAGGAATGATGATAAGGCTCTAATGGCCTAAATATTTGTCATTGAGTCAATAGCGAGAAAAGGTCCATGAAAAGCCGAGTGCTTTACATGGACCTTTTTTAAAGGCTAATCTTTTTAGGGCTAATATTATTTTTCTATGGAGAATAAAGAGGTTTCACAGTTCAATAAACTCTGACTAAAAATAGTACTAAAGAGGGAATATAATTCAGGTGGTTTTAAATTATTAGTAGAAAACAAGCACAAGCTCTATTTCGAAAGTTAATTGAGGTTGAGCATAAGTTGGAACGGGCTAATTTGGCTGAATTCATGCAATTGGTCCAAAATCCGGTCCGTTTAATTTTTTTAAACTTTTTATCCGGTTTGGCGAGAGGTTTTGGAATCGCGATTGGACTTACGATTATTGCCAGTTTATTTTTGTTGTTTCTTACTAGAGTGGCTAGTTTAAACCTACCGATAATTGGAAAATTTGTTGCTGAACTAGTTAGAATCGTAAACCAACAACTGCAAATATATAAGTTGAATTAATCGAATTGAAAACTTATTCTGTTTAGGTCATTAAAGCCGGATAGGAATCGCGGGTGGGCAGGAAGCGAAACTTTTGAACAGCCCGGTGATGCTGAGATGATCCGATGAAAGGAAGAAAACCATGAATGCAAGGGAACAAACTATTTTTCGAAAACGTTTAATAGCGGAAAAGGAACGCCTTGAGGAAGAGATCCGGGCTTCAAACCGGTTTAACATGGAGGAACCGCTTACCGATTCAGTCCAGGAGTTATCAGCTTATGATAACCATCCGGCTGACTTGGGGTCGGAGACTTTTGAGCGAGAGAAAGATTTGGCTTTATGGAACAATACTCACGAACTATTACAAAGGATCAAGGAAGCCTTAGACCATGTGGATAAAGGAATTTACGGTGTTTGTGAGGATTGTGGGGAGGAAATTGCTTTGGAACGGTTGGAAGCAGTTCCTTATACTACACTATGTATTCATTGTCAACACCAAGAAGAAGACAATCATCAATCGCGAGAACGTCCGATTGAAGAGGAAGTACTTGGCCCGCCCTTTGGTCGTACCTTTTTGGATGGGACTGACGTGGTGGCCACCGATGGTGAAGATATTTGGCAGGATGTTGCCAGGTACGGGACATCGGAGAGTCCTTCCGATTTGGGTGGCGTCGCCGACTACGAAGACACTTATCTCGGCGCTGAAGAGGAACAGGGTATCGTTGAAGGGATTGATAGCATCATTGAGGTTGGCCCAGATGAGATTGGTCCACGCCCCCGGGAATATCCTGATTTAATCAAAGAGTAAAAGGGTTTTTTTTGGTGAAGTAGAAATAGTTAAAAGTCAAAAGTCAAAAAGTCAAAAGTCTAAAGTATAAAGTCAAAAAGGTCAAAAATTGTTGTAGACCTTAGTCACTGGATTTTAAAGGTTTAATTTGTTAACTTTGAATTTTAAAAGGAGATGCTTATTTGCCTTATTTTTTATTGACCCTTTTTGTATTAATAATTGATCAACTTCTTAAAGTAGTTGTAGTATCGAAACTCAACGTTTTCGAGAATGTTTGGATAATCAAAAATATCTTCTCCATCACCCTGGTTTATAATTATGGGGCGGCTTTCGGTATCCTGCAGTCGCAAACCTTACTTTTAATTATCCTCTCATTAGCGGTGATTTTGTTTGTTTGGATAAATCGAAAAAAACTAGCCGGTTATCCCACACTTTTTCAAATAGGCTTGGCTTTAGCCTTGGGGGGTGCTTTTGGTAATCTGGTCGACCGGATCCGTTTGGGTTACGTCATTGATTTTTTAGATTTCCAGGTATGGCCGGTTTTTAATCTGGCCGATATCGCTATTGTCGCTGGAGTGGGATTAGTCATTATCGGTCTTTATTCCGATAAATCAGAAACGTGGAAAAAATTCAATGAAGAACCAGCTAAGGCTGCTGGCCTTTCTGTCGGTAAGGAGGATCTTAAATGAGACCGGTTTTATTTGAAGTTTTTGGTTGGCCAATCCATTCTTATGGATTTATGTTAGCGATGGCATTCTTAATTGGTATCTATGGAGTAGGACGTTCTTCCAAGAAAATAGGGGTTAGTTTTGACACCGTTATCGATTTAGGCATCTGGGTTTTAGTCGGGGCGATTGTCGGTGCCCGGTTAGCGTATGTAATCACCGAATATCAGTACTTTATTAACAAGCCTTGGGATGTTTTTTTAATCAATTCGGGCGGACTTGCGTTTCACGGTGGCTTATTAGGAGGATTCGCCGCCGGCTTCTGGTATTTGAGACGTAAGCAAATATATCCTTGGAAACTGGCGGATTTGGTAGCTCCTTTTATTGCCTTAGGCTATGGGTTAGTTAGGATAGGTTGTTTGCTTAAAGGCTGTTGTTATGGCATAGAAACATCGGTATTCTGGGCCCTTCGTTGTTCGGGGAATGATTTTTTATTACGCCATCCAACCCAAATCTATTCAATGCTCGGCAGCTTATTGCTTTTTTTGATCCTATGGAAGCTTCGTAATCATAAGCGTTTTCCCGGTTTTCTTTTTCTGTTGTATATCGGACTATATTCCATAGTCCGTTTTATAGTAGAGTATTTTAGGGTAGCTCCAATGGTTCTTCCTTGGTTGAGTCTAGCTCAGTTGGTCTGTGTTATTTTGGCAATATTAGCTTTTGGTTTAATAATTTGGATTGATCACCGTTTTAATCAAGGAAGGAGAAATCCTGATGCCACAGCGGACCTTAACCGCTAATCAGGAAGTGGTTGGAGAACGGGTGGACTTATTTTTAGCCCAGACTGGGTTTTGGCCGTCTCGTTCTTTTATCCAAAAAATAATTAATAACGGTGGTGTCAGAGTTGGTTCGAAAACGGTAAAGGCCGGCTACCGTCTGGAAGAAGGGGACCAACTAACTGTAACTTGGGAAGAGCCTAAACCTTTAGTGGCTGAACCGGAAAGGATTCCGCTTGATATATTATATGAAGATTCGGACTTGGTAGTAGTGGCCAAGGCAAGAGGAATGGTAGTTCACCCGGCGGCGGGAAATCAGCGGGGGACCCTTGTCAACGCTTTACTGAACCATTGCCATGACCTATCGGGTATTGGAGGAGTGATCCGTCCCGGGATTGTCCATCGTTTAGACAAAGACACTTCAGGAGTGTTAGTAGTGGCCAAGAACGATTTTGCTCACCTAAACTTGGCTGCGCAAATCAAGTCACGATCGATGAAGCGTATCTATAAGGTTTTAGTCCATGGTAACCCTGCTGAGAGCGGGCGTATCGAAGCGCCTATCGGTAGGCATCCGGTCGAACGAAAAAAAATGGCGGTCGTGACTAATGGTAAGCCGGCAGCCACCAACTTTAAGACTTTGGAATATTTCATGGATTATGCTTTGTTAGAAGCCCGATTGGAATCAGGCCGTACCCATCAGATCAGGGTCCATTTTAGTTATCTGGGATATCCATTGGTTGGTGATGCGGTTTATGGCTATAAAAAGGAGCCGGTCCCCATTTCCGGTCAAGCTCTACATGCCGTAACTTTAGGTTTCATCCACCCGAGAACCTCGGAGTATCTTGAATTTTCCAAAGAAATACCTGATGAAATGGAAAAGGCGATTGATTGGTGTCGGAAACGAAGTAGCCAAAAGTGAGGAAGGGAAGCTTTTTTGGACTTCCCCTCCGGGAGGAAAATTTAATTGCGTACAGTTGGCCGGAATAAATCAAGTAAACCTAGGGCTACATGAGCTAGACCGAAACCGAAGATTCCCGCTCCCCATTTCTTTTTAAGGGTCATTGCGCCAACACTGGATACGGCCGCTCCAAGACCGGTAACAACCCAACTAGTAGTAGTTGCTTTCAAAAATTGCACCTCCCGTAATAGCATTACCGTTTATTAGTAAAATTATCGCCCGGTTTAATAATTAACTATTTTTTCTTAGAGGTTTAATTGAGAGAAAATTAGCCATTTTATAAAAGTATTTAGTGTCAATAGTCTGTGAAAATGTCATGTAAAAAGGGGAAAATTATTCAGTGAAAATGTCACTAGAATAATTTTCCATTAAATAATTAACGCCAAGCACACTTTGAGCTAAACAGAGCATTAAGTATTTCCCGATCAGTTTCATCGAGGAATGTATTAGGCGAAGAATTATTATATTGTCGCCAGTAATGATCAGGTGAAGGCTTATGGCCTTTTGAACGAGGAAGAGGATCAGACTTAACTTGAGCTAATTTTTTAGGACGTTCCGATACCATGGAAGTATGAAACACCGAACCGCTGTATTGAGCCAAAACGCCTATTTTTGAACTCATTAAGACGGTAATCTTAGCTTTAGGGATAACAGGGACCACCTTATTATTTTTAACCAGTTGGAAGAGCTGGCCTTTAAAAGAGAAAACAGAGCCATGATCGACCTGGCGGGTATATTTCAAACATAAAATATGGTCAAGGTTTAAATTATCAGAGAAAGCTCTAAAAGCCGATTGAGAATCTTCTGGTGATACCGCAAATTTGTGATTATAAGTACCCATGTAACTTTGAAGGAATTGATTAGCGGCTTCAAAAGAAGTAATACCATTCACTTTAAATTCGACCGGCAATCGGCTTTGGAGCGTTTCCCAGAGTCTTTCAATACGTCCTTTAGCTTGAGGAGTTTTAGCTGCAATCAAATTAATTCCCAGTTCTTTTAATGCCCTGCCGAATTGAGTATCATTAACACTTTTGCCGGACAGTTCTTCTTCGATAGTTAATTTTCCGGCTTTTGGGGAAAGGAAGATTGTATGGCGATCGGCATAAATAGCAATTGGAATACCATAAACGGAGACAATTTGACGCAATATTTCGAAATAAGCTTCCAGACACTCATTTTTAGTAAAGAACAAAGCTAAGATTTTACCGGTAGCATCATCAATAGCGCCATGAAGCGTATACTGCTCTCCGTCAATAATCCACGTGTAAGGGCTGGCATCAATCTGGATTAACATACCTGCTTGGGCTTTTCGTTTTCGACGACGATGCGCTTTACAACGGGAATGGTATTTAGGGCTTTTAATACCTTCATGGGTCAAAATCCGATGAATACTTGGCTGGCTTAAGAAAATAGCTTCATGTTTCTCTAAAAGTTCTTGAAAGTGGGAGAAATTAGCTTCCAGATACTTGGTTTGTTTTAAATTAATTACCTTTTGTTTAGCTTCATCAGTGATAGCGTGCTTTGGTTTACGACCTGTATTTTTGTGGATAACGAACACATCGCCATACTCAATGACCCCCTTTTTAAGGCGAATAACTTGTCGTTCGCTTAGGCTTAAAATCAAAGCAGCCTCACTAATTTGCATTTTACCCTGGATTAAACAGTGGGCTACATGCAATCGATTTCTTTGCTCTTGACTCATTGATAATATCATCCTCCCATTTTACACCAGTGACATTTTCACTGAATAGATTTAAGATGACATTATCACAGAATAAACACATTTTATAAAAGTATTTAGTTGACGAATTAAAGAACAAATGATATACTTTTCCTAATTAATCAAGTAGAAGCCATCCGCTTCTCACCTGAGCACTTAAGTGACGGGTTAATAAACAATGTTTGACATTGATTTTAAGCGGGTGGTTTAGCCCGTTTTTTTATTTGTTTTAGGAGGTGTTCACTTATTAGTAACGAGTTGCGAATTAACGAAGAGATCCGGGTCAGAGAAATCCGGGTTGTTAGCGCCGACGGAGAACAGCTGGGCATAATGTCGGTCAAGGATGCACTTAAAGTAGCCCAGGAAAAAGACCTTGATCTGGTTGAAGTCGCTCCTACCGCCAAGCCACCGGTTTGCCGGATTATGGATTATGGGAAATACCGTTATGAACAAAGCAAAAGGGAACGGGAAGCCCGTAAAAAACAAAAAGTGATTGAGATTAAGGAAATTCGTATGACTCCGAAGATCGAAGCCCATGATTTTCAGGTCAAGGTAAAAGCGACTCTTAAATTTCTGAAAGACGGGGATAAGGTCAAGGCGATGATTCGTTTCCGCGGCCGGGAGATTGTCCATGCTGAATTAGGCAAGACTCTTCTGATGCAACTCTTTGAGAATGTACGAGATCAAGCGGTAATGGAACGAGAACCGAAAATTGAAGGCAAAAACATGATTATGATTTTAGCTGGAAAAACAGAATAGATTAGAAAGGAGCTCAGTATAATGCCGAAAATGAAAACCCACCGCGGCGCCGCTAAAAGATTCAAAGTTACCGGCAGCGGTAAGATTAAGAGAAGCAATGCTTATAAGAGCCATTTATTGGAGTCGAAAACTTCAAAACGGAAACGCGGAATGCGTAAAGCCGAGATTATTAATCCTGGAGACGAAAGAAGAGTAAAGCGGATGCTTGGCTTATAAAAGGATAAAGTTTAATCCCTTAGAAAGATATAAGGAGGAGGATTTTTATGGCAAGGGCAAAAGGCGGTTACACCAGCCGTCATCGTCATAAAAAAGTTTTAAAATTAGCGAAAGGTTTTCGTGGTTCGAAAAGTAGGCTTTTTAGACCGGCAAATGCCCAGGTGCTAAAAGCTTTAGCCAGCGCTTTTAAAGATCGCCGCGCTAAAAAACGTGATTTTCGGAAGTTATGGATTACCAGAATTAATGCTGCAGCCCGGATGAATGGAATGTCTTACAGCACTTTCATCAGTGGTCTAAAAAAAGCGGGAGTTCAGGTAAACCGGAAAGTCTTAGCGGATCTAGCGATATATGATGACCAAGCTTTTAAAGAACTAGTTGGCATGGCCAAGTCCAGCAAGTAAAGGAATAGATTAAAGACCTCGAATAAATCGGGGTTTTTTTATGTTATGACTCCATGTTGCTTTCCTTAATAGTAACTAATAGACTCAAACACCATACATTAATGAGTTTACAAAACACATTAATGTATGGTATTCTTATAAAAAAAGTATTATTTGCATTAGAAATTTTTTTGGAGATTTTTCTAAATTATCAAAGGAAACAAAAAAATCCCTTCTCGAAACACAAATTCCTCAAGAAATTAGGGTTTCAGAGAGAATTTATAAAAACAAAAAAGGAGGGCAATTATGTTTCAATTTTTATCCAGTAACTCTAGCGGGGAAAATTTAGAAAATGTGGTAGATCTATTAGTGGCTGCAATCAGTCAACCTGAAATGAAGTTGGTCATGTTTTTTACCAGTAAAAAATATGACATTCGACAAGTTAGCCAATTGTTTATGGAAAAATTTCCTGATGTTGCGGTTGTTGGTTGTACTACTGCGGGAGAACTTAGCAATCTAGGATTTACCGAAGGCAGTATTACCGCGATGAGCATCGCTGCGGATGATTTTGAAGTTGTCCCTTATTTAATGAAAGATATAAAAAAGAGAGCGATTTTAGCTAAGAATGATTTGTTGGCTGCGGCTGGGAAAATTGGGCTTACTCCTAATTCGGAGGATGGCTTTATCATCACATTAATTGATAGCGGTCAGAGCGCCGAAGAAAAGATTTTATCGATTCTTTGCAATACTTTCCCTAAGTTGAATTTAGTTGGAGGCAGCGCTGCCAGTGAGGACTTTAAAGAACAACTAGTGAGTGTTAACGGGGAGACGGAGGCAAATGCGGCGGTTGTTATTTTTGTTAAAACTTCTAAAGAATTTCTTATTGTTAAGGAGAACATTTATGCGCCAACCAACATTGAATTAGATGTTACCAAAGCCGATATTCAAAGAAGATTAGTCTTGGAGTTTAATGGTAAGCCTGCTACCGAGGAGTACGCTAGAAATTTAGGGATATCCTTGGATTATTTAAAAGCTAATTTCCAAGATGTTTTTTTTGAAAATCCGGTAGGTCGTACGTTTGGTGATGATGTTTGGATTACTGATCCGATTTCAATTGTTGATGAAACGGGAATAGGATTTGCCGCTTTGATTATGTCCCATACTAAAGTTAAATTACTCAAACCAGTTAATGCCATAGCTGAGGCGGCAAAAACGGTCCAAACCGTTAAACAAAAATTGCCCAATTGTAAAGGGGTAATTCTATTTAATTGTTTCTTTAGATATCTTCAGTTTAAAAAAGATAATCAACGGGAGTTAATTGCCGCAGAGTATAAGAAACTTGGGACCATCTGTGGTTTTAATACTCACGGTGAACAACTCAATAGGCATCACATGAACCAAACCCTAACTTTAATAGCATTTGGAGAATGACTTATCGATTTAGACTTCAATCGAACGTTGCCATTGAATATTGATCTTTTATAAAAAAGTAGCCGTCCTTTAATAGGTATAGGACGGCTGCTTTTTTCATAATATCCGGACTTAAAGTTTGTGTCTTAAATTTAATCGCCTTTAAACGGCGACGCTTAGTGAAACATTGGTGTTTAAAGGTGTTTAAAACTGAATTACCAGTAAATCAACTCGACTATCGATTTGATTATTGGTGGAATCGAAGAAGAAAGGATATATTTTACCGTTATCGATGGCGCTGATCCGATCTTCACTGACGCCATTTTTCATAAGGTAATCTTTAATTATGGTAAGGCGTTTTTGGGCTAAATCCAAGTTTTCATGATTGGAACCGTAGTCCTTAGTATTGGCAACCAAGATAATAAAGCTTTGGGAGCTCTGCTTTAGTAAGTTAATACTCTGATGGATCCGTTTGAGTTGGGTTGGATCCAGTGTGGTTGATTGGCCATCAAAGAAGATTGACTGGCTGCGATCATCCCAAGTAGCCGGGTTGGTTTCCCAGATAGAGATATCAACCCGTCGATTATACCACCATGAAGACTCATTATGTCCTTTTTTAACCGGATAATCTTCTCCATAGGCATTGACGGTTATTTTTCCGGGATCAAAACCATTTTGGACCAAGAATTTTTTAACTGTCTCAGCGCGCCGTCCGGCTAAGGCGATATTGTACTCCCTAGTACCACGTTCGTCCGCATGGCCGTCCAGGATAATATAGGAATTTTTAAAGTCTATCAGCAAATCCAGGTTATAGTTTAAACGCGGTTCCTGGTCGGGACGGATATTGTATTTGTCAAAATTGAAAAAGAGGGATTTCAACAGTTTTTCTTCCATTATTTTTTCAATGGTGAAACCACCAGCCAAGATACCGGTTTTACCATCGGGATTAGCGACGATTATGTCATAAACCCCAGCTTCTTGTTCGGTTAAATCAAACGTAACGGACATATCGGAGCTGGAAGCCACACTGGTATCGGAACCGTTAATTTCCTTGCCGGACCCGGCTAGTTTAGCGGAGGCTTTTTGATCGAAATTAGCGCCTGATAGGGTAAGGGTAACTGGTCCGTCATTAGTACCCCGGTTTGGGATGATCATCTTGATTAGGGGCGCTTGGCTGTCGATGGCGAAAGCATTATCCAACCTCCCGGATTGACCATCGGTGTTGGTTACTTTAACATCATAAATACCGGG
>Ga0123334_1006168_pt1 | contig 11184 bp, 9 predicted proteins | sample BiotimSIPDNA_FD_89706 | JGI IMG/M metagenome (GOLD analysis project Ga0123334, IMG submission 89706) | Anaerobic biogas reactor microbial communites from Washington, USA - Biogas_R1 time_0 SIP DNA | ecosystem: Engineered > Bioreactor > Anaerobic > Unclassified | place: Washington, USA | collected... | reverse complement strand
CTCTCCTGCCGGCGTCCATTCCTCTCCTGCCGGCGTCCATTCCTCTCCTGCCGGCGTCCATTCCTCTCCTGCCGGCGTCCATTCCTCTCCTGCCGGCGTCCATTCCTCTCCTGCCGGCGTCCCGTTGTGCAGATTGACCTGTTGGATATACTTTAGCGTGGATGCCTCAGCGAATGGAGTTGTGCCCGCGGCGAGACGCCGGGGCGAGTGTTGTGGAACTCCTGCCAGCGTAAATTCACCTCCTGCCGGCGTTATTTTTCCTCCTGCCGACGTCCATTCCTCTCCTGCCGGCGTCCATTCCTCTCCTGCCGGCGTCCCGCCGTGCAGATTGACCTGTTGGATATACTTTAGCGTAGATGCCTCAGCGAATGGGGTTGTGCCCGCGGCGATACGCCGGGGCGAGTGTTGTGGAACTCCTGCCAGCGTATATTCACCTCCTGCCGACTTCCATTTCTCTCCTGCCGGCGTCCATTCCTCTCCTGCCGGCGTCCATTCCTCTCCTGCCGGCGTCTCGCCGTGCAGAAATTAAATCTCATTTTTTCTGTTACTTTGAATGGTAGTTTTAATTTCACTATCCATTCTCATCTACATCCAAATAATGATGAATTGGTAATGGTCCAATCCTGCCATCTTCCCAATATGATGCTGAAGAATAGATCCATTCTTTTGGATCTTTTACAAGTAAAGCTTTCACTGGGTTGTTGTGAATGTAATTAAATCTCTGTTCAAATTTCTGTTCTGAATCTAATCCAATAGCATGGAATCCGTCAGTCCAAATTCTATATTCCCTGTCTGTTCTTGATTTCTCTATGAAATTGTCCAACATTTCTGGATTATTTTCACTTAACTTTTTTAATATTTCATGCGCTGTAAAACTTCTGAATTGGTCTATCGTTATTTTTAGTCGTTTATTGTTAAAACTTGAATCGAATACAATCAAATGTAAATGAGATGACATTATTACATAAGCAAATATCCGTAAATGTCGTTGATTTACACAAAATTTCAAACTGTCAATAACAATATCCCTGTAAATCGCATTTTTAAAAAGATGCGCATGTTTATTGAGTGTGAATGTTACGAAATAACAATTCGCACCCTCATAAAATGGAAGTTTTGCCATGCCATGATTATAATCTGAGATATCGGTAAAATATCTTCTTTGCCCGCGGCGAGACGCCGGGGCGAGTGTTGTGGAACCCCTGCCAGCGTAAATTCACCTTCTGCCGGCGTCCCGCCGTGCAGATTTCTCATTTCCTTTTGCTTCAGCCTGTATGCCTCATTAAACGTGTTTGTGCCCGTGGCGAGACGCTGGTGTGAGTGATGTTAAGTCTCCTGCCACGTGCCAATGTTCATTATTTTTATTTTCCTTGGCGTGACGTATCAGCGAACAGAGTTTTCCCACGTTCAATGCCAAAACATGATAAGATAAATGCATGTTTAAACACATGATTAAAACCCTGCGGCCCAGACAATGGCTCAAAAATCTGGTCATTTACGCCGGTATTGTCTTTGACGGACAATTGAGCAACTGGCAGGCTTTGTTGCGTGTTTCTTTCGCGTTTATTCTCTTTTGCCTGCTTTCCGGTCTGGTTTACACCATCAACGACCTGATGGACATCAAAGCCGACCGCGCGCACCCCAAAAAGCAACACCGCCCCATCGCTTCGGGCGACTTAAGCCCCAAAGCCGCGATTAGTATGGCAGTTGTCCTGGCGCTGATTATCTTTCCAAGCGCGTTTTATCTTGATCTAAAATTTGGCATTGTTTGCAGTGTCTATTTCCTGCTTATGCTCATCTATTCACGCTGGCTGAAGTACGTCATGATTGTTGACGTGATGATCATCGCCATCGGTTTCGTGTTGCGCATGTATGCCGGCATTGCCGTCATCACCGTGCAACATTTCTCGCCCTGGCTTTATATCCTGACCAGCCTCCTGGCGCTCTTTTTAGGTTTTGGCAAACGCCATGCCGAGCTCAAAATGCTCACAGAAAACGCCGCCGAACATCGCGTGACCCTGCGTGGTTACACCCTGGAGATGCTTAACCAGTATCTGGTTATCATCCTAAGCGCCATCCTGATTACCTACATGCTATACACCTTCGCGCCCACTTCGGGCGAGCACAATTACACGATGATGTTCACCATTCCGTTCGTTATTTATGGCATTTTTCGCTACATGGAAATACTACAAACCAAGGATAGCGGCGCCGCTCCGGAAGAAGTGCTTTTGAGCGACCGACCTCTGCAAGCTGCCATCGTGCTTTGGGCTGTTGCCGTTTTTATCATTCTCTATATCGTTATTTAGGAGTTACTATGCCTGCCACAACCGCCAGTGCCAGCGCGAAACTTATCCTTTTAGGGGAACACGCTGTCGTCTATGGGCACCCTGCCATTGCTATTCCTTTTTCGCATTTGCGTCTGCATGTCAGCGTTGAGCCTGCCATTTTAGCCAAACCAGGCACATTGCGCATCATTTCGCCGGACATGAAGATGGATCTGCTCTTTGACGAGATGAGCCATGACGAACCGATCAAGCAGATGATCATCCTGCTTTTGCACTTCTTAGGCGTCAAAAACCCTCCCACATGCACCTTGCGCGTGCGTTCTGAAATTCCCCTTGGCGCGGGCTTTGGATCAAGCGCGGCACTATCGGTAGGTATTTTGCGCGCGCTTTCAGCCTTTTTGGGACATCCCTTGAATGAAAAAGAACTGGTGGACCTTTCATACCAGAGTGACCAGTTTATCCATGGCAGGCTTTCAGGAATCGACACGACCGTTATTTCCCTTGAACAAGCCATCTTCTATCAACGCGGGCAAGGCGTTGAGTCGGTAAAACCGCTCAACAGTTTGCATTTTGTCGTGGCGGACAGTGGCGCGCGAACGCCAACCGCGCAAAGTATTGCTTACCTGGCTGAGCGCTATGAAAAAGATAACGAGAGGACGAAAAGCAAACTTGTAGCCATTGAAGGTCAGGTCAAAACCGCCAAACGCGCCATGCGTATCGGCGACCGCCACATGCTTGGCGCGGCGATGAACGCCAATCAGAGTCTGCTCGCTGATTTGGGGCTGTCCTGTCCGGAGTTGGGCATGCTCGTGAACGCCGCGCGCGAATCGGGAGCTTTAGGCGCGAAACTGAGCGGTGGTGGACAGGGTGGCGCGATGATCGCCTTGGTAGAAGAAAAAAAGCAGCCAACCGTGCGCGAAGCGCTGATTGAGGCAGGCGCGAAAGCGGTTTGGACCACCAGCCTGCCTGCCACGCAAATTAAACCCGTTTAGCCTTTATCGCAAAGGAGCGAACTATGACGACTCATTTACCGAATATCTCCCCTTTTATATCCTCAAAACCTTACAGCGAGCTTGTTTTCATCAAATTAGGCGGTTCGCTGATCACTGATAAAGACAAGCCTCTCCAAGCCCAAACTGACTTGATTTTGGACTTACTCAACCAACTGGGCGTCTTTTTAATCCAGTACCCTGAGACTCGCGTGCTTCTTGGGCATGGCTCGGGTTCTTTTGGGCATTATATGGCGAAGCTTTATGGCACCCGCGATGGCGTGCGCGACGAAATGGGCTGGCAGGGCTATCACGATGTTTGGCGCAAAGCCCGTGAATTGCATGATATCGTGCTGGCGTGTGGGCTGGATTTTGATTTGCCTCTGCCATTGATTTCTTTCCCACCGTCTGCCTCGGTGAGCGCCTCCAATCGCCAGATTACCACCTGGAACCTAGAACCAATGACAACCGCGATTGACAACGGTTTAATCCCGGTTGTTTATGGCGATGTGGTCTATGACGATCAATTGGGCGGCACAATTTTGAGTACCGAAGAGCTTTTTGTGGATCTGGCTTCTGTTTTCAAACCTGAACGCGTGCTTTTGTTTGGCAAAACGGATGGCGTATATGAGGACTTCCCTAACTCACAAAAAATCATTTCCCATATAAATTCAGAAACCGAGCTTCCTCAAACTTTGAAAGAATCTGACAGTCCTGATGTAACCGGTGGCATGGTGGAGAAAGTCAGACTGATGCAAAAACTATGCGCATTGAGCCCTGAAACCGAAGTTCGTATTTGTTCCGGGTCTGACATGAGCCAGATGATGGACGCCCTGATTGGAAAAGAAGTCGGCACCCTGATTACACACAAATAATCATTTTTTGAAGGAAATACTATGATTTTTACCCGTCAACAACTTGAAGAGTTTGAAGACCAAAGCCTGGCACCTTATGCCATCCGCAGTAAAGACTCCCGCGGGCGCAAATACCCGGAAGAAGAAGCGGATTTTCGAACGCGTTTTCAACGCGACCGCGACCGCATTTTGCACACAACAGCTTTTAGACGTCTGGAGTACAAAACCCAGGTATTTATCATCCATGAAGGCGACTATTACCGCACCCGCCTCACCCACTCGCTGGAAGTTGCCGCGATTGGGCGTAGCCTGGCGCGTTCCCTCGGCGCTAACGAAGACCTTACCGAAACAATCTGCCTGGCGCACGATTTGGGCCACGCGCCTTTTGGACACTCCGGTGAGACTGTTTTGGCAAGATTGATGATGGATCATGGTGGCTTCAATCACAACCATCAAAGTGTGCGTATCGTTACCGAGCTTGAACAGCGATACCCCGATTTTCCGGGTTTGAACCTCACCTGGGAAGTGGTTGAAGGCATGATTAAACACGAAACGGACTACGACGAGGCCGATGCTTCGGATTATGACCCGCATCTGCGTGGTCATCTTGAAGCGCAATTGGCTAATGTCGCTGATGAGCTGGCATACACATCCCATGACCTTGACGATGGTTTGCGCTCAGGGCTGATTACACCATCTCAGCTGGACGGTATCGCTATCTGGGAAATCGTCAACGAAAGCCTTGGAAGGCGCAAAAATGACCCCTTAGACGAGCTGAGCCGCCATCAGGTGATCAGACGCTTGATTAGCTTTGAAATGACGGATTTAATTCATAGCATCGACCGTTATCTGCGCCGCTCAAAAGCCAATTCGCCCCATGAGATCCAGGCGTTGCCCTATAACGTGGTTGGATTTAGCGAGGATATGCACCGCCGCAACCGCGAACTTAAAGATTTTTTGTTTGAAAAGCTCTATCGCCATTATCGTGTTGTGCGCATGCAAACCAAAGCGGAACGTATCATTACAGAGCTCTTTGAGCTTTACGTTGCCAATCCTGGAGCTTTGCCAGATACAGCTCAACTTAACATCCCTGTGAAGGGGCTGGAATTAACCGTATGCGATTATATCGCCGGCATGACCGATCGCTTTGCGATTGATGAATATAAACGTCTTTTCGACGTGGATGTGTTACCATAAAGCTATGAACAAAACGCACTATTTAACCGAAGCAGGAAAACAAAAGATAGAAGAGGAATTAGCCAATCTTCGCGGCCCGCAACGCGCGGAAATCGCCGCGCGCCTTAAAAGTGCCATCGAAATGGGCGATTTAAGTGAAAATGCGGATTATCATGCCGCGAAAGAAGCTCAGGGCTTCTTGGAAGGCCGCATCCAGGAATTGGAATCGCTCCTCTATTATGCTGAAATTGTTGATGAAAAGGATTTTGATGTCAATGTAATCAATATTGGCAGTAAAGTAACCGTTCAGGAAGAAGGCGAAGACGAGGAAGTCTTTATTATCGTTGGGGCAAAAGAAGCCAATATGCGCGAGCGCAAAATATCTTATGAATCCCCTATGGGTGCAAGCTTGCTTGGTAAAAAATGTGGGGAAACTGTGGATGTTCCTTTACCAAATGGCAATAATCTGAGTTTGAAAATTATCGCAATTGAATAATTTTTTTTAAAAAAATGAAAGAGGCTTATCCCTGTTAGGATAGCCTCTTTTTTATGTCTAAATTTTTAGGCTTGCAGTTTATTTGCGGTAAATGGCTAATTCCATCGTCGCGCGTTGGAAATAGCTGTCATCTGGCAAAGGCAAATCGCCGTATTGGAAGCTGACCAGTTTGGCTTCCAAACGCAGAGTGGCTGTTTCAAGTAAGAATTGCTTGCCATCATCCGCCATGATTGGTTCACCACGAATTTCAAGGCGCTGTCGGGTTGCGACGTCATTATAAGCATGTTTGCTTAAGACTACTTTTGTTACAGTTTGGATGTCATTTTTATCAAAGAGCCAAATATCAAAAGCGGAAACCTTTTTTGGTTCACCAACGCCGATAGTGTCCGAGCTGCTCACGCCACATTCACCCAAAAATTCGCCATTTGGCGCATCAAAAGTGAATGATTCATCGTACATATCATCACCCAGCATGTAGGTGGTCATAAATTGCGCGACAGGTTTAGCTGCTTCTAATGGCTCAGCGATAGATTCGCCGCCACGTGGTTTATCGCTTATCCCAAAGAGACTGGCTAAATTGGGCAAACTTGGTTTGGCTTCTTCTTCGGGCTTTTCAGTTTCAACGATATCTTTTTCTGGTCTTTGCACTGGCTCACGTTTTATAGGTGTCGCGGCAGGTCTCAGACCGCCAAAAGTTGGCGATGGTTTCTCTTCGGATCGCTTCTTTAGTTTGAAAGGCAATTCAACATTCTTATCTTTGAAGAAGAACCACCATATCAAAGCGCCACCAACCAGCAACAGAAGCAATAAGAAAATACCCAACCAAAGCAATCCGTTTCCTTTTTTCTCTGGCTCAACAGGTTGATCATCAGGCCGTAATCCGATGACGCTACCATCATCTTTTATGACTGCGTTATTTTCAGTAGGTTGTTCGATTGGTGCCGGTGCGCTTGTATCAACGGCTTGGGCATAACGCTCAATTTGTTCTGTAAACAAAAAACTAGGATTTTTATTGAGGTCTTCAAGCGTTTTAACCGCATTAGACCCAAGGGAAACCCAGGCAAGTTGTGCTTCCTTAACCCGTCCCGTCATGGTATAAGCGTTAATCGCATTGCGCAAATAGACAACCCGTTCATCGGCTCTTAGATGCTCAGCACTTGCATCCTTCCATTTGACCGGGAAAATACCCCATGCCAGTATTAGTCCTAATATTAATCCTATAACGCCCGTAAAAATGGCAAGATTACGGGGAACTTTTAATTTTTCTCTGAATTCTGCAAGGAAGTTTTCCATTTAGCACCTCAATATTTTTCAATCTGGTTTATAAGGTGCATGTTTTATACCAGCTATTATAATTTATTAGCCTCTGTTTTTTAATTCAGAGGCATTTTATTTAAAAATTTCATTAGGCTTGTTTTTATGACTATACGAGTTCCCCGTTTATTTGATCAAAGGTTGATTTGCATTCTATGCAAATGGCCTTGTCATTACTCTTTTCAGTCAGTAAACCACCACAGTTAGGGCAACTTTCTGCCATCGGTTTTTGCCATGAAGCAAATTCACATTCCGGATAACGACTGCAGCCATAAAAAATTTTTCCTTGCTTCGTTCGTTTTTGGATGACCTCACCATCCTGACATGTAGGACATACCATATCAATCTTTACAGGTATATTTTCTGTAAACCTACAAGCAGGAAAAGTGCTGCAACTGATAAAGTCGCCAAAACGTCCACTTCGCAAAACAAGTGGCTCGCCACAATCAGGACAAGCGCGGCCTATTTCCTTTGGTGCGGGTTTTCGGTTTGGCATGTTTTCTGCGGCGTAATTCAGACGTTTTTCAAATGGCGTGTAGAACTCTTGCAAGACGTCAACCCATTCAGCATTTCCTTCCGCAATTTCATCAAGTTCATCTTCCATGCGGGAAGTGAATTTAATATCCACGATTTCAGGGAAAAATTCCACTAATAAATCATTCACGATAAAGCCGATTTCAGTAGGCACCAACATTCTTTTCTGGCGTTCCACATAACCACGCGTTTGGATGGTTGAAATAATCGGTGCGTAGGTACTTGGACGACCAATATCATTTTCTTCCAAAGTCATGATGAGCGAAGCTTCTGAATACCGTGATGGTGGCTGGGTAAATTTCTGCTCGTACTTAATGTCATCTAAAATTTGTTCTTTTCCTTCTTCTAGTACCTTTTTGAAAAGCCTGACCATTTCAGCGTTTTCTGAATTATCTCCGTTTGCCTGGGGATATACAGCGCGAAATCCAGGAAAAACCGTTTGACTGGCAGTTGCTCTCAAAAGATATTGGTGAAGTGTAGATTGACCTTTAATATCCAAACTAAGGGTTTCAACAACTTGCGGTTCCATCTGACTGGCAACAAATCGCTGCCAAATAAGTGTATAAAGTCGATGCTGTTCCGGCGTTAAAAACGTCTGCATTTTTTCAGGCGTCCGGTAAACCGATGTCGGACGAATAGCCTCATGCGCTTCCTGGGCAGTTTTTGCGCGTGTACGATACATTGCGGGTTTTGAAGGTAAATAGTCTTGACCAAACTCTTTTGAGATATACTCACGCACCTCGTTTATAGCCTGGGTTGATACATTTACTGAATCGGTTCTCATGTAGGTAATCAAACCGGTTTCTTCTGCGCCACTCAGTTTGATACCTTCATAGAGCTGTTGTGCGATCATCATTGTTCGGCTTGCCAAAAAACCTAATCGGCTTGAAGCGTCCTGTTGGAGAGTGCTTGTAATATAGGGTGCGCTGGGTCGGTTGCGCCTTGTGCTTTGCTTTTTTTCAGCGAGTTTATTTGTCGCTTGCTTCATATCCTCGACTGTAGCAAGCGTATCATCCTCATTACCAAGATTAAGTTCCTGGGAATCTATTTTTAATAATTTTGCTTCATATTGCGTGTCATGTCCGATTTGGTGAAATACAGCAGAAACAACCCAATATTCAACAGGCACAAAGATTTGTATTTCACGTTCTCTTTCAACGACGAGTCTAACCGCTACAGACTGCACTCGTCCGGCTGAAAGGCGGCTTCGCACTTTATTCCATAATAAAGGACTTACTTTATAGCCAACAAGACGGTCCAAAATGCGTCGGGCTTGTTGCGCGTCCACTAAATCCATATCCAGCGTTCGCGCGTTTTTAAATGCCTCATCTATGGCTGGTTTGGTGATTTCATGAAAGACCACGCGTTTGGTCTTTTCTTCTGGGATATCGGCGGACTCCATGAGATGCCATGCGATGGATTCTCCTTCGCGATCAGGGTCAGTTGCCAAAAATACTTCAGGACTTTTTTCGGCAATTTCAGTGATTAACTTAACCAATTTAGATTTGTCATTAGGCACACGATACTCTGGCTCGAAATCGTTTTCAGGATCTACACTTAATCTTGAAGCTAAAAGATCACGCACATGACCGTATGAAGCGATGACCTTGTATTCATTTCCAAGGAACCTGCCAATGGTTTGTGCTTTTGCGGGGGATTCGACGATTACCAGGGGTTTACCCAGTCCATCCATGCTAATACGATCCGCGAAATTCGGTCCACCAGAACTTTTCCCACGTCTGCTCATTTTTGCAGAAGGCTTACTTGCCTTTTTAGCTTTTTTGGTGGTTTTAGCAGCTGCTTTAGTAGCCTTTTTTTCGATTACAGGCTTTTCCATGCCATCATGAGCTGGGGTAGCACCCATTTTAAAAACGTTTGTTCCACATACAGGACAAACACCCCGTGTGCCAGGTACACCGTTGGCATTAAAAACAGCTTCTGTTTCAGGTATTTCCCGTTTCTCTTTACATTTTAAACAATAGATTTCCATAATGACTCCGGACGTATCGGTAATACACAAATACGCGCCCTATAATACCATATCCGTATATAAGTCAAGAAAGTGATGTATAAAATGCTCTCAAATTAACCAATTTGCCAGGGTTTTACAGCCCGATAGTCTTGATTATTCTCTTGAGTAACAAAGCCTTTAAGTTGCATCATGGTTAAGGTGGCATTTATTTTTTCAATCGGCATATCCAATTTTGCGCAAAGATCATCAACGTGCATACCGTTAGTTCCCAATGCCTGATAAACACGCTCTTCAAGTGGGCTTATGTCCATCTTTTCTTTCGGTTGTCTCATTGCATGTTTTTCTAATCCTAAGTGGGTAACCACGATTGCAGGGTTTGTCATAGGAATAGCTCCCTCGCCAATTAATGCGTTCGTTCCCTTACTCATCGGTGAAAGGACAGAGCCAGGAACCGCGAAAACATCCCTCCCTTGCTCAACCGCAAATTTTGCGGTGATTAACGCGCCGCTCCGCTCACCAGCCTCAATAACAATCGTGCCTCTCGAAAGCCCGGATATGATGCGGTTTCTTGGTGGAAAGTTAATGCCATCAGGTTTCGTTCCTGGTGGATAGTCGCTAATGATTGCACCATTTTTCACAATGGACTCAGCCAGTTTTCTGTGTTCTGGCGGATAAATAACGTCCACACCAGATCCCAGTACAGCGATAGTGCGCCCACCTATTTCCAAAGCGGCATGATGGGCTATAGCATCCACACCTCGTGCCAATCCACTGACGATTGTAATTCCATAGCCAGCAAGATAGGTAGCGGTATCTTTGCAAAGTTGTTTACCATAACTTGTCACGTTCCGGGTTCCAACAATCGCCATAGCCAGGTTATCCGATTCAGTAATTTCGCCCAAACAATAAAGCACAGGCGGTGGTTGGGCTATTTGAAGCAAATAGGGTGGATATCCTTCATCAGACCAAATAAGCACATTGATCCCTTTTGCGTCTAATTTATCTTTTACAGAGACGGGATCAAAGCTTCGTTTTGTTTCACGAAGGGATAAGATGAGTTTTTCTGTCATCCCAGCTTCTTTAAGGGCTTCATCTGGAGCTTGCCATGCTACATTGAGCGTTCCAAAAAAGGTTAAGAGCTTTCTAAACCTGACAGCTCCCATGCCTCGCACATGGCTAAAAGCCAGCCAGGCCTCGCGTTCCTGCATTTTAACGCAATCCTTCCAGCAAGCGAACCACCATCCGCTTGTTTTCAAGATCAACCTTCAACACCACATCCGGAATGGCAGGTAGCAAAAGTTCTTTTCCTTCAGAATCCTCGATAATATAAACATCATTCGCACCGGTTTGTAAAACAGACATCAGAGTACCCAAAAATTTCTCCGTCTCGTAAACGTCAAGACCGATTAATTGATGATGATAATATTCTCCCTCAGGCAACGCTGGAATATCTTCAACACGCACAAAGACCAAAAGGTTTGTCAACTCGCTGACTGCTTCAGGTGTATCAAACCCATCAAACTTGACAAGCATCAAGTCCCCTTTCCAGCGAGTTCGTTTG
>Ga0123334_1006164_pt1 | contig 11191 bp, 9 predicted proteins | sample BiotimSIPDNA_FD_89706 | JGI IMG/M metagenome (GOLD analysis project Ga0123334, IMG submission 89706) | Anaerobic biogas reactor microbial communites from Washington, USA - Biogas_R1 time_0 SIP DNA | ecosystem: Engineered > Bioreactor > Anaerobic > Unclassified | place: Washington, USA | collected... | reverse complement strand
TCTGCTCTGTGATCCCAGCTTGCCTTGCCGCTTCTGCAATGGTATTCCCCTTGTTGCAAAGCAGTTCAACCTCCCGAAGTTTGACAATGATCTGTTCCACCGTGTACTTCTTTTGCGCCATTTATTCCAGCTCCTTTGTTTTGTTGATTATATCTCAACTAACTCTGAAACTGGCACAAGGATCGGGGGGCAGGTCAAGGTCAGCGGTTCGAATCCGCTATGCTCCACCAGGCCCGAAACCTTAGAGAAATCAACAGGTTTCGGGCTTTTCCTTTGCCTTTTTATTAGCCTTTCCGCGGCGTTTTTTGTCCTCCCACCCCCAGATTGACCCATACCAGCTTTGATAGAGTAGACTGATGTTCGCATCTTCGGTGTATCCTATCGCTATCACTTATTCAGCCCTTAATTCCACTGCTTGTAACGCCCTGGACAAAGTATTTTTGCAGCGGCAGGAACAGCATCACCGGCACCAGAGCGGAGATGGTGGATGCCGCATACACATAGCTCCAGAAGGTTTCGTGCTCGTCCTTGAAATAGGCCAGAGCCACCTGCACTGTGCGCACATCCGCAGAGCGTGTCACCAGCAAGGGCCAGAGATAGGAGTTCCATTCTGTCACAAACACCATAAGGCCCGCTGTAATCACCACCGGAATGCTCAGCGGCAAAACGATCCGCCAATAGGTCTGGAAGAGGTTTGCGCCGTCGATGCGGGCGGCCTCCAAAAAGCTCTTTGGGATTCCCCGGAAAAATTGTGTAAACAGAAACATTGCCAGGCCGCTGGAGACGCTTGGCAGGATCAGCGCCCAATAGGTGTCCACCAATTTTAAGCGATTGATCAGCGCATAAAGGGGCAAGGCCACTGAATCAATGGGCACCATAAATGAAATAATGAAGAAGGAGAAAAGGACTTTTTTTCCCTTGAACTCATAAAAGGCAAAGGCGTACCCGGCAATGGACGCAATGATAATGTTCACCGGCACCAGCACCGCAACCACAATCAGGGTGTTGACAAGGGGCCTTCCAAAACTGAAGTCGGTGAAAATAATGCGGTAATTCTCGCTTGTCCATTCCACGGGAAAGATCGTCTTCGCGCTGAATGGCAGAGCATACTGGAAAATCTCCTGATCCGTGCGGAAAGAGGCGAGGATGATGTAAAGCATGGGGAAAAGCGCGATAACCGAAAGAATGACCAGCACAAAATAAAGGGCTGAATGGGATAAGGCTCTTTTAGCTCTTCCTGTCATTTGTGCCATGCTCATTCCTCCACATCCCGGTTCATCATCTTAAACTGTATGACAACCATGATCAGGATTAACCCCAGCAATATCGCCGTGATGGCCCCTGCGCGGGACATATTGCCGTTTCTGAATGCGGACTTATACACCTCGTACATCAAAACATTGGTGCTGTTTCGCGGCCCGCCCTCAGTGATAAGCTTTGAAGGGGCAAACAAGAGCATATTGGCGGAGGTGTTCGCCACAACCACAAACAGCATGGCATGGCGTATCAGCGGAAGCGTGATCTTAAACAGCATTTGAAAATAGCCCGCGCCATCAAGCCGGGCGGACTCATACAGGGAGCCGTCCACCCCATTTAACCCGGCCAGCAAATACATCATCCAGTACCCGCACCCTTTCCAGGTGGCCATGATAACAATACACCATAAGGCCTGGTCGGGATCGGTAAAGAAACCCTGACGCGCTATGCCGAATGCGGACAAAATGCTGTTAAAAACGCCGTTGTTGACATTCATCATCAAGGCCCAGGTGACGGAAGCTACCGAAATCGCCATGGTGACAGGAATATACAAAATGCTGCGGAAGACCCCAACGCCCTTGATGCTGTTGGATACAAGCAAGGCCAACGCAAGTGAAATAACAATCTGCAGCGGAATCATCACCAGATTCATTTTCAGGGTGGTCCACAGCGAATTCCAGAACACCCGGTCCTGAAACAGGATTTGATATGTCCTCAGAGAGAACTCTTCATTGCGGATAAAAGAATTCACCACAGCAGATATGATGGGATACAGCTTGAAAATAAGGACGAATATTAGTGCTGGAAACAGCAGCAGATAAGGGATGGTCTTTTCCAGACGCCTGTCTTGCCAGTTATGGCGCAATGATCTTTCCATATCGCATGATTCCTTCAACGTCGAAAAGATAAAACCACGGGAAGATGAGGCGTAGGGTGGAGTGGTGCCAGGGACCACCCCACCCGCAGCCCATTAAACTTTCGGCGCTGCTTTCTTATTGATATTCCAAGAAAGCGGTGTTCAGCTCATCGATGCAATCCAGCGCAGCTTCCATGGGATCAGCCCCATTGCGGACATTTTCCCACAGGGCGTTCACGCTGGTGGCATACTCGTTAAACCCGGGGGTGATGGCGCGCACAAGCGCGGTGTTTTCGCCTTCGTACTGGGCAATTTTCAGGTAGGGCTTGCTCTCAAGCAGCTCGTCGGTAAACTGGCGGGAGAGCGCCGGCACCATGCCGCTGACATTGATATAGGCATCCGCGCCGTCATACACCGTCAAATACTTGATAAACTCAACCGCCGCTTCCACCTTGGATGAATAGGGATTCAGGCCCACGGTCCAGCTGCCGCAGGAGGTGGTGACCTCATCCTCATAGCCTTCAAAGCAGGGAACATAGGTATAGGCGTAGTGCGTCATCCCGTTGCGGTCAAAGGTGCCGGGCATTGCGGTAGTCCCCAGATAGAAAATGATCTTGTCTGCCATAAAGTAGCTGGAGGTGTCGCTGGCGTTGATCCCTCTAGTGAACACGCCATCCTGCACCTGCTGCTGATACCAAGTAAGCGCCTTCTGCCAAGGCTCGCCGTCAAAAACGCCCTCAATGGTAAAGCCATCATCGCTGATATTGACGCCGCCAAAGTCATTGGCCAGCACATTCATGTGATAGGTGCGGCCCACCTGCTGGAATTCAATCCCCGCGATGCCCTGGGTCTGGTCAGGATCAAGCACGCTTTGGGCCTGCTTGGCGATTTCCACCAGCTCTTCCCATGTGATGCGGTTTTCCCCGGTGAGCTGGGAAAAATCATACGCAATGCCGGCCTCTTCCAGCAGCTTGGTGTTATAGTACATGACCAATGAAGAGTCGCCCATCGGCGCGCCATAGAACTCGCCCTGATAGGTGCTTTCAACCTGCATGGGCGGGGTGAACATGGCCATTTCCTCAGGCGTGAAATACTCAGTCAGCGGGGCAAGATACCCGCGTGTGGCATAGGCCGCAACATTGGGGCCGTCAGCAGCAAAAACGTCATACTCTTCGGATTTGGAGCTCATCAAAATCTCAAGGGTTTCAAAGACATTGTCAAAAGCAAGGTAGTCCACTTCACACAGGTATTTCCCCGCATACGCTTCGTTAAATGCAGCAACTGCAGCGCTTACCCCGGGTTCCTGGGTTTGAGACATCATCAGTTTGATCGTGGTGACCTCCTCCGTGCCCTGGGCAAAAGCGGCAGACAGCCCCAGAACTAACATCAGGGCGACCAACAGGGATAACAGTTTTTTCATCATTCTCTTCCTTTCTTACTTTGATATATATGCTTCACCGCATGTTGCGGCAGAAGTTTCAGTTGATAAGTTTTTTGACCAGATCCTCCGTCAGCTCATCCTTTTTGATGTGATAGACATACAGCATCGGGTGTCTGTTGGGATCAAGGCCGTATGAAAAATCCTGCTGAGGGATGGGGCTTGGCACAATCCGCTGCAATGCAAAATCCCCGCCTAAAACCCAGGCAACCGCAGCCACATCCCACAAGGGCTTGCTCCATTGCGCCAGGTGCGTCTTTTGCGCCATATACTGGTAGGTGTTGTCAAGCAAATAATCGCACAAGGCATTCTTCCCGCGGAACAGATGCTCCAACTCCGGTTTTGTAAAACGAAATTCGGATGTAACGCCAAGGCAGGGAACCTGCACCAAGGGAACCCCGCAGCCAAAAACAACCCTTGCGGCTGCTATATCCTGCACCATGTTAAAATCGGTGCAATTGCCCCAATGATGGGCATGTCCGCCAAGCCAAATGACCATCACCCGCTCACGCAAGGTGGGGTCTATAAGCAGCGCAGAGGCAACATTGGTAATTGCGCCAATCGCTATGACATACAGGGGATTATCTGCAGAATATGATGTTGACAGATCAATGATTGCCTCCGCCGCGGAGGACTCGGCCGGTGTTGCTTCATCAGGTAGATAGAACCGTGAACCACGGTAAACGATGGGGAACAAATCCTCTCTGCCCATCAGCCGCAGCACCTTTTTAATCTCGTTATAGCTTAGTTCCATCCCGTCTTCCGGGCTTTGTGACCGGTAAACGCGCCCACTGTCTGGCGGGCTATAGAAGGGTGCGGCACAAATCGCCTTTACATTGCACTCTTTGTGAGCGTTAATCAGATAAGCCAGCGCAAATTGATCGTCTATTTCATTGTAGGTATCGGTATCAAGGATGACATCCGGCTTTGACTGCGGCCTGCACAGGCACGCGGCCAGTGATAAGTGATCAATGGCAGGAAAGGCTCCGGCTTTTGTGCTGCTATCCATGCTTCCTCCTATACAACAAGAAGAAAATACTAACCAAAACGATCATTTGTCTGCATAATTATCGTAGCTAACTCCTGCCAGATTGTCAAGAAAAGTTTGCTTTACATCGGCATACTTTTTAATTTTACAAGATATAGACGCAGCTGTGACGGAAACAAGACAGCGGGTTTAGGCGGCGCTTGTGCGGCGGCCAACGCCATTTCCCTGTATATTCAATCAAATCATTCAATTTTCGCGCAGGAATGTTAAAAACGGTGCCCGATTTGACAGGATTGACAATCGGGAGAGAAAACGCCTATAATGTCCCCAGTTGTTTACCTTGAAATATCGTTGGTTTGGGGTTTGCATTCCAAAAGGATTTCAGGGTGGCAATAACAAAAAAGCGGCATGGTCCGCTAATATTGTCAGGAGGTATCCTCAATGAAGAAAGCCTTTGCCCTGTTCCTGTCCCTTGCCCTGCTGCTGACCGCTGCACCCCTGCTGGCAGAAGAGCAGTTCACCATCGTTGTCAACCTGAAGACCCTCTCCAGTGAATACTGGCAGACCGTGAAAGCCGGCATCGATGAAGCGGCCGAAGAATTCGGACTGGTCATTGATGTTCAGGGCCCCGCCGCTGAGACAGAAATCGCCGAGCAGGTGCAGCAGCTGGAAACCATGCTGGCCGCCAAACCGGATGCCATCATTATCGCTCCCCTGGACGGCGATGCTGTGATCGGCGCCATCGAATCCTCCGGCTACGAAGGCCTGGTGATTTTCTGCGATACCGACGCCAACTATGAGAAGAAGGTCTCCTTCGTCGGCACCTCCAACCAGGTGGCCGCGCACTCCGGCGGCGTCTACGGCATTGAAAAAGTGGGCGTTGAGAATGTGAAGGCCCTGATCATCTACGGTCAGGAAGGCGACAACACCTCCAACCTGCGCAAGGCCGGCTACGAGCAGGCGCTGGAAGAGGCCGGGCTTACGCCTGTGGCCATGCTCTCCGGCAACAACACCACCGACGGCGCCACCAAGGTCATGGAAGACCAGCTGATCGCCAACCCTGAGATCAACCTGGTGCTGTGCCACAACGATGACACCGCCATTGGCGCCCTGAACGCCGTGACCGCCGCCGGCAAGGAAGGCATCACCATCATGGGCTTTGACGGCAACCAGTCCGCCGTTGAGCTGATCGCCTCCGGCGACCTGGCCGGCACCGTGGCCCAGCAGCCCAAGCTCATGGGCTATCTGGCCGTGGAGACCGCGCTTAAGGCCCTCAAGGGTGAAGCCGTGGATGCCAACGTAGTGGTTGACACCGTCATCATCAACAAGGACAACTCCGCGGAATTCCTGCCGTAATTAAATAAGCCCGGAGACTTCCGGACAATTTAATCACACAATTCCCGAGGAATGAACCCAGGCGGTGATCCGGAACATACCCCGGATCACCGCCTTCCATGAGAAAATAATCTCTGTCTACCTTTCGGAAACGAGGTGTCTTTGTGCCAGAACAATATGTGGTTGAACTCAAGCATGTCACCAAAAAATTCCCCGGCGTGGTGGCCATGCGGGACATGCACATTCAAATAAAGCCCGGGGAAATTCACGGCCTGGTGGGTGAAAACGGGGCTGGAAAATCCACCCTCATCAAAGTGCTGACGGGGGTGTACGTGCCTGAGGAAGGCGAGATCTATGTGGACGGCAAGCGCCACATCTATAAAAATCCTGTGCAGGCCGTGGAAGCAGGCATCGCCTGCGTTTATCAGGAGCTGAACATCGTCAAAATGCTCTCCGTGGTGGACAATGTGTTCATGGGACGCAAAATCACCAACAAGTTCGGCCTTTTGGATTATGGCTATATGCATCAGGAAACCCAGAAGGCCCTGGCCGCGCTGGGCCAGACGGGCATCGACACCCGCATGGAATGCGGCAAGCTGGGCGTGGGCCAGCAGCAGATGGTGGAAATCGCCAAGGCCATCACCCAGAACGCCAAGCTCATCATCATGGATGAGCCCACCTCCTCCCTGGGGGAACAGGAGGTAAAGCAGCTGATGGACACCGTCCGGGTTTTAAAGGACCGGGGCATCGCCATCCTCTTTGTTTCCCATAAGCTGGAGGAGCTGTTTGAGCTCTGCGACCGGGTCACCGTGATGCGGGACGGGGAGCATATCCTCACCCGGAACATCGCGGACATGAATGAGGACCTGCTGATTGAGGCCATGGTGGGCCGGACGCTGGACAACCAGTACCCCAAAATCCCCACCACCCGGGGCGAGCAGATCCTGAAGGTAGAGAATTTAAGCCAGATCGGCGTCCTGAAGGATGTGAGCTTTGAGGCTTATGCCGGGGAGATTCTGGCCTTTGCGGGTCTGGTGGGCGCCGGGCGCACAGAGACTATGCGCGCCATTTTCGGCGCCGAAAAGCCGGACAGCGGAAAAATATTTATCAAAGGCCAGGAGGTTCATTTTAAGAACCCCGGCCAAGCCATCCGTTCCGGCATGGCCTTTTTAACCGAGGACCGCAAGGGCCAGGGCCTGGTGCTCTCCGAGTCCGTCAAAGTCAACCTGATCATGGCCAACATGAAGCAATACCGCAAGGGGCCGCTTCTCAACCACGGCCACATCAAAGAGATAAGCCAAAAGAACGTCAGCACGCTGCGGATTAAAACGCCCACCATTGAAGAGGTGGTGGTGCAGCTCTCCGGCGGCAACCAGCAAAAGGTGGTTATCGGCAAATGGATCAATTCAGACGCGGACATCTATATGTTTGACGAGCCCACCCGCGGGATTGACGTGGGCGCCAAAATCGAAGTATACAATGTGATGAACAGCTTGCTTAAAGAAGGCAAGTGTATCATCATGGTATCCTCTGAACTGCCTGAGGTTCTGGGCATGGCCGATCGGGTAATCGTCATGCGGGAGGGCAGGGTGATGGCCGAAATCCCGCGGGAAAGCCCGCATTTCAACCAGAATGACATCATGAAAGCTGCTTGGGGAGGGGAAATCCAATGACAACAACCGCCATTAAGAGAAAGTCCAACATGGGCGATTTCATCATGAGAATCGCGCCGCTGACTGTGCTGGCCATCCTGTATATCCTGTTTTCCATCATGCACCCGGGCCGGTTCATGACCATGGCCAACCAGATGAACGTGCTGAAGCAAACGGCGGTCAACTGCTTGATCGGCTCCGGCATGCTCCTGGCGCTGATCACCGCGGGCATCGATCTGTCGGTGGGTTACAACGCCATCCTGGCCACCTGCACCATCGGCGTTTTGATGCAGAACTTCAGCATCACCTCCGCCTGGGTCCTGATCCCCATGGCGCTATTGGTCTCCACCTTCGCGGGCTTTGTAAACGGCACGCTGTTAACCCGGCTGGATCTGCCCCACCCCTTTGTCTCCACCCTGGGCATGAAGAACGTGCTGTGGGGCGTAGCGCTCCTCATCACCTCCTCCAGAACCATCGGATTTACAAACAAAGGCATTGACAGCACCCTGTGGATCGGCCGGGCCACCTTTGACGTGAACATCTTTGGCTTTAAGCTCTTTACCGGCTTCCCGGTCAGTTTCATCCTGGTGCTGGTGGTCTATATCTTTTTCCATGTGTTCCTAAACCATACCGCCCTGGGGCGCCAGATCTACTGCGTGGGCGGAAACCCTGAGGCCGCAAGGCTGTCCGGCATCCGCTCCAAGGATGTGCTGACGGTGGTCTACACCATCTCAGGCCTGATGGCGGGCATCGCAGGCGTGGTTTTGGCCGGACGGCTCAACACCGCCAACACCGCCTCCGCCGCCACCTATGACACGGACGCCATCGCCGCCTGCATCATTGGCGGGGCCTCTTTCAGAGGCGGCAAAGGCACCATCTGGGGCACCCTGCTGGGCGCGCTTCTGATTTCAACCATCCGCAACGGTCTCAACCTCTTTAGCGCCGGCAACGACATCCAGTATATCGTCATCGGCTCCGTCATCATCCTGGCGGTCACCATTGATGTCACCCGCAACAAGCTGGAGGCCCGGGCCCGCAAACTGGCCACGGTTTAAATTATCTTTGATTACAATTAACAGGAGATAGCCATGTTCAACAAGGAAAAAGTCCATTTGGGCATTGCCCCCATCGGCTGGTGCAACGATGATATGCCGGAGCTTGGGGCAGAGAACACCTTCCGCCAGACAGTCAGCGAAATGGCGCTGGCGGGCTTCACCGGAACGGAAATCGGCAACAAATACCCCACGGATGCCAGGGAGCTTAAGTGGGAGCTGGACCTGCGGGGCATGCGCATCGCCTCCCGCTGGTTTTCAAGCTTCCTTTTGACCAAGCCCTTTGAGGAAGTGGCGGCGGATTTTGAACAGAACCTGGACTTTTTAGCGGCGCTTGGCGCCAATCGCATCAACGTCAGCGAGCAGAGCCACTCCATCCAGGGCCAAACGGACACCCCGGTGCTGGGCGGCGACAAGTATGTGATGGACGACGCGGAATGGGCCAAGTTCTGCCAGGGTCTGGATAAGCTGGGCGAAATCGCGGGCAAGCGGGGCTTTAAGCTTTGCTTCCATCACCACATGGGCACGGTGGTGCAGACGGCGGAGGAAACCGACCGGATGATGGCCAGCACCGGTGCGGATAAGGTGTTTTTGTGCTATGACACGGGGCATTTTACCTTTGCCGGCGAAGACCCCCTGGCAATGCTTCGCAAATATGCCGACCGCGTGGGCCATGTGCACCTGAAAGACATGCGCCGGGACGTGGTGGACCAGGTGAAGCCCCAGGGCATGAGCTTCCTTCAGGCCGTGCGGGCGGGCGCCTTTACGGTGCCGGGGGATGGCTGCGTGGCCTTTGACCCGGTGTTTGAACTGCTGAGCAAATCCGGCTATGAAGGCTGGCTGCTGGTGGAAGCGGAGCAGGACCCGGCCAAGGCCAACCCGCTGGAGTACGCCATCAAAGCCAGGAAGTATATCCGCGAACACACAGGACTGTAAAAAAGGAGGACAAGATGGCATATCTGCAGCCGGACATCAAGCCCGGCTATAATGCGTATCTGGACATCAACGACAACCCCGAGGTGGGCATGGACGTGGGGCTTTTGGTTCTGGAGCCGGGACAAAGCTGGCAGGGCGGCCAGCCCGGCATCGAGGTCGCCTGCCTGCTGTTGGAAGGGGAAGTCCTTTTTATGTGGGAGGGCGAGGAAGCCAGGGCCTCCCGGCGGGACCCCTTCAGGGACGAGGCCTACTGCCTGCACACGGGGCCGGGCCAGGCCTTTGCCATTCAGGCGGTAAGCCATGCAGAGCTTTATATCCAGGCCGCCAAAAACCCTGTTCCCTTCCCCAGCAAGCTCTACACCCCCAAGGACGTGATGGTGCAGCACGCGGGGAACAAAAACGAGCTGCTGGGCGCCATGCGCCGGGAGATTAAAACCTTTTTCGACTATGAATCCGCCCCCTGGAGCCAGATGGTGTTGGGCGAGGTGCTGAACTTCCCCGGGAAGTGGTCCAGCTATCCCCCCCACCACCATCCCCAGCCGGAGGTGTACTTCCATCGCTTCGACAAGCCCCTGGGCTTTGGCGCCAGCTTTGGCAACGGCCAGGTCTACGCCTCCCGGCAAAACGGGCTGACCGTGATTCTGGACGGCTTCCATTCCCAGACCGCGGCCCCCGGCTATGCCATGTGCTATGTGTGGGGCATCCGCCATCTGCCGGATAACCCCTGGCAGAAAACGCGCATTGACGATCCGGGGCACGAGTGGCTCTGGAAGGCGGACGCCAACGATCATATTTTCAAACTGGAGGGGGAGACATGAAAACCGTCCGCCTAACCATGGCCCAGGCGCTGGTGCGCTTTCTGGAAAACCAGTATCTGGCCTGGGATGATCAGGAGCAGCCCTTTGTGGCCGGCATCTTCATGATTCCGGGGCATGGCAATGTGGTGGGCCTGGGCCAGGCCTTAGCCCAGGAGGCCAAACGCATGAAGGTCTACCAGGGCAAGAACGAGCAGGGCATGGCCCACGCTGCCCTGGCCTTCGCCAAGCAAAAAAAGCGCAAGCAGATCATGGCGGCCACCTCCTCAGTGGGCCCCGGGGCCGCCAACATGGTCACCGCCTGCGGCACCGCCACGGCCAACAACATCCCGCTTTTGGTGCTGCCGGGAGACACCTTCGCCTCCCGCCAGCCGGATCCGGTGCTCCAGCAGGTGGAGCTGGCCCAGTCCGCCGGCCTTAGCACCAACGACGCCTTCCGCGCCGTCTGCCGCTATTTTGACCGGGTGGAGCGGCCGGAGCAGGTGATGAGCGCCCTGATAAACGCCATGCGCGTGCTGACCGACCCGGCGGACACCGGCGCTGTCTGCCTGGCCCTGCCCCAGGATGTGGAAGGGGAAGCCTATGACTACCCCCTGTCCTTCTTTGAGCGCCGGGTGCACCGCCTCCAGCGCCGCCCGCCGGAAAAAGAGGCAATCGCCCTGGCGGCCGAGCGCGTCCGGCAGGCCAAAAATCCCCTGCTCATCTGCGGCGGCGGCGTGCGCTATTCAGAGGCCCACGAGGCCTTTGCCCGCTTTGCTGAGCGCTTCAACATCCCCTTTGGGGAAACCCAGGCCGGTAAATCCGCCCTCACCTGGGATCATCCGCTGAACCTGGGCGGCATTGGGGTCACCGGCACCCAGGC